>Ga0182011_10000014_pt1 | contig 153701 bp, 130 predicted proteins | sample 711E1DmetaG_FD_120481 | JGI IMG/M metagenome (GOLD analysis project Ga0182011, IMG submission 120481) | Permafrost microbial communities from Stordalen Mire, Sweden - 711E1D metaG | ecosystem: Environmental > Terrestrial > Soil > Wetlands > Permafrost | place: Sweden: Stordalen | collected...
ATGTGTCAACATAAATACTACATATATTCGTCACTATTTACGGCTTTAAGCAAACTTTTGTTGAAACGATAGGACTTGTCCGCCCAAAAAGTGAAAAATTGACTTTCGACCGCGGAAGTCAGGTTAGGTGTGCGTTGAGATCCTTCGCTTCGCTCAGGATGTCATATCGGCTTGCGCAGCCTCAGCCCTGAACGATCGCGTCGGCCTCGATTTCCACCAGCATCTCTGGCGCGATCAGCTTGCTCACTTGCACCATGCTCGTTGCCGGGCGGATGTCCTTGAAGAATTCGCCGTGCGCCCGCCCGATCTTCTCCCACTCCGCGATGTTGATCACAAAGATGCGCGTGCGGATGACGTCCTCCATCGTGGCTCCGGCCCGTTGCAGCGCCGCCTCGATATTGCGAAGCGTCTGGAGCGTCTGCATGTAGGCATCGCCGGCGCCCACAATCTTTCCATCGGGGCCCGTGGCTGTCGTGCCCGATACGCTGATGTGATTGCCAATGCGCACGGCCCGGGAATAGCCCACGATGGGTTCCCAGGGCGTTCCGCTGGAGATGTTTTGCCTTGGCATGGTGATTCCTTTATGAATACGCGTAAAGTCGCGCATTTCCTAATGTCGCAGGGCCGCATGCTAAACTGAAGGAAAGTATGGCACAGGCGCGATGAAGTGTCTGTGCCGGCAATGAGACGATCGCATGCGCTGCAACAACATTCTCGAAGCGGTGGGAAGCACGCCGCTCATCCGCCTGAACCGCATCGCCAAGGACCTGAAGCCGCAAATCTGGGTCAAGGCCGAAATGCTCAACCCCGGCGGCTCCGTGAAGGACCGCATCGGCATCACCATGATTGACGACGCCGAGAAAAAGGGCTTGCTGAAACCCGGCGGCACCATTATCGAGGCCACCAGCGGCAACACGGGCATGGGCTTGGCGCTGGTCGCGGCCGTGCGCGGGTACAAATGCGTCTTCACTACCAACGACAAGCAATCCCAGGAAAAGGTGGATCTGCTGAAAGCGCTCGGCGCAGAAGTGATAGTCTGCCCCACTGCCGTTGAGCCCGAAGATCCTCGCAGCTTCTACAGCGTGGCGAAAAAACTGGCGCGCGAAATCCCCAATTCGTATTACCCCAATCAGTACGACAACCCCAGCAATCCCGAGGCGCATTACCGCACCACAGGCCCGGAAATCTGGGAAGACAGCGAAGGCAAGATTACCCATTTTGTGTGCGGCATGGGGACCGGTGGCACGATCAGCGGCGTCGCCAAGCTTCTCAAGGAGAAAAATCCCAAAGTCAAGATTGTCGGAGTCGATCCGGAAGGCTCGCTCTTTTACGACTTTCACAAAACCGGGAAAGTCACCAAAGCGCGCACCTACGTCGTGGAAGGCATCGGCGAGGATTTCTTTCCTACCACGCTGGACATGCAGATTCTGGACGATGTAATCCAGGTTAATGACGAAGAGTGCTTCGTTGTGGCGCGCCGCCTGGCCAAGCTCGAAGGGCTCTTCGCCGGTGGTTCCGGCGGCGGCTGCCTCTCTGCCGCCCTGAGGCTCGCCAAGGATCTGGGCCCGCAGGATTTCGTCGTCGCGCTGTTGCCGGATACCGGCATGCGCTACCTCAGCAAAGTCTTCAATGACGAGTGGATGCGCGAGCGCGGCTACACCGAAGCAACCGTGGCGATCACCGCCACGGAAATCGTCACCGCCAAACGGCAGGCGGGCAAGGTCCGTGAACTGGTGATTGCCCGGCCCTACCAGACCGTCTTCCATGCGCTGAAAACCATGCAGGAGCAGGACATCTCGCAGATTCCCATTTTTGAGGAAAATGTGCCCATCGGCACCGTGTATGAAGACCAGATCCTGACGCTCGCGCTGCAGGGCAAAGACCTGCGCAAGCTCGTCGTGCGCGAAGTGATGAGCAAGCCGCTGCCGCTGGTTCCCAGGTCGGCTCCCGTCGAACGCATCACCTATATTCTGAGCCACGAAACCCCCGCGATCTTCGTGGAAATGGAAGAATCCAAGTTCGAGATTCTCACCAAGTACGATTTGATGAGTATCGTCGCCAGTCTGATGGAACAAAAACGCTGACCGGCTTGCCCGTGCCACGAATTCAGTGAACAGGACACACGATTCATGAAAATTCAGGATTTCAACGAACGGCTGAAGGATTCCATTCTTATTGCGGACGGCGCGATGGGCTCCCTGCTGCACGAAATCGTCGGCGCGGTGCGTTGCTTCGACGAACTCAACACCTCCGAGCCGGAAGCGGTTTTCCGCGTCCACCAAAGCTACATCGAAGCGGGCGCGCAGATCATCGAAACCAATACCTTCGGTGCAAACCGCTTTAAGCTCGCTCCCCTCGGCCTTGGCGACGATGTGCAGCGCCTCAACAGCCGCGGGGTGAAGATTGCCCGGGAAGCGCGGGAAGCCGCCGCTCGCGAGGTCCTCATCGCCGGCTCGATCGGGCCTCTCGGCATCGGCGTGCAAGCGCGCCATCCCGAACCCGATTTCATTCTTTCCATTTTTCACGAACAGGCGCTGGCCCTCGAGGAGCGCGGCGTCGATCTTTTCATCCTCGAAACGTTTTCCTATATCGAGGAGCTATTGCTGGCGATTGATGCCATCCGCTCCTTCTCCGGCCTGCCCATCATCGCGCAGCTCACCTATTCGGAGGAGGGCACCACCTACGGCGATGTGCGGCCATTCCTCGCCGCGGCGATGTTGAAAGACAAAAACGTTCAGGTGATTGGCGCCAACTGCACCCTGGGCCCGCAATCGCTCCTCCCGATCCTCCACGAACTCACCAATGTGGGAGACATCCGCGTCAGCGGCATGCCCAACGCCGGCTTTCCCAAGCGCGAGGGCGACCGCATCGTCTACCCGAAATCCTCGCCTGAATATTTTGCGCGATTCGCCAGGGAAGCCGCCGAACTCGGCGTGCGCATCCTGGGCGGGTGTTGCGGCACCACGCCCGCGCACATCCGCGCCATGGCCGAAGCGGTAAAGTCGCTGCATCCCGGGAAAACTCATGCGGCGGCGTCTGTCGTGAAAACTGCGGAACACGCCGCGGCGGCACAGCACAGGGAGCCGGAGAGCAAGTTCTGGAAAAAACTGCAGAAGAAGGAATTCGCCGTTTGCGTGGAGATCGATCCGCCCAAGGGCCTTTCGCTCGACCGCATCTACGAACAGGTTGACAAAGTGATGGCTTCCAAAAAGGTGGACGCCATCGACATCAACAGCGGCGCGATGGCTCGCGTTGGCATGGACGCGCTCGTTGTCGCCGGCGCTCTGGAAGCCAGGGGCGTCGAAACCGTGCCGCACCTCACCACGCGCGATCAGAACATCATCGGTTTGCAGGCCATGCTCCTGGGCGCGTGGACCGTGGGCGGCGTGCGCAACGTCCTCGCGATTACCGGCGATCCGCCTTCCGTCGGCGATTATCCGGAAACCAGCGGCGTGTACGAAGTGGATTCCGTTGGCTTGGTGAAAATCCTGAATCGCCTGAACCAGGGCACGGACTGGGCCGGGAAAACGCTCGGTGGCCAGACGAATTTCACCATCGGCGTCGCGCTGAACCCGGTTGCCGACGATCTCGACAATGAAATCGCGCGCTTCCACGCGAAAGTGGAGGCCGGCGCGCACTTCGCGATGACCCAGCCGCTCTTCGATCCTGAGCACTGGCACGGCTTCTTGAAAAAGCTGGGCGGCAAGCCCGCCATCCCCGTGCTGATCGGCGTGTGGCCGTTGAACAGTTACAAACAGGCGCTGCGCCTGAACAACGAAGTGCCCGGCATTATGATTCCGGAGCCGCTCTTGAAATCCATGGAAGCTGCCGGGGCTGCCGCGCGCGACCGGGGTTTCGAGGTGGCCCGCGAAATGCTCGCCTGGGCGCGCACGGAATTGGCGGGCGCATACCTCATTCCGCCCTTCAAGCGCTACGAAGAAATCCTCGAAATCCTCTGAGCCAAGCTGCCGCGGCAACCGAACCTCCGGGTATTCAGCGAGCGCGACACGCACGAGTCCCTTGTTGGGGCGCAGGATTCCTGCGCCCCAATCGCCCAGGCCTCAACTTTAGCCAATCTGTAGTGCAGTGCGATCCACTTGTTGCCGCCGTCACACCGCCACAACTCAGCACGCGCCAGCAGCAAAGGAAGAGTTCGCGCGACCCTCAGGCCGCTTCAGCCTCCACCGTCGGCTGGGAGGCACCGATGCGCTGGGCCACGCGGCGGAACACCGGCAGGAGGACATAGTAGAGCAGCACTGTAGACAGCGGCGCAAGAACAGCCCAAACCACCATCGCGTGCCACGTCGTGCTCCACAGGAACTTGATGGCGCCCCAAAGGTTGGCGTGGGCCATTCGGTAGATGTGGGGAATGGAGATCGGCAGATGCGGCGCCCGGAATACCTTTTCGCCGAGCCGGAAAAAAGGCAGCAAGAGCGCGATCTGCGCCGGGTACATGAAATAGTTGATCAATTGGATGGCCGGAAGATTCAGGCGAAAAATCAGCGCGGCCAGTGCGCAAAGCGTGGTGGTCCAGCCCACCGCTGGAAACACACTGAGGACCAGGCCGAGCGCCAAGCTCAACGCCAACTTCTCCGGCGTGACGCCTTGCCGCAGCAGTTCCAGGATCGGGCGAATCAACCGGCGATAGATGAAGCTTTCTTTCATGCGGCGTTCTGGCGGAACATTGGGGAAACCGGTTCTTTCGTTTTCAGCCCGAAAAGTTGCAGCAACACACAATGAATCTTCTGATTCACCGTTTCCTCTATTCCATCATTTGCCGGGGCGGGGGGAACTTCGATGGATGCGGCAACCTAATGAGGATACGCCATGCGTATTACAACAGGATGTATAAAATACTGCAAAGTCACATAAAGACGATTTTCCGCAGGGTGAAATGTCGCGCCAATGGTTTCCCTCTTAGTAAGTAGCCCCATTACTATGGCGGACCAGGAACTCAGCAAGTTCCGCCAGCGCTATTCTGCCTTTGTTTTGACCAGACTCGTATGGTCGTGCACGATTCTCCAGCCCTCCGGCATCCGCTGGAACACCAAGCTAAACACTCCACCGATATCGCCAGAGCCCCGGTGAAGATGCCACTGTCCCAGCACCAGCGCCGCATCCGGCCCCAGGAATCGCACTTCCACATCCGAGAAATTCACCTGCCCCATGGCCGCCTGATCCGGGTATTCCCGCTTATAGCGAGCGCGCACCGACTCCCAGCCACGCGCAATCCCGCCGCTCCCGGCAAAGGTCAGCTCCGGCGAATTCCAATAGCCGCGCATGAAGCTTGTGACGTCCCCGTTGTTCCAGGAGCTTTGCTGTTCCCCAATGATCTTCAGGATCGCCGCGCGATCATGTTCCGGCGATGCGCTAGTCTGCTCCTTGCTTCGGGCGTCATGACTCAGGAACATTCCCAAAAACGCAGCCGTCAGCAACAGCGGCAGCACAGCTTTTTTGGACACGGTTCTTTCCTCCCATGGAATCAGGCTGTGCGGAGCATACGCAGGAAGTCCTTTCCAGACAAGGGGTTCCGGCCGCCCCACCTGGCCGGGTGCTGCCCGCTGGTACCCAAAGGTAACGCCTCCCCGGGGACTATCGAGGTAGTACCAGCGAGCTATTGGGCGCGGCAGCGTTTCGCCACATACTGTGCATGGAGGTTGAGGGATGTTCGCCGCCATGATATTTGCGATTGCGATCGTTGCGCTATTCCAGTTCGCGCTGTATTACTGGCGCGCCGTGCTGACTGGCGTGGCGTCGCAAACCGTCTCCAACCAGGTCCTGGAAGCCGCGCAGGTAGCGGAGTCCAGCCTCTGCGGCGCCGACTTCAAGAAGCTGGCCAGCCTGCACGAACTCACCCTCGAACTCAAGAGCGACCACAGCGGCCTGGGTTTTGTGCGCGCCTATTATGAAACCGTTCACGGCCTGCAAACGCTGTTCGGCCGCGTGTCGCCCGCGGTTGCCAACTGGGGCGAGCGCGAAATGGCCCTCTGCGCGCGTTATGCGGCCGTGCAAATCGAGCGCCGGCTCCAAGCCAACCTAGCGCAAGCCGCTTCCATCCGCTCCTGCTAACCTCGCCCCAAGTGAACGATTGATCTCTGCTGTTTTCTGTTTGCCAGTCGCCGGCGAATTCGCCTGCGCTAATACGCCCAGCGCAAAAGCGTTGCGCCGGAGGTGAATCCCGCACCCACGGCGGCCAGCAGCACAAGGTCACCCTTCTTCAGTTTTTTCCCCTCCAGCGCTGTTTGCATGGCCAGCGGAATCGTCCCCGCCGTCGTATTGCCATATTGCTCGATGTTGATAATCACTTTGTCCAGGGGCATCCCCAGGCGTTCCGCGGTGGCCGTGATGATGCGGCGATTGGCCTGGTGCGCGATGAAGCAGTCCACATCCTTGCCCGTCATCCCATTCTTCGCCAGAACGCGTTCGGTCATCTCCGCCATTTTCTTGATCGCGTACTTAAACACGTTCTTCCCATCTTGATGGATGTAGTGCATTTTCTGATCTACCGTCGCGTGCGAAGCGGGGTTCAAGCTGCCCCCACCCGGCATGTAGAGGAATTGTCCGCCCACGCCCTCGATCTGGGCGACACTGTCGATGATGCCGTCTTCGCCTGCTCCTGCGGGTTCCAGTAATACGGCGCCCGCGCCATCGCCAAAGATGATGCACACCGCGCGATCCGTGTAATCGGTCATGGACGAATTCACGTCCGAGCCGATCACCAGAACTTTCTTGTATTGTCCCGATTCCACGAACTTCACCCCCGTGTTCAGCGCGTACAGGAAACCCGAACACCCCGCGGAAACGTCGAAGCCCCAGGTGTTCGCAATTCCCAGTTTGTGCTGCACCAGGCACGCCGTGGAGGGATACATCATGTCCGGCGTGACCGTGCCCACCACGATCAGATCCACCGTCTGCAAATCGAAGGGATGCGCCGCAACGAGCTTCTTCACCGCTTCCACGGCCAGGTCGCTCGCGGCCACTCCTTTATCGGCCAGATGCCGTTCGCGTATGCCCACGCGTTCCATGATCCATTCGTCCGTGGTGTCCACCATCTTTTCCAGGTCGGCGTTGGTCAGCAAGCGGGGCGGCACGTAGCCGGCTACACCCGTGATTTTTGCGGCGAGGCGAGACATGAGGCTCCTTGATAAAACCAGATGTGGCGCAAAGAATTATTGATTGTATGCGAGGAACTTTGCTGGAAACAAGCGCGGCGGGCAGCGTTCCCGTGCGTCCGCCGCGGCCCCGCCTTCATTTCGCCGGGAGTAGCTCATACCGCCAGCTTACCTTGGCTGTTTTCTGCAGCATGGCCGCCACGGAGCAGTATTTCTCCTCGCTCAGCGCGATGGCGTGCTTCACCGCGCCTTCGTCCAGCGCGCCGCGCAGGCGATAGACAATCTCCAACGTTTTCCACACCGTTGGAGGTTCGCTGGTTCGCTCGCCGGAGCACACCACTTCCAGCGACTCCAGCTTCTGCCGCTTTTTCCCCAGGATGATCACGATGTCCGTGGCGGTGCAGGCTCCCAAGGCCATCAGCACCAGCTCCATCGGCCCCGGCGCCTTGTTCGATTCGCGGTCCGAATCGATAAGCACGCCGTGCCCCGAAGGGCTCGTGGCCAGGAATCTCTGTTCGCCAATCCATTGCACGCTTGCCGTTTGCATAAGTGTCCCCAGGTGAAGAGTATTTCCTCCAATGTAGCAGAAGCAGACAGCGGCGAGTTGACTGTCGACAGTTCAAAGTCCGGAGTCTGCCTTTGCAGGGCCCGACATTGTCATGCCCGTCTTGGGCTTGCCAGCGCTCCACCTGCCCGCTGAATGCGTTTTTCGGGGCCTTCAACCGGGTCTGGATAGCCGGGGAACTTTTCCGTCGTCTCCTGGGAATACCTATTAGGCCGAACGGCGGTATTCTATATGGGTGCCGTACGCGGGGAATGCCTCGCGTATCGCGCTGTCGATTCCGAAAAAACTGGAACGCGAGTCGTCGCAGTGGCGGAAGAACGACACGGGCCAATTCAGACTTCAGGGGAGACTCCATGCGCGGTGGTTACCGTTGTGCCTTCATTCTTGCTGTGCTGTTCGCCTGCATGCAAACGACGGGTTGCCACAGCAGCGCTTCCACTCGCCTCGCGGTCACGACCACTTCTCTCCCGAACGGCGTCATCGGAACGCCCTATGTAGCATCACTCACGGCAACGGGAGGAACTCCTGGCTACACCTGGTCGCAAACTTCCGGCGGCACCATGCCGGGTGGCGTGTCGCTGGGAAGCTCCGGCATTTTCAACGGAACGCCGACGACGGCCGGCACGTTTGGTCCTTACGTTTTCGAGGTGACGGATTCATTAGGTGCGACCGCATCATCAACGAGCCTGAGCATTACGGTAACGACCAGCGCGCCTGCCGTCGCTACCAGCGCGTTGCCGCAAGGAATTGTCAACTCGGCCTACTCCGTCACACTCGCGGCCAGCGGCGGCACTCCTCCTTATACCTGGACAGAAACTTCCGGTGCCGTGCTGCCGCCGGGCCTCGCGAACGTCACCAGCGCCGGAGTAATTGCGGGAACGCCGACGACGGCCGGCACCTACGGCCCCTACGTCTTCACCGTCACCGACTCCACCAACAAAACGGCCGCCTCCGTAAGCCTGGCCCTCACGACCAACTCGCCGACAGCCGCATCGTGCGCACCGCTCGGCAACGAGGCCGCATTGACGCCCGCGACCCCTTACGCGTTCCTGGTCAAGGGCACCGACGGAAGCGATAACCCGATCGACATTGCCGGCAGCTTCACGCCGAATGGCAGCGGCGGCATCACGAATGCCACCGTGGACTACAACGGATTCACCAACGGCCCCGAACAGTTGCAGGTAGATCTGGCCTCAAGTTCGTATTCGTTCGGTTCGTCCACGCTGGGCTGTTTATCGCTGGCCTTCTCCGGTCCTATTGCGGGCGCAGTCAGCGCAAAGCATGCGGGAGCGACGCCCCACTTTGCGCATGGCGCAGGGGTTCGAGCCAGGAACGGCAAAGCACGCACCGCTGCGGCCTCCGCGGTTTCCAGCGTGCAGTTCACCTTCAGTCTGGGTGGATTTGATGCAACGCTGTATCACACCGGAAGAATCATTGAATCCGACAACACAGGCGGCGGTACAAACGCCTCGGGTTTCATTCACGCGCAGGTTCCGAGCACCTTTTCGCTCACTTCCCTGCAACCGAACTATGCGTTTGGTGTGGATGGATGGACCGCGGAGTCTAGCGGCTATTTCCGCACCGTCATTGCGGGAACCTTTACGAATTCTTCCGGCGCGCTTTCCGCGGGATATGCGGACCTGAATGCAGGGGGAACGCCATCGGGCGAGCTGACCGGAGGGACCGGAACGCTGAACTCCGCGATCGACGCAACCACGGGCCGCGGGACGGGCACCTATACCATTCCGGCTACCGGCGGGAATCTCACGTTCGACTTTGCGTTCTACATCCTGAACGGATCGGATTTCATTTTACTTTCGACCGATTCGCCTGTGACGGCAGGCTCTGCCCCGTTGCTTTCCGGGCGCGCCCTGGCTTCGAGCGCGAGGTATGCGGCAGGTGCGCTGAACGGTTACTACCTGCTGGCGTCGCAAGGACTCGAAGTGAGCGGGGGCAACATTGGAAATCTTGCGGAAATCGGCACGTTGAACGCCACCAGCGCGGGAACGATTCCCACGGCGATCCTTTACGTGAATGATGCGGGAACCTACTCCAACACACCGTACTCGAAGGGCAGCTACGCGGTAGAGGCTGCTTCGGGACGCGTCTCCATTACCGGGCTCACGGCAACGCCGCCGGTGGTCTATCTCACCGCTGCCAGCACGACCGACGATGATATTGCAGGCTTCCTGGTTGGGTCGGACACCGAGGCGAGTTCCGGGGTTGTCGTTAGTCAATCCACCCGCGCGCCTGGCTATGCCTTCTCCAATATTTCCGGTAATTACGCCGCAAGTTCGCAAGAAGATGTGGACGGGCTCAACGGAGCATCCCTTGGCGCGTTTTCGTTCACCGGCACAGGTCAATATATCGCCACGCAGATAACCGCCGGCGCGGTTCGCAATCTGCCGAGTTCTGGATTGATCGTCATCAATTCGGACGGATCGGGCAGACTGAATGGAGGAAACTTTCCGCTGGTGACCAACGGCGCGGTGATCTTCGCTATTCCCGACACGGGCGATCCCCTGATCTACGTCTTCACGGCAGGCACGCTCCCCAACTGACAGGCCGGATAGCCCGGCCAGCACCGCGCCGCCGCCCGCGGCGCCAAACTCAACAGCACCAAGCCACCCGCCGCGATCCCTACGATGCTCATCCTGGCGAGCCACATCGTCTCACCTCCGCTTCGCTCATTCTGAACTTCCCGCCGCCGGGTGCGCGCCATTTTACATGAAAGAATTGCCGCCCGATCACGCCGCACGTAAGGATTCAAATGAAGGAAGCATGCGGCAGCCGAATCACGCCAAGGGGTCTCGGGCCTGCGCCTCTCCAGAGCGTCTCAATCAGGACCGGACGCGCGCAAGTAAGTCGCGAAAGAAGTGCGAGTCTGGGAGGCGAGCGTGGTCGATAAGTGCAATCAAGAACTGCTCAAGAATTTGGGGTTTGAAAAAGGGTGAAGTCTTGCTTGAATGTTCTCGAAGGTACCACGCCAGTACACTTGAGAAATCATGGCCCCGAATAAACATTCGTCGGTCGCCCTTCAGCTTTGCGCTAATCTCACCTAGCCTTTGGATAAACCGTTGCTTCGTTTCAAGCTGCGCATTCTTTCCCAAATAACGGGTCACAAAATCGTCCTCATTGAACTCGATAGAGTGGCCTTTTATGCTACAGCTCTTTTCGAACGAATCCAGCCACTTCAGACCTAATTGAAGGTCGATGTTAGTCGCTCGGATAGCAAAAAGGCGATGGAGAAGAGGAGTCAACCCGGCCATGACGGTCTCACCATCCTTCGGAAAAGATGGCGCTACAGATCGCAGAAGCCCATCAAGAACGTCCGAATTGAAGCAGTACATTTCCATGCAGCAGTGATCCATAAACAGCAGGAAAGGTGAATCATACTGTCTTCCGAGGACCACATCGTAGTCGCGGTCGGCAACACAGGTAACCGCGGGTGGCGCAGGCATAACGTGCTTAGACAACTTCGGGTGGCCTACCCTTTGCGCTTTACGCAAAGGGTGGGTCCGCTCTTGCTTGTCCTGCTTGCCCTGAGCTGCGAAGGGAGCCTCGAAGGGCTCTTCGTTCCTCCATGCCCAACCCTCCCTCGCACCAGTTTCGAAACTAGTACCTACTAAATAATAGTTGACAAGTGATAAATAATGTGCTACCCTGCCTAAGTCATGCTACGAGGACACTGCTCTTGTGCCATTTCGGGTTGCCCCGCAACCTCATCCGCATCGGATAGTCCCCTAAGTCCTTTGTTTCCCCTACATCCAAGAAATTCTCCTGTAACTCCTTTGTTTCCCCTACTTACGCAAAAACAGGGGGGTGGGGGCGTAGCAGATCCCTCCAAAGAGATGATTTTCCCAACAGTTTCATCCCGTCAATCCAATCCCGGAGGTTCCAACCGGTTGGCGGACTCCGCTCCGAACTGTGAACTTTCAACTGTGGACTGTAAACCCTCGCCCCTATGTCCAATCATTCCCGCACATACGCAGAACACGGGAGGACATCCATTACTGCATAGTAACGTATCATTGTCGGCGGACCGACATTCCCATTTCGGGAGCCTTGTTCGCGCGGGACGAGCACGATGGTTCGCGCCCCTACGCCTTCGGGTGATATTGCCAAAGACAGATTTCGTTTCCTTCGGGGTCTTCAAACGAGCCGAGCACGCCGCTGCCTTTGTCCACGGCCGCACCCGTGCGCACGCCCTGGGCTTGCAGATCGTTCAGCGCCTGCTCGACATTTTCCACGCGCAGGCAGAGTCGCGCGTTTCCCGGAGCGAGCAGGCTGCCCTTGGCGGGAGCAGGCACGAGTTCAAACAGAACGCCGTCAATATCGAAGCGCGCCACAACGTCGCGCGAAATGAGCTTGAAACCAAGTATGTCGCGATAGAAGCGGATCGCCAGGTCCATGTGGGAGACGTAGTGAAACACGCAATCGAAGTGGAATTCCGGCTGGCGGGGATCGGAATGCGTGGACATGGCAGACGCGAGAAGAATAGCACTTCAATGGTTTCAGCAGATGTGTCGAGGGGCACGCCTCCTGTATTTACAGGCGTGTGCTGCGCCTACGGCGCTTCGGGGAACAACCAGGGCACGATCCCGACGGGAGTCGGGACAGGTGTATCGTGCCCCTACGAACGGGAAAGGGCCGGCGGGGCAACAACGCGAAGATGAGAATTAGCAGAGTTGCGTGAGGAGCTGGTTGACTTCCTTGGAGGCTTCGGGGAGGGCGCGCTTGACGGGAGCGGAAAGGCCGTAGCCAGTGGCGATTTTCTTGGGTTCGACGCCGACAACGAACAAGCGATCAGGAAGTTCGTCGACGAGTTGCGCAGCGGCGAGGAGCTCGCCGGCGTTGCCTTCGTGCGCGGAACCACGACGGCCAGGATTGGCGCCGCGGAGTTCGCCGAGAGTCATGCGATGGACAGTGCCTGGAGGCGCGCCGGTCTTCACGGCATCCACAATGATGAGTGCCTTGCGGCCGCTGAGGCGTCCGAGGAGCGCGAGGCCTTGCGTGCCGCCATCCATGAACTCAACCTGGCCTTCCCAGCGCTGGGCGGAGCTGGAGAGTTGATCGAGAAGCGCGGGGCCAACGCCATCATCGCTAAGCAGGGTGTTGCCTAGGCCGAGCACGAGAATAGGCGCGGGCTCGCGCAGGAAATCAAGATAACCATTCATCATTGCGGATGTCTCCCTGACGATAGAACTTGTAGCCTGAAATGATGGAAGTGATCAGGCCATTGCCGTATTGCGTTGAATCGTAGGTGACGATGTAGATGTGCAATAGAGCGAAGATGGGGAAAGCCCACGCCACCAGGTGATGAATCATGTGGGTCCTGTAGGAATTGCCGAGCAAAGGAATGACCCAGCCAAAGAGCTTGTTGAGTGTGCCGGCGGGATTCGTCTCCGAGTAAAGAGCGAGGCCGGTGAAGATCTGCACCCAACCGAGGAAGATGACGAAGAAAGTGTAAGCGGATCCGCCCAGGGCGTTGTGGCCAAGATGGACGTGGCCGCGCTCGAGCTTCAGATAGTCGGTGGCCTGGCGGAAAAGATCGCGCCACCAACTGGCGCGCCACACAAATGGGAAACCGGAGCGGGCGTAATTGTTGCCGGCCCAGAACCAGTAGATGCGCACAAGAAAGCTGATGACGAAGATTATGCCCGCGGCAAAGTGGATCTGACGGATGCGGCCCATGACGAAGTGGTGCGCGGGCTCGCCGCTGGGAGCGAGGATGGGCGAAGCAATGTACAGGCCCGTCAGGAAAAGCACGGTGACGCAAAGCGCGTTGACCCAATGCGTGAGGCGAACGGGCACTTGCCAGACGTAGGCGCGGCGGAAATATGCCTCCGGATGGGCGACGACATCTTTTGGATCGAACGGCTGAATGACTTTTGCCATAGCCGCCTCCTAGACGCGAATCAAAAATTCGGAAAGCTTGCGGCCATCCTTGCCAATGACGTGCGAAGCGCAGGCCAGGCAAGGATCAAAGGAGTGAATGGTGCGCAAGATTTCCAGTGGACGCTTGGGGTCAGCCATGGGTGTGCCGAGCAAGGCGGATTCGTACGCGCCGTGCTGGCCCTTGGCATCCTTGGGCGAAGCGTTCCAGGTGGATGGCACGACGATCTGGTAATTGGCGATTTTGGTGTCCTTGATGTGGATCCAGTGGCAGAGCGCGCCGCGGGGAGCTTCCGTGAAGCCGTAGCCCTTGGCTTCGGCAGGCCAGGTGGAGGGTTCCCACTTGGAGGTGTCCGCGGTGGTGGAATCGCCGGCCTTGAGATTGGCGATGAGGTTATCGAACTCATCCTTGAGCCACTGAACCGCGAGTTGCGTTTCGAGGCTGCGGGCGGCGGTGCGGCCCAGGGTGGAGAAGAGCGCGGCAGCGGGAATCTTCAGAGCGCCGAGCGCGGCGGCGACCACTTCCTTGAAGTCGCTGTGCCCGCTGGCGAAGCCGATGAGGACGCGGGCGAGCGGGCCCACTTCCATGGCGTTGCCCTTCCAGCGCGGCGTCTTCAGCCAGGTGTACTTGGCGTTTTCATCGAGCTGGGTGTAGGGCGGCTTCGGACCCGTGTACTTGGGAGAAGTTTCGCCATCCCAGGGATGAAGAGCCGTCTTGCCACCGGAATACTCGTACCACGAATGGGTGATCTCTTCCTGGACCTGGCCGGCGTCGGCGGGATCGACAGGAAGAACCTCGGCGAGATTCTTGTTGAGAATGGCGCCGCGGGGGAACTTGAAACTGGCAACATCGCTGATGCCGTGCTGCGGGATGTCGCCGTAGGCGAGGTAGTTGCCGAGGCCGCCGCCGATCTGCGTCCATTCGCGGTAGAAGGAAGCGACGGCGAGCAGGTCGGGGATGTAGAGCGTGTCCACGATTTGCTTGGCTTGCGTGATGAGGTCCTTGACCATGTTGAGGCGTTCGATGTTGATCGCGCTGTCGCCTTGCAGGTTGATGGCGGAAGCCATGCCACCGACGAGATAGTTCGGGTGGGGATTCTTGCCGCCGAAGACGGTGTGAATCTTGATGATTTCCTTTTGCCACTTGAGGGCTTCGAGGTAGTGGGCAACGGCCATCAGGTTAGCTTCGGGAGGAAGCTTGTAGGCGGGATGCCCCCAGTAGGCATTGTCGAAGAGGCCAAGCTGGCCGGAGTCCACATACTTTTTGAGGGTGGTGGCGATGTCGCGGAAGTAGCCGGGGCTGGCTTTTTCCGCGCTGGGGGAAACTTTTTGCGCGAGAGCGGCGGTGGCCACGGGATCGGCCTTCAGCGCGGAGACGATGTCCACCCAGTCGAGAGCGTGCAGGTGATAGAAGTGGATGACGTGATCCTGCACCATCTGGGTGAGGAACATGATATTGCGAATGATTTCGGCGTTTTTGGGAACCTTGATGCCGAGGGCATTTTCGACGCTGCGCACGGAGGCGAGCGCGTGGACGGTGGTGCAGACGCCGCAGATGCGTTCGCAGAAAGCCCAGGCGTCGCGGGGATCGCGGCCCTGGAGGATGACCTCCAGGCCGCGCCACATGGTGCCGGAAGACATGGCATCGCCGACGTGGCCGGAGTCATTGAGCATGGCCTCGATGCGGAGATGGCCTTCGATACGCGTTACGGGATCAACAACGACGCGAGTTGTCATAGGGCACCTTTATTCGCCTTTGCTGTCCGCGGGCGGTGTGTCGTCCACATGAATCTTGCGGGCATTCTGGCGGACGACGGTTGAAACGAGGTGGGAACCCACGCCAATGACGGCGGCGGCACCCAGGACTTCGCCGATCGTATTGGGAGTGGCATCAATACCGGGAACCACGACGTTGGACAGGCGCTGGTAGAACGGGCCGTTGTCCCAGAACCCGGCTTCGCTGCAACCGATGCAGCCGTGGCCAGAGCCGATGGGGAAGGACACGCCGTTGTTCCATTTGAAGGTGGAGCAGGAATTGTAAGTTGTTGGACCGCGGCAGCCCATTTTGTAGAGGCACCAGCCCTTTCGTGCGCCGTCGTCGTCCCAAGACTCGACGAACTGGCCGGCATCGAAGAAGGCGCGGCGGTAGCACTTATCGTGGATGCGCTGGCCATAGAACATTTTCGGGCGGCCGATGCGATCGAGTTCGGGCAAGGCGTCGAAGATGAGAATGTAGGTGAGGACGCCGGTCATGACCTCGGCGATGGGCGGGCAGCCGGGCACATTGATGATGGGCTTGTCCGTGATGAGCTTGTGGACGGGCATGGCGCCGGTGGGATTGGGATGAGCGGCCTGGACACAGCCATTGGAGGCGCAGGAGCCCCAGGCGACGATGGCTTTGGCGTGTTCGGCGGTTTCCTTGAGGACGTTCAAGAAGGTGTCGCCGCCGACGGTGCAATAGACGCCACCATCCTTGGTGGGAGCATTGCCTTCAACGGCAAGGAGATAGCCGCCGGGGTGATCCTTGATGAGTTTCTTGCGAATTGCTTCGACCTGGAAACCGGCAGCCGCCTGGAGGGTATCGTCGTAATCGAGGGAGATCATGTTGAGGATGATGTCCTGGGCGATGGGGTGGGAGGAGCGGATAAAGGATTCGCTGCAACAGGTGCATTCGAGGCCATGGAGCCAGATGACGGGGATGCGGGGCTTGGTCTCCATCGCGGCGACGACCGTGGGAACCATGGAGGCTTCCAGGCCCATGGCCGCGGCGGTGGTGACACAGAAGCGGAGAAAGTCCCTGCGATCGACGCCATGCTGACGCAGGACATCGTAAGTGGACAGAGAAGATAGGTTGTTCACGGGAGAACCCCCTGGTGCGGACCGTTCAAAAGAGGAGAACGGACGGGGCACTATCGTTCCAAGCTAAACATCCGGTCAGTGACGCAGCGCACATAGCCGCGTGAGGTTCGACCGAGGGCTGTGGGAAGGCAGTCTTGGCGGCGAAAAGCTAGGTGGAAAGGTGACGAGAGAGAAGGGCGGCGATGCCGCAGCAACTAAGAATGAACAGTTGCCCCAAGGGTAGGGGAGTGTGGGCCGAAATCGAGTAGGATCAGACCCGCTCTCGAGAAAACGACAGACGCAAATGGCGCGCGCCCTTACAAACCGAAGTGTGCGACACGCGGCAATAAGGAAGGAAAGGAACTCAAGAACACAGCGATTGCGCGGAGACCGCGGACGGGGGAGGAATTACAGTTGGTCGGCGGGGCATGCAGCGGCAAAAGCGGCGGCCCTTCGAAGCTCAGGGTAAACAAGCCGCCGCACTCCAAAATAGCCGAGGCGCCTAAACGCGGAGATTGTGCGGACATAGGGCGCAGCCCCTTCAAAGCTCAGGGTAAACGTGCTGCACCCCTACAAAGGCAAGAGAAAAGCCTCAGGCCAAAAGGCCTGAGCTACAGGGTAGAACTTAGAGAAAGGCCGCGGGGCTCCTGCCAGAAACCGGCGGGCGGGTGGAGCGCCCAGAATCGCCCTACGCAGCAGGAGCGGGTCAGGGATTGCGGGAGAGGAGAGAGGCGGCTTCAATGATGGGGTTGGGGAGGAGGCGCATGGCGCAGACGAAGGCTGCGATTAGGCGCTGATCGAATTGCGTGCCGGCGCAGCGCTCGAGTTCGGCGAGAGCTTCTTCGGCGGTGCGGCCTTTCTTGTAGCTGCGGTCGCTGGTGATGGTGTCGTAGGAGTCGGCGATGGTGATGATGCGCGCGCCAATGGGGATGTTTTCGCCGGAGAGGGCGTTGGGATAGCCGGAACCATCGAAGAATTCGTGGTGGTGCAAGACCATGAGGCGGATGCGTGCGAGTTGCGGGAGAGGCTCGAGGAGTCTCGCGGCGAAAGTCACGTGGGTCTTCATGGTGTCCCATTCTTCGGGGTTGAGCGGGCCATTCTTGTTGAGGATGTGTTCGGGGATGCCGACTTTGCCGACATCGTGGAGGATGGCGGCCAGACGAATCTCCTCGACTTCGGCTTCGGACAAGCTGAGAGACTCCGCGAGCAAAGCGGCGTAAGCGGAAACCTTTTGGGAGTGGCCCTGGGTGTACTGATCCTTGGCATCGATGGCGTAGGCGAGGGAAGTGACGGTATCGAGAATGGATTGGGGTAGAGAGGCGGGGCCGTCCGCGGAGGGGGCGGTAGAAGCTTCGGAAGCCGGGAGAGACTCTGTGAACTGGCAAAGGCGCTGGTGAATCTCGTTGAAGGAATCGGGGCCGGTGGCGAAAAGACGCTTGAGGGTGACACCGAGATAAGCTTCGAGAACGTCGCGCTTCCAGCGGCGGGCGTCCTTGGGGTCGATGTGGTCGGCGGTGGAGACGGTGTTGCCGCCCTGATGCTTGGAGAGATACATGGAAGCGTCGGCGACCTGAATGAGTTCCTGAGGCATGGAGCCGTGCAGGGGATAGCAGGCGATGCCGAAGCTGGCGGTGATGTTCTTTTCGCGGAGAAGTGGATCGGCGGAAACCCAGCCGCGCAGCTTGGAGGCAAGCTGGCGGGCCTGCTCCATGGAGGTTTCCGGCATGAGGATGACGAATTCGTCGCCGCCGTAGCGGGCGACGACATCCGAGCGGCGGCAGTTGCCTTCGAGGATTTGTCCGACGCGCTGGAGGACCAGATCGCCTTCGAGGTGGCCGTAGAAATCGTTGACGAATTTGAAGCGGTCCAAGTCCATGAGGACGAGAGCGAAGGAACGCCCGGCGCGGGAGGAGCGCTTCCATTCGGAAGAGAGAGCTTCCATGAAAAAGCGGTGGGTTTTGACGCCGGTGAGGCCATCGGTGATGGCCTGCTCCTGGGCTTTCTGGAAGGTGAGGGCGTTGTGCAGCGCGCCGGAGATCAAGTCGGCGAGGGTGCTGAGGAGGAGCGATTCTTCCTCGGAGAATTCGATGCGGTCAGCGGTTTCGACGTAAAGAACGCCGTGCAGGTAATCGGCGTAAAAGATCGGCAGGGCCATGGCGGTAAGGGAATCGGCGAGGACGGGCCTGGGGCCATTCTGAGAGCTGGGGAGGGAACGGAACGTGGCGGCTTTGCCGGTGCGCGCGACCTGGCCGATGAGGCCGGTGTCCAGAGGAAGACGAAGTCCGGCGGCGCCGCGGCGCTTGCCGCCCTCGGCCTGGATGTGCAGCTCGCGCGTGGTGTAATCGAGAATCGCGATGCCGATATGGTCGTAGGTGAGGCCGTTTTCGAGTTGCTCGGCGATCTTGGCCAGCACTTCATCGGGGTTGAGCGTGGCGATGGCGTCGCGGGAGATGAGATTCAATAGATTGAGATGGCGCGCCTTGGTGCGCTCTTCCTGGAAGAGGCGGGCGTTTTCAATGGCGATGCTGGCTTCGCTGGCGAGCACGCGAAGAAGCTCGAGGTGGCCTTCGTCGAAGGCGCGATCTTCATCGGAGAAGATGCACAGCGCGCCAATGGCGTGATCGTAGGCGACCAGCGGAACACCACAGAAAGAGCCCGCGGTGCGTAGAGGATCGACGCCGAGCTTACGGACTTCGGTGACAAAGTTTTCGCGAATGAGAACGGGCTGGCGGGTGCGCAGGATGTACTCGGTGAGGTAATTGCCGGCGGGACGCGAGCGTTTCGGCATACGCACGCCATCGATCATTTCCAGTTCAAACTGGATGGCGTCGCGCAGGGAATCGGGGGCGGCGAGATAGAGATTGTCCACATCGAAGAGGCGGCGCAGCTCTTCCCAGATTTTGCGGAGGAGATCCTCTCGATTGAGGGTGGAGCTGAGGACGCGGCCGATTTCATTAAGAACGTGGAGTTCCTCGGAACGGCGCGAAGTCTGCTGGATGAGGTAACTGTTTTCGACGGCCATGCCGATCTGGTGGCCGAGGGCGAGGAGCAAACGCAATTCGGCGGGGGTAAAGCGGCGATTGTCCGGGGTGCCGAGAAGGAGGAGGCCAAAGGCTTGCTCCTTGGCTTGCAGGCTGATGACCACGATGCTGCGCAAGCCATGTTTGAGAGCGAGTTCGCGGAAATTGCGAATGGGATCGTCTTTTTCGAGTGCGGTGAGATTGTCGTCGCGGAGATCGCGGAAACCGAGCAAACCGCCGAGGCGGGAGACGAGGCCGACGAGATAATCGTCGAGCCCCTGCTCCTGTGCGACGCGGCAGAACTCATCGGGAATGCCGGCAGAGACGACGGAGGTGGGCCCGGTGGGGTCGCCGTGATGCAGGAAAAGCGCGCCGGCGGGAAGGCGAACGACGCCGAGAACGCGGTCCAGGGCCTGAGCGAGCATGCGCTGAATTTCGCCGCCGCCGAAGCTGGAAGTGGCGAGGTTGAGGTTGGAGAGGGCGAGCATGTTGCGCTCGACGCGGCGCTTCTCTTCCTCGTAAACGGACATGATCAGGAGCATGGAGACAAAGGCGGTGGGAACTGCGGTGATGGGACGGGCCGTCTGGCCTACCACTTCGGGAGTGAAGTGCAGGATGTGAAAGGCAAGAAAGACGAGGCCCCAGGCTGCGAAGGAAAGACTAAGGAGGCGATCGGCAAGAGTTTCGTGATGCTGGCTTTCCCGCCAGAAGAGGAAGCCGACGTAAACGTAGATGAGGGAGGCGGGCACGTAGGAAGAAAAGGGCAGGAGTTGCAGCGCGTTGGCGGCGGACCAGATTGTGAGAACCACGGCGGCGACGATGGCGGGAACAACCCACAGCTTCTTGCGTGTATAGAGCTGCGTGCCGAGAAGGAAACAGATGCCTGCAAATCCGAAGAGGGCGTGATTGAGGGAGGTCAGCAGCGGATTTTCGCCGATCCAGGGCGAAAGGCCCGGGCAGAGATAGTGCAGGCCGTAGAAGACCCAGGCAGCGGTCCAATAGAGAAGATACGGCTGGCGCTTGAGGGAGTAGACGTAGGCGAAAAACACTCCGACGAGGAGAGTTCCGATCAGGAAACTGAGCGCAATAATGCTTTGAACCATCGACGAGCCCAAAGGCGCCACCTGTTGTGCGAGGGCGGCAACGGCGAACGGACTTAGCAAAGGATCAACGGAATGCACCGGGAGACACCAAGGACGAACTACATCCCGAGAAAACACCCCTGCTGGCCGTCACCAAGGAGCCCAACCACACACAAAACGATTCACATGCGATTATGAGGCAGGGGAAAAAGGAGGAGCAGGGGGAAGGGAGAAGTGGTGGCGAAAGAGGTAGTAGGGGGTGGGGCACGGAGGGAAGGGATGGGGGGCCTGGCTTTAGACGAATTGCGAACTTGGAAGTGTTCAGGTTCTGAAGCGGCGCGTTGGACGGCCCCCGGAGGTTCCGGTAGACTGAAGTTTTCCGAGAAGAGAGCGAGAAGCAACCTACCATGACAGACGCGAGCGCGACACAAAAGGGAAGCGTGCGGGTGCGATTTGCGCCTTCGCCGACAGGGTATTTGCACGTGGGCGGAGCGCGAACGGCGCTGTTTAACTGGCTGTTTGCGCGCAAAGAGCGCGGCACGATGATCCTGCGGATCGAGGATACGGACGCGGAGCGGAACAAGCCGGAGTTGGTGACGGGAATTATCGAGGGGCTGAAGTGGCTGGGCGTGAGTTGGGACGAGGGGCCGTACTACCAGTCGCAGCGGACGGAGTTGTACCGCGAGATGGCCAAGAAATGCCTGGCGAATGGGAGCGCGTTCCGGTGCTACTGCCCGCCGGAAAAATATGTGGGCGGGGACCACGCGGAAGAAGGAGCGGAAGACGCAAAAGTGCGGAGGGTGGCGCGATGCACCTGCCGGGACGGCAAGCCGTCGTCGCCAGAGACGAAGCCGGCGCTGCGCTTCAAGGTACCGGCGGGGGGAACGACGAAGTTTTTTGATGCGGTGTTTGGCGGGCGGGAATTCTCCAACGACGAGATCAAGGATTTTGTGCTGCTGCGCTCGGGGAAAGAGGGAGAAGAATTCGGACAGGCAATGTACCAGATGAGCGTGGTGGCGGACGATATCGACATGCGGATCACGCACGTGATTCGCGGCGCGGACCACATTTCCAATACGCCGAAGCAGGTGTTGCTGTACCGCGCGCTGGGAGCGGAGCCGCCGGTGTTTGCGCACGTGCCGTTGATTCTGGGGCCGGACAAGTCGCGGCTGTCGAAGAGGCACGGGGCCACGGACGTGAACGTGTACCGGCGGGAAGGGTTTTTGCCGGAAGCGTTCCGGAATTTCCTGGCACTGCTGGGCTGGGCGGCGGGCGGGGATGAGGAGTTTTTCAGGACGAAGGAGTTGGTGGAAAAGTTTTCGCTGGATGGGGTAAGCCGGACGAACGGAGTGTTTGACCGGGCGAAACTGGAATGGTTCAACACGCAATATCTGCAGAAGCTGCCGATTGAGGACCTGTTGCCGCAGGTTGAGGAGCAATTGAAGCAAGACGGGCTGTGGAAGGAAGAATGGGCAGCGGGAGCGGGGCGCGAATGGTTTTCGAGGACGGTGGATTTGTTGCGGCCGCGGGTACGGCTGCTGCCGGATTTTGGCAGTTGGTCGCGCGCGTTTTTCAGCGACGAGTTCACGATCGATCCGGCGGCGAAAGCGAAATTCTGGAAAGACGAAAAGGTGCCAATCCTGCTGGCAAAGCTGGCGGAGGCGCTGGCGGGATTGACGGAGTGGAATCATGACGCGTGCGATCACGCTTCCCGGAAGGTGGCGGAAGAGGCCGGGGTGAAGGCGGGATTGCTGATCAATGCGACGCGCGTGGCGATCGTGGGGCAAGCGGTGGCGCCGCCGCTGTTCGACACGATGGTGGTGCTGGGGCAGGAACGCGTGGTGCGAAGGTTGCGGGCGGTGGTGATTGGATTCGCCAAGTAGCCGCGCGCACGTTTGCGAAGCGCTATTTCTTTTCCTTTGCAGCCGAGTCTTCCCCGGGCTGCTTTTTGATCGTTTTGTGAAAAACGGAGAGGCTAAAGACTGGGTTTTCGCGCGTTCCAGTGATAGTGATCGGGATTGCGGCGCCAGCGCCCTGCTTTTTGAAAAACGGGTCGAATGGCTTCAGGAAGACCGATTTCACCCCGCCTACAGCTTGCGAGAGCCCCGCCTTCAGACGAAGCTGACCGCGGAAGTTCAGTTGACCGCCATTCAGATCGTAGGAGCCGTCCAGAAGGACGGTGGCTCCTTCCACACTAAACTGTAGATGAGTGAACGTGGCGACGCCATTTTCCACGTGGTAGTGGCCCTGCAGGTCAGTCGCAGCGCTGCCCGCGTCTTCCTGGTTGGGTTCGCCGAGGCCGTGACGGCTGAGGGAAGCAAGCTGGGAACGGATCTCCGGATCGGTGAAGCGGGCATCCTCGACGCCAAAATCGCCATCGAGGAGAAGTTTGTCGAGGGCTTTTTCTTTGCCGGGCGGGAGGACAAGCTTGGTCTTCAACTTGATGGTGCCAACCATGAGCGGTTTTTGCGATTTAACGGCGAGGGCGAGGACGTCTTGCAAGCGAGCTTGCGGGGCGATGACATCCAGGGTGATGAGATGCCCCTGCTTTTCGGGAACGCGAACGACACTGCCATTGGCGATGAAGAGCGATTGGCCGAGAACGGCGCGCACGGGATGAAGATAGGTTTCGCCATCGGTGCCGTCGACGGTGGCGGAAAAAGTGGTGCGCAAGGGTACGCCGCGTCCTATAGGATCGATGGAGAACGCCGGCGTGTCGGTTTCACCCTGGACTTCAATCTTGTCGAGCTGGCCCAGGTATTTTCCAGTGGAAGAGAGAATGCCCGCGATGCCGGGTAGCGGGCCAAGATCTGCGTCCGTGAATGTGTAGGAGCCGGAGACCGGGGTGTTGCCGGGTTCTTCTATATCCCACGGCCCGAAGCTGCCGCTGGTGGCGATTTCGCCCTTGGGTTTTGCGTTGGTGAGATTACCGTCAAAGGTGAGAGGTTTATCGAGGGAGACTTTCTGAAGGTCCAAGTCATGAATCTTGAAATCGAGAGGTTCCTTGCCTTCTTTTCTCGAAACGATGATCAGTTCGGCGTTTTTGCAGAGTACTCCATCAAAGACCAGAGACGCTGGGGCAGACGGAGTTTTAGGGAGAGGAACGGCTTCGGGCTGGCCGGGTTTGCGGTGCGAGATGGTGATGACCATGTTGTCCAAGACGACCCTGGAGACGTGGTGAGGTTTACGGAGAAGTCCAAAAAAGCCGGGGCGAGAAGAAAATCTTTCGATGGAGATGAGGGGAGGCACGTCCAACCGATTGTGGAAGTGGATGGTGAGGCCTTCGCCGGTGACGCTGAGGCGCGGCCAGAAACGAAGGCTCAGAGTGCGGAGTTCGACCTGGCTATCGAAGCGGCGGCTAAGGTCCTGCACGATCACGGCGCGGAGGTGTTCTTCGATGCTGCGCGTGCGCGTGACGACAAAGAGGAAGAACGCGGCAACCAGAGTGGAAACGATAGCCGCAAGAAAAAGCCAGAAGCGTTTGCCGCGAGGAAAGGGGGCCATGGCTTCTTCATTCTTTCTGAAACGCGGCTGCGATGCAATCAGCGGGGGGGTGGGAAGAGGTCGGGATTCGAAGATTTTGCGGAAGAGCGGTCGGCGACGACATTCAGGGTAAGTTCGACGTCTCTGGTTACCGGCGGCAGGCAAATTTCAGTGCTGCAGGCCTGATAGCGGAGTTTCATGGCGAGATGCTGAGGGCCAAGCGGCGCGTCCGGCAGGACGGCGAGCGGCAAGCGCAGAATCACCGTGTCCGTGTACACATTCAGCTTTTTGTCCTTTGAGAAGACGAAGGTCTGCAGGGTTCCCTTGGGATAAATCACGTTGTCGAGTTTGAAGCCGGCGGGAACATCCGCGCGCAGATCGGTGGGGATCAGATAATCGAAGGTGACTTCGCGGGCGTTGACGTGAAAGCCGGGGCGAATCTTGAGGACGACGGCGACCTGGAAGGCCATGCCGCGCGCGACGGGCTCGTAGGAGGCGAAAGCGGTGGGAGCGACGACGTCCTTGGCGGAGGGCGTCTGCGAAATCGCCGCGAGCGGGAAAAGGAAAAGAGCAACGAAGAGAGCAGTAAGGAAATGTTTCACACGGTCACCTGAGTTCCCAGTTGTTGCGAGATCACGCGGCTCATGACGCCGTAGAGATCTTCGCCGGTTTTTTCGAGGATGAAGGCGCTGCGGGGCTCGGACCAGGCGAGTTTGAAACTCGTGGAGAGAGCGGAAACCCAGATTTCGCGAATGGGTGAGTTGGGCGAGATCACGAATCTGGCGGGTTCGGGCTCCTCAAAGATGACCTCGAGCTTGCCGCTTTCGCCTTCAACGTCGAACTCGTGTTCATCGCCAAGGTTCAGCAGGCGCTTCTTCAAATCCTCGAAGAGGGCGTCAGCTTTTTTCTGGAAGTCGTGTTCAGCAAGCATAGTAGATTCGGTTAGAGCTGCGCTTCGATGGCTTTGAGCAGTTCGTCGCTGCTCTTGAGGCCCTGGAATTTGGTGACGACCTTGCCGTCGCGGGAAATCAGGAAGCTGGTGGGGTAGCCGAGGATGCCGCCAAACTTGTCCGCGGCTTCGTCGGTGCCAAGCAGGATGGGATAGCCCATAGGAAGTTGCTGGCCGTTGACGTCGAAGCGCTCCTTGGCAATGAAGGGAGCGACGACGCTTTTGCCTTCCTCGTCCATGGCCACGCCGACGACGGTGAAACCGCGCGCAGCGTATTTGGCTTGCATATCAATGAGCCAGGGAATTTCCACGAGGCAGGGATCGCACCAAGTGGCCCAGAAATTCAGGAAGACGACTTTACCCTTGTAATCGGCGAGGGAGACATCCTTGCCGTCGAGGTCCTTGAGCTTCAAGTCTGGCTCGGGCTTTCCTGCAACGCTGGAAGCGGGATTCGAAGCGGGATTTGCTGCCGGTTGTCCCTTGAGGCGTGTGGCCTTATCGGCATACCAGGTGAGGAGGATGAGGACTGCGACGGTACCGACGATGATCAAAATCTTTTTCATAACAATTCCATCCACCTACAAGAATCTTACATCGAGAAGCGATTCAAGAATGTGAGTTTTCCCGAGAGCCAAGTCAGCTTGTTGAAGAAGATTAGGAAGCCGATGAACAGCAGCAGGGCTCCGCTTAGTAACTCCACAACGTGAAGATGTTTGCAGAAATTCTTGTAGAAACGCATGAACTGGCTGAAAAGGAGCGCGGTCAGCAAAAAGGGCACGGCGAGTCCCGCGGAATAGACGGCCAGAAGAAGGATGCCACGGGCGACGGTGTTGCTGGCCGCGGCCAGCACGAGCACCGCGGAAAGGATCGGGCCGATGCAGGGCGTCCAGCCGAAAGCAAAGGCGAAGCCAAGAAGGAAGCCGCTGAGGATGCCGGGCTTTGTATCGGTGTTGCGAAGGCGCACGTCCTGATTCAACCAGCGAGCCAGAAGAGGCCCAAAGAAACCGATGATGGAGAGCGAGAAGAAATGGACGGCGCCAAGGCCGAGGAAAAGCGGCCCGCCGTGAAGAAGTGTGGCCACGCCCAAGGCCACCAGAATGGCCCCTAGGACGATGCCGGCGCGCACGTTCATCTTGATGAGGCCGCCCAGAAGATGGAGACCGAAGAGCAGAATCAGCGCCCCGGCGATTGGTGTCAGTAAATTTTTGTGCTGCTGCAGGAAACCGCCCACGGCGCTGGCGGAAGCGCCGAAGCCGATAAACACCACGGAAAAGCCGACGACGAAAGAGAGCGCGGAAGAGAAAAGCCCGCCTTTGGGCTGCTCGCCCTGGCGGAGTTGTTCCACGCCGATTCCGGAAAGCATGGAGATGTAGCCGGGAACGAGCGGGAGGACGCAGGGAGAGAGGAAAGAGATCAATCCTGCGATAAAAGCGCCGGCTAAAGAGACATCGGTCATTTCGTAAAGGTCCTCACAACCTGCTGCATTGAGCATGCCGAAATATGGAGCGGCGTTCGCTTGCGCATGATCGGGAAATTCCTGCGACCCAGCAAACTATTCTCGCACAAAACTACGCAGTGGGTGGTGCTCCGGAGGAACGCCGACCGGAAATGAATTCGTGTTTCCCAGGCCCGCGTAGACGGGAGCTATTCCCGCGCAAGTGGATTAGACGCGGAGAATCGCGGGAGAGGCACAAGGCAAGGAAAGAAAGACAGGTGGCGGGAAAGGCTGGCAGCGAAGAGGATTCAGGAGTTTTGCTCGGCCTGCAAGGTGCTGAACGGGAATGAGTTGTTTGCGCGGGAGATGGCAAGGGCCTTGCATTGCGGATGGCGTGCGGAGCATCGGGCGAGTGCCAATGGTTTGGACACCGAACAAAGTGACGCTGTTGCGCGTCTAGTGGGATTTGCGGCGGTGAGTCTGTTTGGCCACGGCGCGTGGATGAATTTGCTGGCGGTGGTGCTGACGGTGACGTCCATCGCGCTGGATGCGCTGGACGGACACCTGGTGCGAACGCGGAAGATGGCCACGCCGGTGGGCGCGCAGATTGACATTCTGGGGGACCGCGTCATCGAGAACATGTACTTCACGTACTTTGCGGTGGTGGGAATGGTGTCGTTGTGGCTGCCGATGTTGTTCTTTGCGCGCGGAGCGGTGACGGATTTTCTGCGCGGGCTGGCGATGAGGGCGGGGCATTCGGGGTGGGGCGCGAACGCGATGCTGCAAACGTGGTGGGGGCGCGCGCTGGTGGGGTCGCGATGGAGCCGCGGAGTGTATGCGGCGCTGAAGTGCGCGTGCTTCTGCTACCTGGGATTGGAGTTGGCGTTAACGCGAGGCCCGGTGCTGCTGGTGGGGCCGATGACGGTGGACGCGCACGCGGCGATTCGCGTGGGGGCGCATGTGCTGGCGTGGCTGACAGGAGGATTTTGCGTTGTGCGCGGGCTGCCGGTGCTGCTGGCGGGCTGGAAGTTTTTTGCGGGGAGCCTGGCCGGCGGGAACTCGGGAAGAGTCACGCGAGGAAACGCGGCATGAGCGAAGAAGGCGCGGGGACGCAAGGGATTGCGGCGTTTTTCGACGTGGACGGCACGCTGATCCCGGAGCCGTCGCTGGAGCGGCGATTCTTCCGCGCGGTGCGGCAGAGCGGCGCGATTCCGGTCGGAAATTACTTTCTCTGGGCTCAAGAGGCATTGCGATTGCTGCCCAGGGGAATTGCGGCGACGCTGCACGGCAACAAACGGCACTGGAGCGGGGTGCGGTGCGATCAGGTATTGCAACAGATGGAGGCAATTATCTTTTTCGAGGAAGGGATGGAGCGAACGGCGTGGCATGCGCGGCAAGGGCACAGGATCGTGCTGGTCAGCGGAATGCCGGAGGCGCTGGCGCGGATGGTGGCGCAGGCCGTGGAGTGCGAATTGGAATTCCGAAAGATCGGCAGCCAGGTGCTTGTGTGTGCCACGCGGATGGAAGTACGAGACGGAAGGTGGACGGGGCGCTTGCTGGGAGAAGCGATGTATGGCGAAGAAAAGTTTCGCGCGGTAAAGAGCATCGCGCAGGAACAGCGGATTGACTTGCGAGGTTCGCACGCGTACGGCAACACACTGCTCGACCGGGCGATGCTTGCGGCGGTGGGACACGTGCATGTGGTGAATCCGGGCAGGGACCTGGCGGCGGTGGCGAATCAGTGCGACTGGGAGATTTGGCACTGGGTTGTGGAGAAGTCGATGGGGCAGAGCCTGCCTTTGGACGAAACAGTTATGCGAGGCGGGGAGAGCCGGGCATGAGCATGAAAAAGGTGCGGAGAGTGGAATCGGCGGCAATCGCTGCGGCCTGGCAGGGGCCGGGCCGCGCGAGCGAGGGCGATGCCTTCCTGAGAGATGCGGAGCCCGTTGTCGGCAAAGCGCTGAAGCGGATTCACGCGGAAGCTGCTGAGGCGTGGGCGGGGAGTGGCGCCTATGAGCGTGTGGCGCTGAGCTACCTGGGCATTTCGAGCGCGCTGATTGCCTACTTTGCGAAGAACCTGCAGCACCCAGTTCTGTTGCTGGGCGTGCAAACCGGAGCGGCGCTGGTGCTGATGCTGCTGTGCTGGGTGGGAACGAGAGCCGCGGCGAAGGAGGCGCGGTTCGGCGTGTCGTTTGGCACGCAATGGTGGCATTTCTGGCGGCACTGGTATCCGCACCTGTTTTTCCTGTTTTGTTTCGAGGAACTGGCGCACCTGATGACGCTGTTCTCACCCGAATGGCAAGACGCCAAATTACTGGCGTTCGATCACTGGTTGACGGGCGTCCAACCGACCATCTGGCTGGAACAGTTCGCCACGCCGCTGCGGAACGACGGCATGCAGTTCTTTTATCTGACGTACTTCACCTATCTGCTGATTCTTGGTGGCATTTTGTATTACCGGCGGGAGTGGCAAGCGTACTGGTCGGTGATGACCTACTCGATGGTGGGGTACATGTGCGGATATCTGATCGCGATGTTTTTCCCGATTGAGAGCCCGTGGTTTGCCCTGGCGGGATCGTGGAAGGCGCCGCTGGCTGGCGGGCCGTTCACGGCGACGATTAATTTCATCGAGCACTTCGGAAGGGTGAGGGGCGCGGCGTTTCCTTCGGAGCACGTCGCGGGAGCAACGGCGGCAGTGTGGGGCGCGTGGAAGTTTCGACGGTGGTTGTTCTGGGTGATGCTGCCGTGTTTCTTCCTCATGTGCGTTTCGACGATCTGGGGACGGTACCACTATGTTGCGGACATTTTTGGCGGAATGACGACGGGGACGCTGGGGTACGTGATGGGCGATCGGATCATGAAGTGGAAGGGCGCGGTGGCGACGCTGCCGCGGAATGCGAAAGGACAAATGTGGCGCAGTTAATCGAGAACGGGGCGGGCGTCCAAGGGAGAGGCTTGCTCGAAGTCGCGGGCAAGTTCGAGGAGTAGCGGTTCATCGGTGACTGCGGCGATGAATTGCAGGCCGATAGGCAGGCCGTGTTCGCTGAGGCCGCAGGGAACGGAAATGGCGGGGACACCGGCGAGATTTGCCGGGCGGTTCAGGCGCAACAGAAGAGCACGCGTGGGGTGAAGGGTTGCGCTAATGGAGGTGGATTCTTCGCCGATGGGCGGGGCGGCGATGGGGGTGGTGGGGACAACGAGGGCGTCAATGTCCGCATCTTCCAGAGCAAGATGAAGCGCAGAGATGAATTTTTCGCGCGTTTGTAAGGCTTTCAGGTAAGAAACGGCAGAAACCTTCGTGCCCAGCTCGAGGCGCGAGCGCACGTCTTCGCCGTAGTCCGCGGAGCGATCCGGGAACCAGCCGGCTTGTTGATGATAGAGGGTGGCTTCGGCCCAGGTGATTTGATTGCCGGCTTCCTCGGTTTCCGGCAAAAGCGGCAGAGAGAGTTTCTTTATCGAAGCACCGCCCTTTTTGAGAATGCTGATGGCGCGATCGAACGCGCGCTGGACATCCGGACTCACGACATCGAAAAAGAATTCTTTGGGAATGCCCAATTTCGCGCGGCGCGCGCGGGGAGACGGGAATTTCCCGGGGAGAAGAGTTCGTTCATTCGCACCACGGGTGAGAATCGGCTCGAGAAGAAGCGCGGCATCTTCGACCGAACGGGCGAGCGGGCCGACAAAATCGAGGGTGGGAGAAAGAGGGATGACGTCTTCTGTGCTGACGCGGCCCAAGCCCGGCTTTAAGCCCACAACGCCGCAGAGGGAAGCAGGGATGCGGATGGAGCCGCCGGTATCCGTGCCAATGCTGCCAAAGCAGAGGCCGGCGGCAAGCGCGGCTGCGGAGCCACCACTGGAGCCGCCTGCGATGCGAGTTTCATCCCAAGGATTTCGCACCGGGCCGTAATGCGGATTGTTACTGGTGGTGCCGTAGGCGAATTCATGCATGTTTGTTTTGCCGAGGATGATGGCGCCAGCCTTTTTGAGGGCGGTGACAACCGGGGCGTCGCGCAAGGGAACGAAGTCGTGCAGAATCTTGGAGCCCGCGGTGGTGCGAATGCCGGCGGAGTAAATGTTGTCTTTCAGAGAGATGGGGATGCCGTGGAGAGGGCTGAGGTGCCGGGCACTCTTGCCGCGGCGTTTGCCAGGAAGCGCCGATTCCGCACGAACGGCCTGCTCCAGGGTCTGCTCCTCGCAAACGGTCAGGTAGGCGTTGAGGCGGGGATTCAGCCTGGCGATGCGATCAAGCAGGAAGCGCGTGAGTTCGACGGGAGAGAGCTTGCCACGGCGGTAGAGGCTGGCAATTTCAGCGATCGAGGCGAAGGCGAGCTGGACATCCGACGGCATCAGTAGATTTTTTCCTGGCGGCGCAGGTTGCCAAAGGTGCCGATGTTGGCGATGACCAGCGCGACGCGGAACTGGTTTTCGGTGCGGACGGTGCCAAGTTCGAGGCGGCGATATTCGAGGGCCAAACCGCAGCAGCCACCGTTATAGTTCACTTGCGCGAACTCGTTCTGCATGGTGCCGGTGACGAAATCATAGCTGATGCCGGTGGAAACATTGAAGCCCTTGCGGGTGAGATCGCCATAGCCGACGATGGTACGAATCTGGTTGGAAGGCGGCTGGACCAGGGGATCGCCCTGCAAACGGAACTCAGCGATGGTGAAGTAAAATTCGCTGTAGGGCTTCATTTTGAGGAGGGTGCCGATGGTCGTGACTTTACTCAGCTGCGGGTCGTACTCCAGGATCTGCTCGGCGTCATAACGGCCGCCGGGCGTGAGCCGGAGATCGCTGACGATAGGCGACCAGTTGCGAGGCGTAGAAGCGAAGGCAAAGGGAGTGATGGAATCGAGAGCCTGAAAGACGTTGCGCTGGCCGGTGACGAGGGCGCCGCCAAACGTGGAATCGAAATAATGCTTCTGGACGACGTTCCAGGAGAGGAAATCGACGGGCTGGTCGTCGCCGTTTTTGACGTAGAGATGCTGGGTGAAGCCGTATTCGAGTTCGTTGGTGTCGGTGAGGGTGGAGTTGCTGTCGAAGCGAATGAAATCGGCGAAGTTGTTCACGCCGGTGACGTAGCGATAGGTGACGGTCGGCTCGATGGTGTGTTTGTAGCGGTGGCGCGTGCGCGGGCGGTCGAAAAAACGCTCCAGCGTGGGCGGGCGCAGCTCGACCGCAAATTCGCCGGTGTTGCGGGTGATGGATTCACCGCTGAGGGTAGAGACCGAGCTTAGAGAATCGCCATAGAAGGTTGTGCGGAAGGTTGCGGAGGTGGTGACACCGAGCCAATCGCCGAAATGGAGAGGCACAGTGACCTTGGGAGCGAATTCGGTGCGGGCGACGAAGTTCGGGGTGACCAGGAACTCATCCTCGCGATGGACGGCGCCGGCGAAAGTATCGAATGAAAAATAGATGGGGAGATTCCGCAAAGGGGCTTGTTCAACGGAGCTGAAATGAACTTCGGGAGCGCTGCGCAGAAAGACGCTTTGGGGCGGGCTGAGCTGGAGGAAACTGCGATCATCCAGGCTGGCGACATTGAAACTGAAGCCGCGGAAATTGTTGGAGAGGAAGATGGAGCTGCGGATTTCGGAGTTGATGGCATCACCGTAGTTATCCGCGAAGGCCAACCGGAAAGTCAGCGAAGTGAGATCGTTCACATCGGCGACGAAGCGCCAGCCATGGTTCCAGAGAGATTGCACCTCGAGTTGCTGCTGATGGCCCCCCTGCTTGACCAACGTGCCGTCGGGACCCGCGATGCCGCGATCGACAACGCCGAAATAGGTGTATTTGATCGACGTGTCCTCAAAAGGACGGGCGCGAAACTCGCCACGCTGGGACCAACCGCGGAGGCTGAAGTATTCAAGCCCAAGCATGGCATCCAGCCAGGGTTTTGGGGCCCAGTAGAAAGCATCGCCGCCGATGAAGCCTTTGGTATTGCTGTCGCCGACGACGGGCACGAGAAAACCGGTTTGCCGAACATGCTCGCCTGCCGGAACGGTGGAATAAGGCAACCAGAGAAGCGGGACACGATAGAGGCGGAAGTTGGAGTTGACCAGGGCAACGCTTTTTTCGAGAGTCACCTTCGCTTCCGGAGCATAGAACTGCCAGGTGGGTTGTGCGGGATCGCAAATGGTGAACCAGGCGTGGCGGACGATGTAAACATCGGCGGAAATGCGCTCGACTTCGCGAGCTTCGAAGTAGAGAGGGTTCCGAGTGATCAGGAGAGCGGGATTGGGGCTACGTTCGAGCTTGATCGTACCGTGAACGTTGTGAAAGGTGCCGTGTCCCGTGGCGACATTGAGAACGGCATCGTCGCCCTCGAGATGCTGATTTTCAAAGTCGAAGAGAACGTGCCCGTGGACAGCCGCCTCCGAGGTGGCATTGTTGTACTGGGCGTGGTCGGCTCGCAAGCGCATGCCGGAATAGATGATGTCCACATCGCCATCGGCGATAAAGAGGTCGCCTTGCCGCTGTTGCGGGCCGCTGGAGGAAATTTCCGCGATGCCGCCGGAAGGAGTGGGGAGACGTACCTGTTGGGCGGAAGCGGGGATTAGGACTGCGAAAAATGCAAGGAGGAGGAGAGGAAGGCAGCGCCTTGCAGGCGGGGCGGAGATTGATGGATGGATGATCACGCGGCTAATGAGCTCAGAGAGTCGAAGAGTTAGCCTAGCACGCGCTTGGGCGGAATTGTAGCGGAGCGTGGAGCAGGGATGGAGGGACATGTGCAAGGAATGATGAGATAGGCGTCCGGCGGGTTGTTCGGAGAGATCCTTCGACTCGCCCGCCGCGGCGGGCCCGCTCAGGGCGCGCATCCTTCGCCGGATGCCCGGTTAGTGCGGGGCTTCCCTGGTGTGGTGGGTTCGATACCACTCGTAGGTCCGCCGGAGGCCCTCCTCGAAGAAAACGGTTGGCTCGTAGCCGAGGATTTCCCGCGCGCGGCGGATTTCCGCTTGGGAGTCGCGGATGTCGCCATCGCGCGGGGGTTCGTATTTGGCCAGAAGATTTTCCCCGGAGATTTTTCGCAGCAGGTCGAGAATATGGTTGAGCGAAACACGGGAGCCGGTGCCAACGTTAAAGACTTTTCCGAACGCGCCGGGGGCTTCGCAGGCGAGGAGATTGGCCTGGACGGCGTTTTCGACGAAGGTGAAGTCGCGGGTCTGCTCGCCGTCGCCATAGACGACCGGCTGACCGTCCTGTAGGAACGCGGTAGCGAAGCGGGAAAGTACGCCGGAATAGGGAGAATCCGGGTCTTGCCGCGGGCCGAAGATGTTGAAGTACCGGAGAGAGACGCACTCGAGGCCGTAACAGCGCTGGAAAGCCTGCGCGTAAAGCTCGCCCACGTATTTCGAGACGCCATAGGGAGAGATAGGGGAGGGCTGCATGTCTTCCGTCTTGGGAAGCGTGGGGGTCTCGCCGTAGGCAGAAGAGGAGGCGGCGAAGACGACGCGCTTGACTTTATTGTCGCGGGCGGCGAGGAGGACGTTCAAGGTGCCGTCAACGTTGATGCGGTTGGTTTCGAGAGGATCCTTGACCGAGCGCGGAACAGAAGTGCGGGCGGCCAGGTGGATCACAAATTCGGCTTGCAGCATGGCCTTCTGGACGGTCTCCAAATCGGTGATGGAGCCCTTCATGAAGGTGATCTTGTTGCGGATATCGGCGAGATTTTCCTCCTTGCCGGAAGAGAGATCGTCAAGCACGACGACGCCGTGACCTCGCCGGACAAGCTCGTCCACCGTGTTTGAGCCGATAAATCCGGCGCCCCCCGTGACCAGGTAGCGCATGTCTGGATGCCTCCCGCTGGCAAAGCTAACTTATTGTACGATGATTGGAAGGAAATCAAGGGAGAGGATTGACGAGGGCGTCACAAAAAGCGCATGGGCAAAAAAGTAGCACTGGTTGTGGCGATCATGGCTCTGCTGCTGGTGGCGGCGGGATTGCTCTATTGGAGAGTAGTGCATCCGGGGCCAGGAATCGCCGTATGGCCTGCGAATCCGGTGGCACCGGCCCCAGCGGGCCCGGAGCGCGGATTCGGAAACGCGGAACCTGGAACGCCCACGGCTGCGCCCTCGGTGGAGACCAACGAAAAGAAGGGCCGTACGCACGCGGAACCCGGGTTCACGCTGCGCCCGGGTGAATCGCTGGAGTTTGCGGCGAATGTGACCAAGCTGAACAGCACGATCGCGAACCTGAAGATCGTCACCGCCGAGAGAAGGAATTTCTACGGCAAGAACAGCTGGCACCTGCAGGCATTCGCGCGCACGGAGAACCCGTACCGGATGGTGTTTGAGCTGGACGACCAGTTCGACTCGTACAGCGAAGCTGGCAACTTTGCCAGCCAGCAATATGAGATGCACCTGAGCGAGCGGGGACAAAAAGTGGATTCGGTGCAGCGGATGGTGTCTTCACCGGAGGATCCGGCGCCCGCGGATGCGACCGCGGCGCGCGTTCCCGCCGGCACACGGGATCCCTTGGGACTTTTGCAGTACCTGCGCGGCATCGATTGGGACAAAACCCCGGAGATCAATAGCCCGGTCTACGACGGACGAAAGTTCTATGAAGTGCGCGCCGTGCTCCTGAGCAAGGCCGAAGCGGTGAATGTTCCGGCGGGAAATTACACGGCGACCAAGATCGCCATCCACGTGTACGAGGGCGGAGCAGAGATGAAGGACGCGCACTTCCTGCTGTATCTCTCGAACGACGCCGCGCGCCTTCCCGTCCTGCTGGAAGCCGTGCTGCCAGTAGCCACGGCGCGCGTGGAACTGACCAAAGCAAAATAGAGCAGAACGGCTGGCGTTTTAGCAGTGAACGATGCGCTCGCGGTGGCGAACGACGCGGCGGGTGGCGTTGCGCGTATCCACCACGAGTTTCGCGCTTTCAACTATAGCCGCATAGTCATAGCTGGAATGATCGGTGGCAATGACCACGGCATCGTAGTTCCCGAGTGTCTGCGGGTTCAGCGGCACGGACTTCATGTGCGAGAAATCGTAGTGACGCATTTTGTGCAGGTGCGGGAAGTAGGGGTCGTTGTAATCGAAGTCGGCGCCGCGTTTCTGGAGAATCTCCATGATCTTAAGGGTGGGGGACTCGCGCAGGTCGTCGACGTCCTTTTTGTAAGCCACGCCAAGAATCAAGATCTTGGAGCCCTTGAGACTCTTCTTGTGATCGTTCAAGGCCGCGGCAATGGAATCCACGACGTGGTAGGGCATGGCGGTGTTGACTTCGCCGGCCAGTTCGATGAAGCGCGTGGAGAAATCGTATTCGCGGGCTTTCCATGAGAGATAGAAGGGGTCCACCGGAATGCAGTGGCCGCCCAAGCCGGGCCCGGGGTAGAAGGGCATGAAGCCGAAGGGCTTGGAAGAGGCGGCCTCGATCACTTCCCAGACGTCCACGCCCATGCGCAAGCAGAGCATTTTGAGTTCGTTGACGAGGGCGATGTTGACGCAGCGGAAGATATTTTCGAGGAGCTTGGTCATTTCCGCGGCGCGGGTCGAGCTCACGGGGATGACTTTCGCGACAACTTGCGCGTAGAGGGCCTGGGCGGCACGGCCGCTGGGCGGGTTCACGCCGCCAACGACTTTGGGGATTTGGGCGAGACCAAACTGTTTGTTCCCGGGATCTTCGCGTTCCGGTGAAAACGCCAGGAAGAAATCTCCCGGCACATTTTCATTTTCGGGGCCGGCAGCAATGGGGCAGCGCAAGCCGCTCTTTTCGAGGATCGGCAGGAGCAATTCTTCGGTCGTGCCGGGATAAGTGGTGGATTCGAGAACGACCAACTGGCCCTTTTGCAAGTGGGGTTGAATGGATTTGGCGGTGGATTCGACGTAGCTCAGATCGGGTTCGCGGTACTCGTTTAGCGGGGTGGGCACGCAGATAATGATGGTGTCGGCTTCCTTGAGTTTGCTGAAATCCGTGGTGGCGTGGAAATGGCGGCTGTTCACATATTGCTGAATCTTGGTTTGCTGAATGTGTTCGATGTACGACTTGCCGGCATTCAGGAGTTTTACCTTTTCAGGATCGGTATCAAACCCGACAACTTTGTGGCCGGCCTCGGCGAAACGCAAGGCGAGGGGAAGACCGACGTAACCGCAGCCCATAATGGCCACTTTGAGAGTGGCCCCTTTGAAGAATTCAGGTTTTCTGTCCATTGCCATGAGAGGGAAAATGCTCCTCTTCGGATGTTGCGCGCGACACAGGCTCTAAGGCCAGGGAGATAAACGACATGGAAACTATAACAGTTTCGGGAGCCTGGCTTGAAGAGGAGCCTGTGGATGTTTCCAAGATTTCACATTCCGAGATGGCGGAGTAGGCTGGAACTGCGTTGCGTTTCCGCAGATGCGGGGTGAAGATAAGCGCAATGCAAACGGCTGAGTTACTTCGATTAGGCGGTTCTCCCGCCGGCGCGACATGACACTCGTAGTTCTGGTGCTGGGGCTCGTCGTTGGAGTACTGGTGGGACTTCTGGGCATTGGCGGAGGCGTGGTGCTGGTGCCCGCGATAGTTTACCTGCTGCATTACGACCAGCACCTTGCCCAGGGAACGTCTCTCTTCATTCTCCTGCCTCCGACTGGACTGGGCGCGCTGCTGCAGTATTGGAAAAACAAACAGGTGGACTTGCGCGCTGGAATTTACTGCGCGGTGGGCTTTCTCCTGGGAGGTTATGGAGGAGGGCGTGTTGCCGTGCCCATGCCTTCGCGGGACCTGCAGGGGATATTCGGATTTTTTCTGATGCTGTCAGCGGTGCTGCTATGGAAAAAGACGCGCGAAACGTCAACGCCGCCGAGCGAAGCAAGCAGCGTAACCGCGCAGAATCGCCTGAGGAGTTTTGGAATTTTTCTGGTCGCGGCGTTTTGCGGGCTGGCGGCAGGGATTGTGGGAATTGGCGGAGGGGCGTTGCTGGTGCCGCTGCTGGGATTGCTGTTTGGCTTCAGCCAGCACCGGGCGCAAGGGACGAGCCTGGTGGCGCTGATTCCGCCGACAGGGTTGCTGGCCTTTCTGGCGTACGCGCAGGCGGGTGATGTTTCCTGGAAGACGGGGCTGCTGCTGATCCCGGGCGTTTTTGTGGGCGGGATCCTCGGCGGAAAACTGGCGCGCCAGTTGAATGCCGCGCGGATGCGCCAGGTGTTTGCGGCGCTGATGTTTCTGCTGGGCGTGTGGCAGCTCTTCTCTGCGTGGCGAAGGTGACGCATACTGGAGGGAAATGGTCGACCTTCATTCGCATATTCTTCCCGGGCTCGATGACGGAGCAAACTCCATCGAAGATGCGCTGGCCATGGCGGAAGACGCCATCGCCGATGGCATCACGCATGTGGTGGGAACGCCGCATGCCAGTTCCAACTACACATTCAATTTTGCGAAAGTGCGCGAGGCCCGGGATGCGCTGAGCGAGAAGCTCGCGGGCCGTATCACCCTGGCGACGGGCTGCGATTTCCATCTCAATCCGGAAAATCTGACGGCCATTCGAGCGGATGCAGCGCCGTTTTGCATCAATCAAAAGGATTATCTACTGGTGGAGTTCAACGAGTTCTCCATTCCTCCGTCGATGGACCAGCGGCTGCACGAACTGCAGCTTGCCGGCTTGCGCCCGGTGATCACGCACCCGGAACGCAACGGTATTCTGCGGGCGCAACCGGAACGATTGTTGCGCTGGGTCAGCTTGGGCTGCTACGCGCAAATCACGGCGGGATCGCTGACCGGCGTATTTGGCCCGGGCGCGCAGGAAGATGCGTGGACGTGGATTGGGCGAGGACTGGTGCACTTCATTGCCAGCGATGCGCACAATACGGCGCGGCGCCCGCTGAAGCTGAGATTTGCCTACGAGGCGGTTGCGGAACGCTTCGGCGAAGAAATAGCACGGGCCCTGCTGAGGGAGAATCCGCTGGCTGCGTTTGAGGGGAGACCTCTTCCCTATGTTCCGGAGGTTTCCACCGATCCATTGCGCGCAAAACGCAAGCGGTTCATTTTTTTCTAAAGGGCTTTTCTAATGGCGCGGCAGATTTATGCAGCGGGCCGCAAGGGCAATCCGGCCCAGGCGTTGAACAGGCCGAGCACTTCTCTTACGACATCCAGGGCATCGCCGGTATTTCGCCACCAGTGATCGGCATCGAAGGGGTCGTCCGAAACACCGTGGACGATGGCCTCGCCGTTGGCGCCCGAAAGTTGTTTCCAGAGGGTGCGTGTGCGGCGGGTGTGGACTTTAGAGGTCACCAGGATCACGCGGCGCGGGTTTGCGCTGGAAAGAGCCTGGCCGATGGCGGCCATTTCATCGGCGGTATTAACGATGGGCGGCTCCAGGACACGAATTGCGGATTCGGGGACGCCTTCGTGGATAAGGATGAGCTTGTCGTAGGCGTCTTCCCCCTGGTAGGGCACGGAAAGTTTCGCGAGCGTTGCCCCGGGCTCCGTGGAATGGGTCAACCAAACCTGCGGCGCGTATCCCTGCTTGTACACTTTGGCGGCTTCCAAAGCCCGGCTGGGCATGCGGCCGCTCAAGACCGCGATGGCGGCCGCGTTTTGCAGGGGATCTTCGGCGATAAGCCAGCGACCCAGATGGAAGAAAGCGAAGAAACAAGCACTGATCAGGCAGAGGGCCAGAAAAGGCCAAACACGCGGCTTGCGGGCAGGCTCCGTTGGGAGCAGCGTTGCAATCAGCAAATTCCCCATGGCAGCGCATCGTAACGTGCAAGGTGTTGCAGGTCAAACGTCCATCGCAATAGCCAGCGGGGGATTCGTTGGCCAATTTCCCAGGTCACGCGTTAGACTTGGTGATTCCCATTTACACGGAGGACGCATGCGAGCAGTGGTAACAGGCGGTGCGGGGTTCCTGGGATCGCATTTTTGCGACCGCTTGCTGGCTGAAGGCTGGGAAGTGCTGGCGCTCGACAACCTGGTGACGGGGGACGCACAAAATCTCGCGCATTTGAAAGGGAACCGCAAGTTTCAGTTCGATCGCCAAAACGTGACCGAGCCATTCCTGGTGGACGGGGAAGTCGGCTATGTATTCCACCTCGCGTCCCCCGCGAGTCCCCCGGATTATCTGAAACACCCGATCGAGACGCTGAAGGTGGGGTCGATCGCGACGATGCGCACGCTGGATCTGGCGATGACGAAGAGGGCGAAGTATCTGCTGGCGTCCACCAGCGAGTGCTACGGCGATCCAGAGGTCTCGCCGCAGAGCGAGAGTTACTGGGGCCACGTGAATCCAGTGGGGCCGCGCAGCGTTTACGACGAGGCGAAGCGTTTTGCGGAAGCCACCACCATGGCGTACCACCGGTATCACGGCGTGGATACGCACATCGCGCGCATCTTCAACACGTATGGGCCGAGGATGCGTTTGAACGATGGCCGGGCGCTGCCGAATTTTGTGTTTCAGGCGCTCAGCGGGCAGACGCTGACGGTGTATGGAGATGGAAAGCAGACGCGGAGTTTCTGCTATGTTTCCGATTTGATCGAGGGGATCTACCGGCTCAGCCAGTCCGATGAGCACTACCCCACGAACATCGGAAATCCGAATGAAATGAGCATTTACGAATTCGCGGAACGCATTCGTGCGCACTTCCCGAACGCGCCGGCGATCGTTCACAAACCCCTGCCGGAAGACGATCCCAAGCAGCGTTGTCCGGACATCACGAAAGCGAAGAAGTTGCTGGGCTGGGAGCCCAAGGTGAGTCTTGAGGATGGACTGCGGCTGACGCTGGAGTTCTTTAAGGTGCAATTCGGCAAGATGACAGCGAGCCGCTGAACTTGGGGCGAAGACGTCCCTGGCCGGGATCAGGCTCGGCCAAACGAGTGATACTCGAAACCCAGTTCCTGCATTTTCCTTGGGGAATAGAGATTCCTGCCGTCAATCACCAGGCGGCGGGCCATGAGCTGACCGGCACGTTCCCAATCGAGCTTGCGGAAAATTTGCCATTCTGTACAAACCAGCGCGGCATCGGCCTGCTGGAGAGCGTCGTAGGGATCTTCGTGATAGACCACCTGCGGGAAGATGGGCTTGGTGCGGGCAATGGCTTCCGGATCGCTGGCGTGAACGATGGCGCCTTCTTCCAGGAGCTTGCGAATCACTTCCAGCGCGGGGGCAAAACGGATGTCGTCGGTGTTGGCCTTAAAGGCTAGTCCGAGCACGGCAACGCGTTTGCCCTTGATGACCCACAAAGCGCGGTGGATTTTCTCGAAGAAGCGTTCGAGGCGCTGCTTGTTGACGCGCTCAGCGGCCTTGAGCATTTCAAAGTCAACCCCAACAGAAGCGGCGAGGTGAATGAAGGCCTGAATGTCCTTCGGGAAGCAGAAGCCGCCGAAGCCCAGACCTGCCTTCAAGAATTGAGTTCCGATGCGGGGATCGAGCCCCATGGCGTGAGTCACTTCCTCGACATCGGCGCCAATGCGCTCGCAGAGATCGGAGATTACGTTGGCATAGCTGATCTTCAGGGCCAGGAAGGAATTCGAAGCATGCTTGATCAGTTCGGCGCTGTTGATGGTGGTGACGAGCAATACCCCGGCCGGTTCCTTGGGGCACCCGCCCGCGTGGATGGGGCAGTGGAATTTCCTTTCGAGAATCGGCTGGTAGATTTCGCGGAGCTTGGCCGCGGAGGCGGTGTCTTCCACACCCACGACGATGCGGTCCGGATGAAAGAAATCGCCAACGGCCGTGCCTTCGCGGAGAAACTCGGGATTTGAAGCGACCTGGAATTTCGGCCCGCTTCCGGGGGAATAGGCGGCCAGAGCTTTCTGAAGCTGCACACCGGTGAGCGCGGGGACGGTGCTCTTCTCGACCACAAGTTTCGGAGAGCGTGCCTCGGTGGCGACTTGGCGAGCGACGTGGTCGATGGCGGAAAGGTCGGCCTCGCCGGATTCTTTCGGCGGTGTGCCGACACAAATGAAAATGACGTCACCGGCACGGATAGCCTCACCAGCGTTAGAGGTATAAGAGATTTTCTTCTCGGCCACGGCGCGCCGGAGCACTTCGTCGAGATGCTCCTCGTAAATGGGGACCTTGCCCGCTTTGAGCTGGTCGATGCGCTTTTCGTCGATGTCCGTGCAGATAACTTCATGACCCGCCGCCGCGAGGCAGGCTCCGGTGACCAGGCCAACGTAGCCACAGCCAATTACCGTGAGACGCACTGTAGTTGCTCCGTTTCCAGGAATAGCACCTTAAATTGAGGAGGGAAGGAATGTTCCCGCCCGATTGCTACCGCGCCACAAAGATCATCCAACAGATTATCCAATACCCGGGCTGGAACCTACCTCTTTCCGAGAAGGAGGCCGCGAAGCCCTAACAGGACGAGGCGGGGCTGGCGGCGAACCAGATTCCAGAGCAGGCGAGTAGACTCATCCCGATTGATCTCGCCGAGCGATTCCCGGGTGGAGACGTTGAGCAAGTCCACCAGGCGCGAATAATCTTCCTGCTGGAAGTAATGCAGGGTCCGCCGGATGAGCCAATGGGTGCTCAATTCGCGGCGCAAGGCCCGCAATTCGTGGCTGCCTTTTTGCAGGATGGCATCGGCCACGCCGCGCGCGCCGCGAAATCCCGTGACAATGCCGCCAATCGTCGAGACTTTGACTTGCGCGGCCGCATCGCCGACAAGGTACACGTCGCCGCTGCCAACACGCCGCTGCACGGGAATCCAGCGCTTGTATACGGGAATGCGTGCTCCCTGCCACTCGAGCGGGTCGAAACCCTTCTTTTGCAGGAAGCGGTCAAAGCAGCGTTTGGTGGCTTGACCGTGCTCTCCGATAACACCCACGGCGGCGCGTTCCGGCGATTCCGGGATGAGCCAATAAAAATAGGGGGTGTCGTCCGGAACGAACCAGACGCGCGTGGTATCGGGAGGACAGTCCTTGGGGAGCTTTACGACTGCTTGCATCAGCGGGACGGTATCGACGGGAGGCCACCCGGCGGCCTTGGCCACACGGCTGACGGCTCCGTCGGCGCCGACAAGACTCGCGGCGTGCAATTCCTTGCGCTGGCCCCCGCGATCAATTTCGACGCGCAAACCGTGCCCGTTGGGAGAGAGTCCCAGAAAGCGGGTGTCATAGTCGATTGAAGCGCCGGCCGCTTGGGCTTCCTGGGCGAGCGCGGGGATCAGGCGGGAACGCTCAATGATGAGGTCCGGCCGACGCAGGGAAACGACAGCGGAGCGCCCGTCGGTGAAGAGTTCGAAGCGGCGAATTTCGTTCAGGATGCTGGCACGCGCGGACTGGCCGATCTGGTTTCTAAAGTGGTCGGTGACAATCAGGGTGCGGGATGTGGGGTCCAAAGTCGGCTTGGATTCCAGCACGCGCACAGATCGACCGCCACGTGCGACGTGGGTTGCGGTATAGAAGCCCGCCGCGGAGCCGCCAACGACGACAACATCACCGGCGTTCCGGTCCTGCCGGATCTCGTTTTCTACTTTTTTCACCGTTTCGGCTTCACCCTGCTGACGGAATGCACCGTTGCGCGCCCTGCCACCGCGGCGGATTCGCATCACCACCTGGGGGCCCCATCGTCTTGCGAACAGACTGCGTCAGAAAGTATAGCGAATCCTATGTCCCGGTCCAAACCGGTGGCAGGGCCATAATTCTTACATTCGGGGACAACTCCAGAGGCTTTAGGCGGCGGTCTTGTCCAACTGGCGCTCGTAGGGAGCCCGCTCCAGCCAAGCGACGGCGGGCAGCATGGAAATTATGACCAGGGCACCGATCAGGATCGCACCTGAAGAGGACAAGTAGGTTACCAGGACGGCTGCGCTTCCACAGACGGCACCCGCCAAATACATGGCGAGAACGGCGCCGCGCTGTCCTAAACCAAGATTGGCCAGGCGGTGGGCGGAGTGATCTTTGCCCGGAGTGGCAAAAGGGAGCAACCCGCGACGCGAACGGGAGATGGTGACGAGCGTGGTGTCGAAAATCGTCGCGCACAAGATGAGGACCGGAGCGAGCCAACTGGCGGCCGTGGTGGCATGTTCGAGCCGGAGTTTCAGCGCAAGCGTAGCCATCAGAAATCCGAGGAACATCGCGCCGCCATCGCCCATGAAGATCTTGGCGGGCTTAAAATTCCAGCGCAGGAATCCCGCGGCTGCCCCCAGAATCGCCGCCGCAAGCGTGGTGACGAGCGTTTGGCCGTTCAGATAAGCGATGAGGGCGAAGAAGATGGAGGCCATGGCCGCGACGCCGGCGCACAAGCCATCCATGTGGTCCAGGATGCTGAATGACGCGGTGATGCCCACGACCCAGAGAATGGTGAGTGCAGCATCCAGCCACTGGCCGGGACGTCCACGGAGTAAAACGCTGAAGACCTGCGCGTGGATGCCGGTTGCAAGGAGAAACACAGCGGCCAAGGGCATTCCGACGAAGAGTTTGACCTGGTGATGCAGCCAGCCGCGGTCGTCCAGGAAACCGACGATGGCAACAAGGGTGGCGCCGGTGACGATGCCGAAGCTTTGCGCCCGCGCGGCGCCGTCGAAGGCGATCAGTATGGCCAGCATCACGCCGCCATACATCGCCAGACCACCCAGCAGGGGAATGGGTTTGAGATGAACCTTACGTGGGCCTGGCAAATCCACCATGCCCACACGAATAGCCAACGCGCGCACTGGCACCGTTAGTACCAGCGATGCTGACAAGGCGATTAGAAACGCCAGCAGGCCCGCACTCATACACCCTCGTCACTCGTTCTGGCGAAACTAGCCCGGGCGAGATGGCCAGACGTTCACAGAGACGATGCCGGTTTGGGTTCCGGCTCCCAAGTCAACGCAAAGACGGCGGCTGAGAGAAAGCCTCCGTTGCTGCCCCACGCAGCCAGAACACCATAGCGCGAAATGGGAACGAATGCCAGAACAATTGCAACGGTAGGCCGGTTAATTTATCTTATAACAATTGATAATTTATCGTGAGGTAATATGACTCACATGACTTGTGGGCGAGTCTGCCGGCCAGCTAGGCGCGGAAGTCTGCTGGCGCAGGAAAGCTCCGAGGGTCAGGCTTGGGCGGCTGCGGAGACGATTTCCACCAATTTGGTGAGTTCCTTGTTTCTCTCGTACTCGGGCGCAGCCGCGGCTGCCGATGCACCCATGCTTCGGAGAAGATCCGGGTTGCGGGAGATGCGCCTGACCGCTTGAACGAGTTGCGCGGGATCATCGGGGTTTGCCGCGACGGAGAAACCTTTCCGGGCGCCGATGGAGACGACATCACATTCCTCGGGCGCAACCGCCACGACCGGCTTCCCGGCGGCGAGGATGCTGTACATCTTGCTGGGGACGACAACGCCTTCGAGGCCGCGCTTTACGGTAATGATGTGGGCATCGGCGGCGGCAAGAACCGAAGGAATCTTACTGCTGGGGAAGAACGGGAGGAAGCGGACATTGGGAAGTCCGGCGGCGGCGGCCTGCAGGCGCTCGCGCTGCGCGCCATCACCGACGAAGACCATGGAGATGCCGTCTTGCGCGAGTTCCCGTGCGGCGGTGAGCAGCGTGTCCCATGCGCCATAGAAGCCGAGATTGCCGGCATGCAGGAGAACAAATTGGGAATTGCCTCGAATGGCCTGGATGACCTGCGGATCGAAGGACGGGGTGGATCCTTGAGGCGGGAGTTCCGCGCCATCGCGAACAACGACGACACGCTCAGCTTCGACGCCTTTGGCGAGGATGCGGTTGCGCATGTCGTCGCCGAGCACGACAACGCGAGTGGCGCGGCGCAGTGCCCAGCGATGCAGCTTTTCCCAGAAACGGGCCAGCAATCCGGGGGGAACGATGGAACCGCCCAGAGCCATATCGGGATACAAGTCTCGGATGTTGTAGATGTAAGGCTTGCGTTTCAGGAGGGCGACGAAGGCCCCGACGATGCCCTCGAAGGGCGGGTCGGTCATGGCCAGAATGACGTCGCACGGAAGAACGAGGGCCTGCGGAACAGCCAGGAAAACGTAAGTCAGGTAATTGAACACGCGTTTTTTCATTTGCAGGCGGGGGAAATCCGTGGAGCCGGCGCGGATGATCCGCGTGCGCCCGGAATTCTCGGACTGATAGGGACGCCAAGGCCGGCGTTCAGTGGGATCGTACGAAGGGCGGCCGCAGAGAACCGTGACGTCATGCTTTTCGGCAAGGGCATTGACAACGGTCTGCCCCATTTTCGCGGTCGCAGAGGTGTCCGGCGGATAATAGAGGTTCAAGAGCAGAACGCGCACGGAGAGATTGTACAAGGAGAAATGGGGGGGGTGAAGGAGCAGAGGCGGGGAGGTGACTGGCGGGGTCGCGAGGTACGACCACGAGGATAAACACAAACAACGTGAGAGAGACAGAAAGCACGAACGGCTTTGTGAAAAAGGGGACAGTTGGACTATTACCGTTCCTTGGGACAGTTCCGCGGGTTGCCGCGAGCCTCTACCGTAGCAAAACCCGGGAAAGGGTTTGCAGGAAGGCGTGTGGAAGAAACGCGCTTCGCGAAACCAATGTTCCGGAAAGAACAGCCGATACCGGGAGGGTAGAATGCAGGGGAACAATCGCTCCAGGAAAGTGCATCTTCTGTTTGTGATTCTCTTGTGCGCGTGCGCGCTACGACTGGCGGCTCAGCCTACAAACCTGCCGGAGGCCGTGACCAACGCGCATACCGTCTTCCTTGTGAACGAGACGGGATTCCCGGAGTTGCAGTACACGGCGGTGCTGGAGCTGAACAAATGGGGACATTTTGAAATTGCCGAGAGCCGCGAGAAGGCCGACCTGGTGCTTTCGCTGAGCAGCGGGACACATGTTCGAGCGTTGCCCGACGGACAATACTCCCGACCCACGGGACTGAACGCGTTCACAGAAGAGGCGGTGCCAAAGGGACACACCCGCGTGGCGCTGCTGGATCCGAAGACGGGAGCGACGCTGTGGTCCGACCTGCGCAAGACGGAAGGCGGCAAGGTGAAGAACGGTCACCTGCTGGATGGATTGCGCGAAGCCTTCGATACTTATGAGAAGAGCAGGGGCCGGAAGTAGGAGTACGGGCCGTACTCTTTTTGCGGTGTTGCGGCTTGAAGGATGTTATGAGATTTGAGTTCTCAGTAGGCTGCTGAAAAGGGCCAGAAAAGACTTTCTTCAGGGGTTAGAGAGCCTGTATGAGAACTACAACCCGCGATCAGTGCAGGTGTCTCCAACGAGGGTCTTCGCCGGTTAGCTGCCCTTCTTCAATTCCGCGAGCACCATCTTCGCCAGGTCCTTCAGCGTTTCAAACACGCCCTGCCCGTTAGTCGCCACGGATTCAATCACCGGCTCGCCCTTCTTCTGCAAATGCTTCGTCAGATCTTCCAAGCTCAGCACATTCGGCAGGTCGCGCTTGTTCAATTGCAGCACGTACGGAATCGTCGCGAAATTCAGGTTGTGCGCTCTCAGGTGTTCTTGCAGGTTGTCCAGCGTCTCGAAGTTTGCGTCCAGCCGCTCTTCCTGGGAATCCGCGACAAACACCACGCCGTCAGCACCTTTCAGGATCAGCTTCCGGCTCGCTTCGTAAAACACCTGCCCAGGCACCGTATACAGGTGAAAGCGCGTCTTAAATCCGCGCACCGTTCCCAAATCCAGTGGCAGAAAATCGAAGAACAGCGTCCGGTCCGTCTCCGTGGCCAGCGACACCATCTTCCCCTTCAGGTTTTGGCCCGTATGGTCGTAGATCCACTGCAAGTTAGCGGTCTTCCCGCCGAGGCCCGGACCGTAGTACACCAGCTTGCAGTTAATTTCGCGCGCAGGAAAATTGATGAAAGGCACGAGTCGTCAACCTGAATACCATCTGAAACTTATAGCATACGCACGCAGGGCAGGCCAACGTCGTTCTTGCGTGCCCGTCTCTATAAAAGCTGTTCCAAGTGTCACGGAGAAGCACCTTCTTGGGAAAAGTTATTTTCGCACATGCTGCCGGTCGGTAAAGACTATCTAATCTGGTACTCCCCTCCCCCATCTGACTTCCGTTGACGACGGCACAACCCTCTGCTAGCATTCGCGTCATGGCGAAGGTGCAGAAGTTTTCCTCGGGCTCAGCCGGGCGGGCCAAATCCCCGTCCAGTGCCCCGTCTAAGCTTAAGAAAAAGAATAACTTACCAGCCCCTCCCCCGCAGCGTGGTGGCGTCGAGATGGTTGACCCGCGCGTGCAGGCCCAGATGAAAGTCTACGAAGAGGCCATGGCTCTCTTCCACCAGCAGAAATTCCAGCGTGCCAAACAGGAACTGGAAAAGGTCCTCGAGGGGCCCAGCAAGGAACTTGCCGATCGCGCGCGCACCCATCTCCGCATCACCGAACAGCGCATGAAACCCCTCTCCGAGCAAAATCCTAAATCGCCCGAAGAGCACTACCAGCGTGGCGTCGCCATGATGAATCTCGGCCGCTGGGATGAAGCCCGCGAAAGCCTCGACAAGGCGCGCAAACTCGCCCCTAAAGCCGATCACATCCACTACGCTCTGGCTGCGCTCGACTGCCTTACCGGCGAAGCCGATTCCGCCATGGCCAACCTCAAGGTGGCCATTGAGCTGCGCCCCTCCAACCGGTACCACGCGCGTAACGACGAGGACTTTGCGTTCCTCCAGGAAGACCCCCGCTTCACGGAATTGCTGTATCCTGAAAAGGACGGCTACACGGGATAGTCTCTCCCGAAGTGGATCGCCGCCTCGCTCGCGTCAATCGGAAGCTGAGCCTCACGTGAACAGGTCTCGACGCAAAAAAACCCTGCAATCCCGCGGTCTACGCGTCGTCGCACTCGGTGGCGGCACGGGCCTTTCCGCACTGCTTCGTGGTTTGAAAGAGCACGTCGTCCGCCGCACGGACCGCCACGCTTCCCGCGAGCGTCCCATCGCCGACCTTGCCGCGATTGTCACCGTCACCGACGATGGCGGCAGCTCCGGCCGGCTTCGCCGCGAAAATCGCATGCTACCTCCCGGGGACATTCGCAACTGCATGGTGGCCCTTTCGAAGGATGAAGCGCTGCTCGGCCGCCTCTTCCAGTACCGTTTTCATGCCGGCCGCGGCCTCGTTGGCCATAATTTTGGCAACCTGTTCCTTGCCGCCCTCACCCACGTGACCGGCGATTTCGCCGAAGCCGTTCGCGTCTCCAGTAAAGTTCTCGCCATACGCGGCCGCATCTTTCCCTCCACCGTCTCCAACGTGCATCTCACCGCGACGCTCGCCAATGGCCAGCACGTTAGCGGCGAAACGAAAATCTCCCGCAGCCGCGTGCCCATCCGACAGATCCAGCTCGTGCCTCGCCGCGTTCGTGCCCTCCCCAAAGCCATTGATGCCATTCAAAAAGCCGACCTGATCCTTATGGGTCCCGGCTCTCTCTACACCAGCGTCATTCCCAATCTCCTCATCCCGGAAATTGCCCAGGCCATTGCGCGTTCCAAAGCCCCGCGCGTTTATATCGCCAATCTCATGACCCAACCCGGCGAAACCACCCACTACTCTCTCAGTGAACATTTGCACGCCATTCAGCTCCATGTCGGCAAGCGCGTCATTGACTGGGTTGTCGCCAATCGCCAGCCCGTCTCCGCCGACGTCGCGCGCCGTTATCGCGCCGAAGGTGCCGAGGCCGTCGTCGTTGACACCGATAAACTCCTCAAACTCAAGGTCAAGCTTGTGCTCGACAATCTCCTCGAAGAACACGGCCTCATCCGCCACAATTCTCCGCGCCTCGCCCGCCTCCTCGTCGACGAATTCCTCCTCCGCTCCTCCCGCCGCTAGTCTCCACGCCTCTTTCTTGTGTACGGCCCGCCTTTTTGCCCTGAGCAGGGCGAAGGGCCGAGGCGGGCCGTCCGCGTAGGGGTCGAGCATCGCTCGACCCATTTCGGCAGCACGTAGCCACTCTTGTCATTCCCAGCGCAGCGACCCGACTTCCTCTTCCGCGCCCTTCCTCTCATTGACACCGCCAATCCACGTCCCCGATACTGGCTTCCTATGAACACTCTTCCATTCGCACTGCTCCTGCTTCTCTCCCATCCATTCGTCCCGGCCCTCGCTCCATCCTCTGCCTCCGCGGCCCGGCCTCAAGCTCTCCAGAAAAAAGAGCTCTATCCCGCCTCCGCCGACGCCAAGAAGGAAATCGATGAAGCGCTCCACTCCGCCTCGCCCGCGCACAAACGTGTTCTTGTCGTTTTCGGCGCCAATTGGTGCTTTGACTGCCACGCCCTCGACGAAGCCTTTCACAGCCCCGAAATCGTCCCCACCCTCGAAAAATATTTCGTAGTCGTCCACGTGGACATCGGCCGTGGCGACAAAAATCTCGATCTCGCCAAAAAGTACGATGTGCCCCTTAATCGCGGTATTCCCGCCATCGCCGTGCTCGATTCCGCCGGCAAACTCCTCTTCAGCCAGAAACACGGCGAGTTTGAAGCCGCCCGCTCCCTGGCCACCGCCGACATCCTCGCCTTCCTCAATAAGTGGAAACCCGCTTCGCCCTGATCGGCCCCCGCGTTGACAGCCGCCTCCTTCACAGCAATACTCGTGAGCGATGATTGGACTCTTGCGCGGCCGCCTCCTGGAAAAGCGGCCCAATCAGATCATTCTGGACGTTGGCGGCGTCGGCTATCTCGTCGCCGTGCCCCTCTCCACTTTCGCCGCTCTCGGCGAACTCCACGCCGAAGTCACGCTGCTCATCCACACGCACGTTCGCGAAGATGCCCTCTCTCTCTACGGCTTTCTTTCCGCCCGCGAAAAGCATCTCTTCGAGCTGCTCCTCGGCGCTTCCGGTGTCGGCCCCACCCTCGCCCTCAAAATTCTCTCTGGCATGAACGTCGAGGAACTCGTGCCTGCCATTCGCGGCGGCGATCTCGCACGCCTCACGAAAATTCCCGGCGTCGGCCGCAAAACCGCCGAACGCATGGTCGTCGAGCTGAAGGACAAGCTTGCAGCCATCGCCGCCGAAGCCGAAAAGCCCGCCGCCGCTTCCCCCGCCGGCGTCGAAGCGGACGTCAAGTCCGCCCTCGTCAATCTGGGCTACGACGAACGTACCGCCGAAGCCGCCGTCGCCGAAGCCCGTCGCCGCACCGGACCTTCCGGCTTCGAACAACTTCTCCGTGTTACTCTGTCAGCTCTAAGCGGCTCGCAGACAAGATGACCGCATGGTGTCCACGCAAGGAGAACGTGAGGATAAACAATAGAGATTGGAATCCAGATATCAGTTATCAGAAATCAGGAACCATCCACGACAAACGCTTTCTTGATTCCTGATCGCTGATCGCCGGTTGCTGATCGCCGCCTCCTGATCTCTGATCGCTGATATCTGATATCTTCTTGACCATGCCCGACTTCGCACCCAAGAAATCTCTCGCCCCTGGCGCCGACGGTCCCGCGCGCCCCTCGCGCATCGTCTCCGGCGCCGTCATTGACGATGATGCCCGCCTCGACGCCAGCGTCCGCCCCAAGCGCCTCGACGAATACATCGGCCAGAAACGCGTCAAGGAAAACATCGCCATCGCCATCGAAGCCGCGCGCTCCCGCGGCGAAGCCCTCGATCATGTTCTTCTCTATGGTCCGCCGGGCCTCGGCAAAACCACGCTCGCCCAGATCATCGCCAACGAACTCAATGTTCCCATCAAGACCAGCGCTGGCCCGCTGCTCGATCGCAAAGGCGACCTCACCGCCATCCTCACCGCCCTCGAAAAAAAGGAAGTTTTCTTCCTTGACGAAATCCATCGCCTGCAGGCCGCCGTAGAGGAAGTCCTCTATCCCGCCATGGAAGATTTTCGCGTTGACCTTGTCATCGGCCAGGGCCCCGGCGCGCGCATTCATCCTTTCCACCTCAACCATTTCACTCTCATCGGCGCCACCACCCGCGCCGGACTCATCACCGCGCCCCTGCGCTCCCGCTTCGGCATTGTCCATCGCCTCGAGTTCTACGAGCCTGCGGACCTGCTCATCATTCTTCATCGCTCCGCCAAAATCCTGAATATCCAGATGGATGAGGGTGGCGCCGTGGAAATCGCCGGCCGCTGCCGTGGCACGCCGCGCGTCGCCAATCGCTTGCTCCGCCGCGCCCGCGATTTCGCCGAAGTCCGCGCCGCGGGCCGCATCACCCGCGAAGTCGCTCAGGACTCTCTGCGCATGCTCGGCGTGGATGAACGCGGCCTCGACGAAGTGGACCGCAATCTTCTCCTCGCCCTACTCGACAAGTACAATGGCGGTCCTGTCGGCGTGGGCACTCTCGCCGCCGCACTCAGCGAAGAAGAAGACGCCATCGAAGAAATGTATGAGCCCTATCTCATGCAGATCGGCATGCTCGACCGCACCCCTCGCGGGCGCGTCGCCACTCCTCGCGCCTACGAATACTTCGGCCGCGATCTGCCCAAGCGCCAGCCCCGCCTGTTCTGATCTTTCCCCTCGGCCCCTGTAGGTGCCTGGCTTCAGCCGGGCAGGTTTTCCTCAATTGTGTTTCATGAATTGCCCTTTGTTTCCCGTCAGCGAGTTATAAAGAGTTTCGATGAACTTGTCGCTATCAATAAACCCTCCCGACCATTTCTTCCATGGCTCCAGGATTTTCTCCTGTTTCATCTGTTCCAGTGTCTTGTGTTCGTTCAGCGCTTTTTGCACGGCCGCGGACGTCTCTTTCAGCATCTTCACGAATTCCCGCACGTCATCCAGGTTGGAAAGCGCTCCGTGTCCGGGAATGACCTTCACGTCCGCCGGCAATAGCGCCGAGGCCTTCTCCATCGCGTCAATCATCCCCTGCACGCTGCCGCCGCTCGCCACGTCGATAAAAGGAAATCCATAGCGCACAAAATCGTCGCCCATGTGCACCACGTTGTTCTTCGGAAAGAAAATCACCGCATCGCCGTCCGTGTGCCCGGCCGGGAAGTGCAGCGCCCGGATATCCTCGCCGTTCAGGTGCACCGTCACGTCATGCTCGAACGTAATCACCGGCAGCGCCGCCTTCGGCGCGGCCTTATAGTCCATCTTCATTGAACTCCCGTTGCCCCCGGTCCCGCCGGTCTCCAACCGCTTCCGCACGTTGTCCTGCGCAATCACCGTGGACCCCGTGTTTGCAAACGGCGCGTTCCCGCCCGTGTGATCTCCGTGATAATGCGTGTTGATCACGAACCGCACCGGTTTGTCCGTGATCCCCAGGTTCTTCAGCGCCGCCTGAATCTTCTCTGCCAGCGGCGCAAACTGGTCATCCACAAGCACGATCCCGTCTTCGCCCACCGACGCCGCAATGTTTCCGCCTTCGCCCTCCAGCATGTAAATGTTCCCGGAAACTTTCGTCACCTTGATTTGCACCTTCGAAAAATCAGTGTCCTGCTGCGCCTTCGCTGTCTGCCCAAACGCCATCATTCCCGCCAGCAGCACCGCGCAAATTCCCAGCCGTCGCATCCAGCCCGTCCTCCTCATAGTTCCTCCTTGCAATTCGCGTCGCATTCTACCACCTCCCCTGCCAAAGTAACTTCACGTCACACCTTGCCAATTCGCTTCCAAACAACCAGCGCTAGTACGATATCTTCAATCTACAGAGCCGCGCCAAGCTTTCTGTTCGCGCTCGCCTGGGAAATTCTGTGACCGACTCTTCCGCCACCAAACCCCAACCAGCCAGCTCGCGACGCTTCGCCTTTCTCGTTGGTGCCGGCATTTTCCTCAGCCGCGTCGCCGGACTCATCCGCGACCGAGTGTTCGCCCACTACTTCGGCAATTCCGACGCCGCCGACGTGTTCAAGGCCGCCTTCCGTATTCCCAATTTCCTGCAAAATCTTTTTGGCGAAGGCGTGCTCTCCGCTTCCTTCATTCCCGTCTACGCCAGCCTGCTCGCGCGCAACGACAAGGAAGAAGCGCGCAAAACCGCCGGTGCCGTCGCCGCGCTGCTCGCACTCAGCACTTCGCTCCTTGTGCTTCTCGGCGTCCTCGCCGCTCCGTGGCTGATTGACGCCATCGCCCCCGGCTTCCACGGCGAAAAGCGCCAGCTCACCATCCTCCTCGTGCGCATCCTCTTTCCCGGCGCGGGCCTGCTCGTCGGCTCCGCATGGTGCCTCGGCGTCCTGAACAGCCACCGCAAATTTTTCATCTCCTACACCGCCCCGGTTCTTTGGAACATCGCCATGATCGCCGGCATGATCGCTTTCGGTGCCGGCCGCGCGCAAAACTCCCTCGTCGTCATCACCGCTTGGGCTTCCGTCGTCGGCAGCGCGCTGCAAGTCGCCGTGCAGCTCCCCATGGTGCTCAAGCTTCTTGGGGGTTTAAAACTTTCCCTCGCTCACCAAGCCGAAAATGTGCGCACCGTCATCCGCAATTTCTTTCCCGTCTTCATCAGCCGCGGCGTCGTGCAGATCAGCGCTTACATTGACGCTTTCCTCGCCAGCTTCCTTCCCACCGGCGCCGTCTCCGCTCTCGCCTACGCGCAAACGCTTTACACACTTCCTGTCAGCCTCTTCGGCATGTCCGTCTCTGCGGCGGAATTACCGGTGATGAGCGGCGCCATTGGCGAAGCCGGCGAAGTTGCCAAAATCCTCAGCGGCCGCTTGAATGCAGGCCTCCGCCAGATTACTTTTCTCGTCGTTCCCTCGGTTGTCGGCTTCCTCGTGCTCGGCGACGTCATCGTCGCGGCCATCTACCAGTCCGGCCGCTTCACCCACGCTGATGCGCTCTACGTCTGGGGCATTCTGGCTGGCTCGACGGTCGGTCTGCTCGCGTCCACTCTTGGCCGCCTCTACTCTTCGGGTTTTTACGCCTTGCGCGACACGCGCACGCCTCTGCGCTTCGCCATCGTCCGCGTCCTGCTCACCACGATTCTTGGATACCTGAGTGCTCTTCCGCTTCCGCGCCTCCTGGGTATTGAGCCACGCTGGGGCGTTGCGGGCTTAACGATTTCCGCGGGCATCGCCTCCTGGGTCGAATTCACTTTGTTGCAGCGTGGCATCCGTCGCCGCATTGGCCAAGTCGGCGTACCTCTCGCGTTTCTTGCGCAAGTCTGGTTCGCCGCGCTGCTCGCCGCTGCGGTCTCTCGCAGCTTGCTTTACACCCTCGGCCCGCGCGGCCCCATTCTTCTCGCCGTTCTTGTCCTTGGCGTCTACGGCCTAGTTTTCTTTGCGGTGAGCCTCGCGTTGAAATTGCCTGAAGCGCAATCGATGATCGGGATGATTGGCCGGCGCTTTGGCGTGAAGTAAGATCTGGGCTCACCGCAGGGAAGTCCAAGAAGGTTCGGCATGACCACGGTTTACATTGCGCTGGGAACCAACGTCGGCGACCGCGAACGCAACCTGCGCGAAGCGCTCCGCCTTCTCGTCGAAGCCGGCATCCGCATCCTGAAAATCTCCAGCATCTACGAAACCGAGCCCGTGGACTATCTCGAGCAAGCCTGGTTTCTCAACGCCGCACTCGAAGCGCAAACCGATTTGCCCGCCCGCGACCTATTGCAGAGTCTCCGCGCCATCGAATCGGCCATAGGCAGCAAGAAACCCTTCGCCAAAGGTCCGCGCCTGATCGATCTGGACCTTCTCCTTTACGGCACCGACACCATCGCGACTCCCGAACTGCAGGTTCCGCACCCCCGCATGTTAGAGCGCCGCTTCGTCCTCGTTCCCTTAGCCGAAATCGCTCCGCATCTCCGCCATCCCTCCTGGCCCGCCACGGCGCAGCAACTCCTAGCCGCACTCAAAGACTCCAGCGTCGTCCGCCTCACGTCTTCGTTTTAATTTGTCTTTGTAGGGGCGCAGCACCGCTCTGCGTCTTGCCTCGGCCAATATGGAGTGCGGCGGCTTGACGCCGCTTTTACGACTGCAAGCTCCGCGACCAACCGCAATTCCTCCCCCTCCTGCCGTCCCCGTACATCACTCAACTCGTCCGCCGCACCACCAGCCGGTGCAACGTCATCAGCTTCGGCTGCAGCGCATCCAGCTCGATCTGCGAAAGGCCGCCCTCGCTGGTTTCCCGCCAGCGGTACACGCCGGGCTCGGATTCCGTCTCCTCGTGCCCGTCCAATCGCCGCAAGAATTCGCGTGCATCGCCAGTCGACGCCTTCTCCCGCAAACTCGGCCGTGCCACCGCCTCCACCGCGTAGCTGCGCAGCAGTTTGTTCCAGTACGCATCGAAGAGCTCGCTCGACGCGAAGATGTCGCTCCAGGCCACTTCTCCGCCGTACGCGACCACCACCCCCACCACCCGCTCGCACTTCAATCCGGACGTCTCCCTGCGGAAACGCCGCTGCATTTCCGCAACCACGGCATCCACCGAACTCCCCACGCGCCGCGATTCGTAAATCTTCGTGTACGACTGCGTCTGCGCCTCCACGGTCACCGTTTCACTGATGTCCGCCGAACTCACACGCGGAGGAGCTGCCGCCGGGCTGCTCGCGTCGGCGGAAACGTTTGATCCACCGGCAACAGCCGCCCACACCTCGCTCTGCTTCTGTTTGATGGCCGCATTTTCGCGCACGCTTGGATGCACAATCGTCTTAGCTTCATTGAACTCGGATCCCGCGGACCACCGCCCGTGCTCCACGCAGAACACATCAAGCGGCAAAGGGTCGCCAAACGGCGCCACAATGCGGTCCTTCGCAATGATGCGATCCTGCTTTCCGCCGCTCACCAGTTCGCCCGCAAGCAACAGCAACGGCCGCTTGCTGTGATTGATCAGCACCAGTTGATTCACGGACGGGCCGCTGTAACCCGGCGGGATGGGCCGCCCGTTGCCGCGATTGCGGATCAATGTCTCGGCCCCCTGTTCCCGGACGGTGACTTCGCCCCGCGACAACCCTTCTTCCAATGTCAGGAAGGCGCTGGTGTCATAGCCCGACGAGCTGACCACCGGAAACACGGTGAGGTTTTCGTAGGTAATCGGTTCCAGCAGCCGCCAATCGCTTTCCGGTTTCCCCGGCTGTGCCGGAGAACCGGGCGATGAGCAGGCAAAACCCAGTGCAGAGATGCCAAGGAGACCACTTCCCAATAACGTGAAGAACGAACGGTCCATACGATCCTCCTGTGCGTGCGGCGTGAGCACGTTCTGGAGTTAGAACGGACCAGCGGGGATTTCTTGCAGGCGAGATTTTCCGTGTAGGGATGATCCCTCAAGGCGGCGTCGGACCCATCTCGGCAGCCCATATAGCCTTGTCATTCCGAACGGAGTCCGCGGAGCGCTGGTTTTGCGCCCCGTACGCTTCGTCGGGGTGAGGAATCTCTCTTCTCCATCAAGCATTTTTCGCGCGATGAAGCAGCATTTTTCTTGCTTTCTTGCGGGTAAAAATTCAGGAGCGCGGGTCGCCCAGGTTGGTGCGCGGCTTGCTCCGCCGGCTGCGCGAAGCTTCCGATTCCGCCCGTTCATACTCGGCGATTTCCTCTTCCGTATAGGAATAGGAGTCGCGCGAAGCAAACATGGACGTCGTGCGGCTGGCCGCCTTCTTCTTTTTGCGCGCTTCCCCGAATTCGTAGCGCGTCATGCGTAGCGGCCCTTCGATGACCTTTATCTCCACCAGCAGGTCGCTCACCTTTTCCAGGAAATCGTGCAAGTGGAACGGCCGCACCACGTACGGAAGGTGCGAGATCTCCAAATGGCCCACGAGCTGGCTGCCCGATATTTCCGGCACGACGAACAGGATGCGGAGCCGCCCGCCCTCTTCCGCCGCCACCCCTGCAAGTTCCCGCAACACCTGAAATGTCGGGGATTCCACCCCAATCAGCGCGATGTTGGCAATTAGCAGCGAGTACTCCCCGGTTTTCAGCTCGGCGTGCAGCATCGGCACATCCGGCACAATGCGCACACGCCAGCCCTCGGAATCCAGTATCTGCTTCAGTGCTCCGGAGTTTTGGGGATCGTCTTCCAGGACAAGGATTCCGACCTGCGGCACTGCCGCGTTGGGGAGCGTCGCCATTGGAAAAGTATAGGGCTCCGCGACGGAAGGCACATCGGCCGCCTGGACACGGATTCGTAATGGGCACCTGTCCCGACGGACGGGCGGAAGCTCAATGCTGTTTTGGCGTCGACTTGGGTGCTCGGTGCAAGTTCAGTTCCACTCTCACGATTCCAGGCGCAAGGGATAATTCATTGGCCGACCGTCAGATCGCTCGCGCCTTCATAGCGGCGCGATCCCGTGCCATCCCAGAAGATCCGGCTGTTCTGGAATGCCTTGGGAGGCACCAGCCGCGAGAAAAACACCTGCAAGCCGTCCCGCGACCATTCCGCGGAACGTCCCCAGGTGTCCGTCGGGCACAGCACCACACGCCGCTTCGCGCGTATCTCATACAGGAAAAACGAAGCATTCAGCCCTATGGAATCCACTGGAGTTCCGGCCGGCGCGTTTGTGTAATACGCCGAAATCAGCAGCAGACCGGAATTGAGAGGATGCACCCGCAGCGTATCGCTGTTCATGACCTGAAAAGTCTCGCCGTAGATCTCCTTCAGCGGGATCGTCTGCGCGGGTTTATCCTCGCTGATCCAATAGGCATTCTGCAGGTCCGTCGCGAGCACCGTTGTCGCGCTCGCCCAGCCCTGCAGCGCCACAACATTTTCCGGATAAAACACCGCTGCTTTCTCCGGCGCGCCCGCGGGAAAAGTCCACACCTGCCACTTCTGGTCCTGAAAGTTCAGAAACGCGACGCGCGAATCATTCGGCGACCAGAACGCCTGCCGCACATTGCCATGCAGCAAATCTTTCGCGCGGCCGGAATCCCAATCGTAGAGCACAATCGTGCGCTCCGGCCCGGTCTTGGAATCCGATCTCGTGTACAGCAGCTTTTTCCCGTCATGCGAAAGAGACATCGCCGCGCCGGACGCCGCCACCGTCCTCTTGATTGCGCCGCGGCTCAGGATCACGCGCCCCGCGGCATCGAGATACGCAACCGCCACCGGTGGCTTGAAGTTGGTTATGGGCTCGAGGACCGTCTTCTTGTCTTTATCTTTATCCTTGTCCTTATCCTTGTCTTTGTCCTTCGCGTCCGGATTGTCGTCTGGATTAAGCTGATTCTTCTTGCGAAATTCCGGAAATTGTTCGGGCATGCTCTGGCCGCAGCCATTCAGCGTGCCGATCTGCGCGTGGTCCACGACGACGCGAAAGGTGTACTTGATCTCCGCCGCCGCGTCCGAACACGCTTCCCGAAAGAGTTTCACGCTCACATCCGCGCCCGTGGCCGTGTCTTTCGCATGGTACGTCCAGGCTTTCCCGGGATCATCGGCCGAAGTTTCGCCCGGGTCCAGCACGATGGGCGGGTAGTTTGCGCGATCCAGGCGTTCCGGACCCTTCATGCCTAGGCGAAGACTCCAGACAGGCTCGTTGCCATGAGCGATCACCAGGATTGGATAGTGTTTGGAAACCGGCGCGGCTGGCACCGGCACCGTGTCCGGAGCTTTCGGGGGAGTTTTTGCCGCAGGCTGTTGAGCGGGCGCCTGGGCCAGAAGCGCTCCATCTGGGGCGGTCAAATGGAAAAGCGCGAAAGCCAAAGCAAAAAGAAAGATGCGCACGTGAACCGTCCTCGGAACCATCGTCACACGCAAAAAACCGACGGCACAGCATACATCGACGAAATTAGAACAGAGCCAGGATGCACGGCGCAAGCGAAAGAAATCGCGTGCAGCCCAAGAGAAACAGCCCTGAAAGTACCCCTAACCGGAGATTGACCATTACCCGGGCCTCTGCAAAAGATCTTGACAAGGCGAAGAAAAAGCGAAATACTGGGCACCGCTTCGAGATGAGCTATGTCCCCAGTTCTTCCCCAGTCGGCGCCAATCTTCACCACCCGGCGCCGCCCCGTTCGTCGCCCCGCTGTTTCCTTCCTTCCTTTTAGCCCTGTTGAACCAAACCCAAGACCAGAGGCCGGCGCCCTTGCCCAGGGTGAACCCGGCGGGTGCAAGGGAAATCTGGACAGCCCTACGGCGGATTGCCCCCCGCCTCAGCTCCAGATTCCCCGTGCGCCACTGGTGGGCATTGCTCGCCTCGCTGCGCAATCGGCGGCGGCGGAAACGAAACGCCAGTCGGCGGAGAAGCCGGAGTATTTTCTGCTGCCGGTGAAATCCATCCTCAACCGCTGCGATTCCAACCGCGTGCCCTTTGAATGGACCATCAATCCCTACCGGGGTTGCGAGTTTGCCTGCAAGTATTGCTACGCGCGGTACACCCACGAATACATGGAAATCGATGGCGGGGACTTCGAGAAGAAGATTTTCATGAAACAGGATGCCGCCGCGCTGCTGGCGCGCGACGTCTCGCAAAAGTATTCCTACGAATCGAAAGCTTTGGGTTACACGAAAGCCGAACACATCGCCATCGGCACGGCCACCGACCCCTACCAGCCCGCGGAGCGTGAGTATGGCGTCACGCGCGCCTGCCTGGAAGAACTGGCGAAGCGCGACGGTTTGAGCATCTCCGTCATCACCAAGTCCAACCAGATTGTGCGCGACATCGACATCCTGAAGGTCATCGCCTCCAAATCCGCTTTGGCGATCAACATCACGGTCACGACGCTGAAGCCGCGCCTGGCTCACCTGCTGGAGCCGTGCGCCCCGCGGCCCGATTTGCGACTCAGCGCGATGAAGGAATTGCGCGAGGCGGGATTGCATGTGGGTGTATCGGCTTCGCCGGTGCTTCCAGGGATCACGGACGGCGAAGGGGAATTGGAGCGCGTCGCGGAAGCGGCAAAAGCGGCGGGCGCGGAGTGGTTCTTTTCTGGCGTGCTGTTCCTGATGCCCGCGTCGGCGAAGCAGTTCCTGCCGTTCGTGCGCGAGAAATTCCCGGGGCTGGCCAAACAATACGACGATTGGTACCGCCGCAACGGCTATGCCCCCGAGGAGTACCGGCGCAAGGTTTCCGAGCGCGTCCTGCGCATCCGTCAGAAATGCGGATTCGCGGCGAGGCCATGGGAAGGCATTCGTCCCACGGCAGGGCGCGCGCAGTTAACGCTCGGTTGGGATGCCGTGGCGATCAGCGGGGAATTGGAGCGCACGCGATCGTGCGCCGCAGGATAGGCCGCCGGCCAACTGCGGCACTCAACTGGCCGGCCCGTCCAGGCCAAATTCGCGGTGGGCTGTCAGCAGAGCCGTTTTCACATCTTTTTCTTCAATCACGAAGGAAATGTTGGATTCCGACGAACCCTGCGCGATGGCGATGATGTTCACATTCTGATTGCCGAGCAGGCTAAAGGTTTTCCCCGCGATGCCGGGGATGCCGCGCATGTTTTCGCCGACAACGGCAACGATGGCGATGGTGGGATCCACGTTGATGTGTTCCACCTTTTGATGAGCCAGGTCCTGGGAGAACTCCTTGCGCAGCGCTTCCACGGTGCGTTGCGCGTCCGCGGAGGAGACGATGAAGCAAATATCGTTTTGTGAAGACGATTGCGAAATCAGCAACACGTTGGCGCGCACATCCGCCGTCGTCGAAAACGTGCGCCCCACCACGTCCGGCAGGCCGACAATGCCGGGGCCCCCAAGACTGATCAGCGTCACATCGCGGATCGCGGTCAGCGCCTTCACGCCGCCTCCCGTGCTTTGCCCTTCCGGAGTGATTTTCGTGCCCAGTCGCTCGGGGGCGTAGCTGTTGCGGATCCACACGGGGATCGCCGCTTGCACCACGGGCTTCAATGTTTTCGGATGCAGGACTTTCGCGCCGAAATAAGCAAGTTCCGCGGCTTCGCGATAGGAAATGACCGGAATGGTGCGGGCCTGTGGCACCAGGCGCGGGTCGGCCGTCAGCACACCGTCCACATCCGTCCAGATAATCACTTCCTCAGCGTCCAGGGCCGCGCCGAGAATCGTCGCGGAATAGTCGGAGCCGCCGCGACCTAACGTGGTGAGCTGTCCGGCGGGAGTGGCGCCGATGAAGCCGGTGACGATGGGAACCACGCCGGCGTCAAGCAGAGGGCGCAAGCGGGCTTGCGAAGCCTCGCGCGTCAACGCCATATCCGGCTCGGCGCCGCCGTGAAACCCATCGGTGATGATCAATTGCGTGGCTTCCACGGCCTCGCTCTGCAAGCCCAGTTCGCGAACGGCCCCCGCCACCATGGGAGCCGAAAGGCGTTCGCCGAGACTCGAGATGGCATCCAGCGCGCGCGGCGTGAGTTCGCGGAGCAGGGCCGTGCCCTCGCAGAGGCGGCGTCCCTCGGCAAAAACCTCTTCCATGCGCTGGCGAATGGGTAGCCGCAGCTCCTCGTTAGGAATAAGCGAATTCAGGGCAGCGTCGTGCTGTGCCCGAAGCTGATCGAAAACGGCGAAGGCGGCGCCATGGTCGCCAGACTGCGCGGCTTTGGCGGCTTCGATGAGGCGGTTGGTCACGCCGCTCATGGCCGAAACGACCGCGACGCAGGGCGTATTCCGTGCGGCTGCCGCGACGATTTGCGCCGCTCTGGCAATGCACGAAGCGTCGCCCACCGAGGTACCGCCAAATTTCATGACCTGTAAATGCGATTTCATGACACTCCGTCCGGCCGCCGATGGATTGAGCAATTTTCAGCAGAGCGCCCGGCCTTTCATTGTAAGGCTTTGCCACGGCAGGTGTGCAGGAAGGCGCACCCGCCGCAGCGTATCTGCAAAGAGAGAAAACGCTCAAGGAACGATGATGCGGGACTCCTCGCGCTTCAATTCCTGCGCGCCCGGGAATTGGCCGCGGAGAAATTCAATGAAGCGGCGCGAACGGGAACGCCCGCTGGTGCGCAGAATTCCCATTCGGAACAGAAACACGAGCAACTGAAAAATGTCGCCATCCTTGATGGAACCAATAGAAGCTTGCTCGGGCTGCTGCTTCGCTTCGGTGAAAAACGCGGCAAGCGAATCATAAAGTTCGTGCTGGAGAGCCGGAACGGGAGGCTGCTCGTAAACGATGCCGGCGATGAGCGTTTTGTACGATTCGGCCAGGGCCTGAAGCGCGGCGAGGACGTCCGGATCGGTCGTGGCAGGCTGTGCCGCGCAAAATTTGGCGATGGTGAACGCCATCGCGGAAAGAAGCTGCGGCTGCCGGTGAACCATGTCCGAGGAAAGCCGGACGTCGAGGAGCGCTGCGTTCGCGGGAAGCGTGCGCGGATGCCGCTCTTCGTAGCGCTGCGCGGAAAGCAGGTAGGCGCAGTCCGCGGGGCAGTCGATGCTGACTTCACGTTCCGTGCCGCAACACACCGCGCAGATTTTTTCCGCTTTGGCTGGGCAAAAGCGGCCCGCCTTGCGTTTCTGACAAATTGGACAAGACACGAATGATCCCCTGGAGTGAGAAATTCAGGATATCACGCCATGATGATTTTGTTGTGGAAGCGGCGGGCCGCGATGATTAGCAGGGCCGCACCCATCAGGAAAAGTATCAGGGCGTCCGACCAGAGATGCACCCAGCCGGCGCCGCGCAGGATGATGCCGCGAGTGATGTTGATGTAATAAGCGGCGGGCACAAGATAACTGAGGTAATAGAAAAACTTGGGCATCGTTTCGCGGGGAAAGATGTAACCGGAGAAAAAGATGCTCGGGAGGATGGTAAGAAACGCGAGTTGCATGGCGTGAGCCTGGGACGTGGCTTTGCTGGAAATCAGGATACCCAGCGACAACGAAACGAAGAGGTACGGCAGCGAGAGAAACGCGAGCAGCAGGACATTGCCATGTATAGGCACGTCAAAAAGGAATCGCATCGCTACCAGCAGCATGCTCAGCTCGAAGAAACCTATCACCAGATACGGAAGCAGCTTGCCGAGCAACAGTCCCATGGGGCGGACGGGAGTGACGAAGAGCTGCTCAAGCGTGCCGCGTTCCTTTTCCCGCACGATGGAAAACGCGGTGAGAAAGGTCGTCACGTTTAACAGCAGAACCGCCACCAAACCGGGCAAAAAGAAATTGGGCGAACGCGAATCGGGATTAAACAGAATTTTCGGGCGCATCTCCACCGGGAAAGCGGCATCGCTGTTGGCCAGGACGCGCCGCAACGATTCATCCAGTCCGATGGCGGTGGTGACATTGATCGCCTGGCCCGCCACCGACGAATCGGAGCCGTCAATCAGCACCAGGACTTGCGCGCCGGTCTGGTGCAGCAACCGGTCGGAGTAATCCACGGGAATCTTGACGCCCACGCGGCACTTGCCGGAAATGATCGCGTCATTCAGGTCCCGGTCGTTGTTGACATACCGGATGAGGTGGAAGGTGTCGGAATTCGTCAGCCGGTCGAGGAGTTCGCGGCTCTCGCGGTGCCCATCGGCATTGTAAACGACCGTGTTGATCTGGCGGATGTTCGTGTCGATGGCATAGCCAAGAAGGAACATCTGCAGAATCGGAATGATCAGGGAAAAGAACAGCGTGGAGAAATCGCGGCGGATATGCAGGGATTCTTTGTAAAAGACGGCGCTGAATCCGCGGAAGACGTTATTCACGGGAGGCCTCCTGCTGCGCCTGGTGCTTGCTGGTGAGCTCGACGAAAACATCTTCCAGGCTCGGAGCCAGCGGGCGAATCTCCGCGACGACGATGTTTCTTTTCAGGAGTTCTTCGCGCAGCCCGTTCAGATCGTAGTGATCGTCAACCAGCGCGTGAATGGATTGCCCGTAAATGGTGGCGTTGCGCACGCCGGGAATTTCCCGCGCAAGACGCAGCGCGCGCGTTACCTGTGGCGTGGTGATCTCGATGCGCAGGGTGCCGGCGGGTTGCACATCGGGAAGCTCACGAAGCGAGTCGGGCGTCCCGTCGGCGATAAGTTTGCCGAAATAAATGTAGGCGACATGGCTGCAGCGCTCCGCTTCGTCCATGTAGTGCGTGGTGACGAAAAAGGTGATGCCATGGCCGGAGAGGTCGAAGAGCAGGTCCCAGAGCTGGCGGCGCGCCACCGGGTCAATGCCCGCCGTGGGCTCATCCAGAAAAACCAGCTTGGGCTCGTGCAGCATGGCGCAGCCGAGAGCGAGGCGCTGTTTCCATCCACCGGAAAGCTGCGAGGCCAGCCGATGGATATACGGGCCGAGGCCGTTGAGCTGAATGATTTCGTCCATGCGCTTGCGCAGATGGTCATTGGAAAGGCCGTAGATGCGGCCGTAAAAGGTAAGGTTTTCAGACACGGTGAGGTCGGTGTAGAGGCTGAAATTTTGCGACATGTAGCCGATGTTTTCGCGGACGGCCTCCGCGTCCTTGCTGACATCGAATCCCTCGACTTCGGCATGGCCTCCGCTGAGGGGCAACAGTCCGGTGAGCATCTTGATGACCGTGGTTTTGCCGCTGCCATTGGGGCCCAGAAACCCGAAGATTTCTCCCTTTTCCACGCGGAAGCTGACGTCGTTCACGGCGGCGAAGTTGCCGAAACGCCGGACCAGGTGCTGCGCGGAGATGGACGGCTGTGTTGAGGAGGTCACGATTCAACTCGCAGCCGAAAGTTTCACATCCGCGGCCATGCCGGCGCGGACACGATGAGAGGAATCGTCAATACGGACCTTCACGCCGAAGACTTGGTGAACGCGCTCCTCAACGGTCTGCACATTGCGCGGCAGGAACTCGGCCTGTTGGTTGATCTGCTCGACCACGCCGGCAAAAGACTGGTTGGGAAAGGAATCCACGCGGATCTCGGCTTTCTGGCCGAGTTGCACGCGGCCAATCTGGGTTTCCGGGATGTAGATGCGCACGTAAATCTGATCGCGCTCCAGAAGCGTGGCGATGGGCGTGTTGGGGGCAATCAGATCGCCCGGGCGAACGTCCAGTACTTCGACCGAGGCGGCAGAGGGGGCGAGAACCTGCCGCTCGCGGAAACGCGCTTCATCGTAAGCGAGGACTGCGCGCGCGGCGGCAACGTCTTCGCGCCGGTTGCCGCGCTCGAATTTTTCGAGTGTGGCCTGCGTCTGATGATAGTGGGCTTCCGTGGCTGCAATTTCTTCAGGGCGGTAGCCGCGCTTTAATTCATCGAGCTTCTGCTGGGCGTTATCCTTCTGGGCCAGTGCCATCTTCCAGTTGGCTTCGGCAGTATCGCGCTGCTGCTTGGAGACGAGGTCTTTCGCGGCAAGTGCGTCGTAGCGCTGAAAATCGAGGTGCGTGCGTATCTCGTCCGCGGTGGCGCGGTCGAGATCGGCTTGCGCGGCGTCAATGTCCTCCTGGCGGTAGCCGTTCCTGCGCTGGTCGTACTCGGCTTTCGCCTGAGCCGCTGCGGCGCGGGCTTCGGCAATTTCCTCGGGACGGAAACCGCGCTCCGCCTTTTCCGCGTTGGCGCGCGATTGCGAAAGCGAAGCTTCTAACTCGCGATCATCAAACGTAATCAGCACTTGGCCCGGTTCCACGGAATCACCTTCCCGGACAAGGACTTTGTCGATGCGCCCCCCGACCTTCGAGCCGACGCGAATGTTGCGCGCCTCGACCGTGCCGGAGCCCTGCAACTGCGTCTGGTGATGGAACCACCCCGTGGAATAGGCGCCCACGGCCGCGAGCGCGGCCACCACCACGACGACTAAAATGGGCTTGCGATTCATAAGATTGATCCTTTTACCTGAATACAGGAGTTACGGCGTCCGAACTCGAAAGGTTACGTGGCGTACGCGGTGATAGCCCAGACCAAATGATTTCAAACGCGGAATCCATGCGCGCTTGCAGGGACGAATCACCGTACAGCGACCAGATGAGCAAGGTGCCGAAGATCGTTTGGCGAAAAACCAAGGCAATTTCCGCGGCAGGAAGGTCGTCGCGGATCTCGCCGCGTCCCTGGCCGAGCTGAATCATCTCTGCGTGGAAGGCCAAGACGCGAGCCTGGAGGTCGAGCATGGCCTCGCGAACCTGGGAATTGGAAAGAAAGGCCTGAAGAAGGACGCGAATGATATCAGGATTGCGCACTGGTTCCTGTGTCATGAGCGCGGCAAGCGAGCGCATGAATTGGGGCATGGGCACGGACGTACGGCGAGCTTCATCGATGGCGAGACGGAGCTTTCCGAGTTGCATTTCGGCAAAGGCCAGGAGAATGTGGTCCTTGCTAGGGAAATAGTTGAAGAAAGTACCTTTGCCCAGGTCGGCGGCGTTGGTGATGTCTTCAACCGTGGTTTCGGCAAAACCTTGCTTGGCGAACAGGTCGAGGGCGGCCCGAAAAAGACGTTCGCGAAGCTCAATGCTGTGACGTTCGCGGCGGTTGGAGGGGTGGGGGAGGGGAAGAATGGGCATAATGACCTCCATTCATAAGTGACTATAGGTCATTTGGCCCTCAACGTCAACAAAAAGAGCCCCGCAATCTGGCCGGGGCTCCAAGGCGGATCTTGAATGATAGGAAGGGGTTAGATTTCCTTGCCAGATGAACGGTTCTTGGGAGACTTCTGGTTCAGATAGGAAATCATTTTTTGCGCTGAGGGAGGCACGGGCTCGACGCCCTTGAAGATGATGTCACCAGGGTCAATTCTCTTGCCGTAGAGGCTATCGTTGGCGCTATTGTCCGGGCGCACCGTGGAGCCGGCCAGGGAGATGCCGGCAAACAGCCCGCGCGCACGGGAGTAAGAGAGGATCTCCGCCCGCAGGGTGACGTCGGTGGAGGCTTCGGCGTTGCGTCCCTTGGGACCTGCCGCAGCAGAAGCATCGGCCCCAAGTTTCACCTTGCTGCTGAGGATGGACTTGGCGCCTCGCTCGTTCATGACCAGAAGCACGAAATCCGTGGCTTGCGCTCCGATCTGCAGACCGAAACTCCCGCCTTCCAGGGCCATCATCGTCGGTGCGCTCCAGGGCCCGGTGAAATTCTCACCGGTGCGGCAAGTCATGGCGCCGCGGCCATAGCTGCCGCCAAAGACGAACGCGGCCTTGACGACCGACGGGTAAACGATGATGCAGTCGGCTTTGTCAATCAGGTCTTGGGGGATGTTGTCCGGGATATCCATGATCTCCTGGACCACCGTGCCGCAATTTTCCAGCCGCTCTTTTTCCTTCTTCTCATCCGCTTGCAGCGGGAGGGCGATGAGCGAATAAGCCAAGAGAATGGGAAAGATCTTTTTCATGTGTTGCCACCTTCTTTGCTGTTGGGTTCCCATAGTTTATGACGAAATGGCCTGGGCGGCGGAATCGGCGAGTCGAAGCCAGCTCGAGGGAACCGTGCCTGCTCCGCCTCCGTGGAACTTCGCCGTAGGGAGCTCCCGCAGACTTTCGAATATACTTTCATGCGGTGGCTTTTGCCAATAGAGGAATTATGAACCGAAAACCCGGAGTGGCGAGTCAATTGACATTTTGTTCCCTGGTGCTGCTCGCAACGTGGAGCGTTGCGGGCGAAGCGCGTCCGCAAAGTTTGCACGCGACGCGGCAAACCGTCGGGAAAGGCGGAGTAGCGCAGGAGAATAAGACGGGGGAGCGGTTCGCGGAGAGGGCCGAGAGCCTGGTGAGCGCGGCACCGGTAAACAAGGGGGAGTGGGGTTTGCTGGTGGTTGACGCGGCGACGGGAGAAACCCTCTACGAGAAAAACGCGGACAGGTACTTCACTCCGGCTTCCAACATGAAGCTGCTCACGACCGCGCTGGTGCTCGACAAGCTGGGGCCCGGCTTCCGATTCCGCACCACGGTGGAGACGCACGGCGCGATTGCGCAGGGAGTCCTTTCGGGCGACTTGATTCTCGTCGGGCGGGGCGACCCCAATCTTTCCAATCGCAAATTTCCTTTTGACGTGAAAGAGGAGTTCGACGGGCCGCCGGAAAAAGTCCTGATCGAGCTGGCGGACCAGGTGGTGGCGCGCGGGGTGAAGGAAATCTCCGGGGACATCGTGGGGGATGACAGCTATTTTCCCCGCGATCGCTACCCCGATGGCTGGGAAATTGACGACATGGTGTGGGAGTATGGCGCAGCCATTTCCGCGATTGTGCTGGACGACAATACGGTCGCGTTGACGCTAACCCCGGGAGAGAAGCCCGGGGATCGCGTCGAGGGAGTGGTGGAACCAGCGACGCCCGATTTCGCGGTCAGGAATGAGGTCACGACCTCGGACAAGGCGGAGAAGGCGCACCTGACGCTGGTGCGGGATCCGGGCTCGAATATGGTGGTGGTGAGCGGCTCACTGCCGGCAAAGAGTGCGCCGCAAAAGCACGTGTTGGCGATTCAGGAGCCTGCGCAACACGCGGCGAGCACGCTGGCACGGCTGCTGGCGGACCGCGGGGTGAAATTCTGGGGAACAGTCAGGGCGAACCATGACCCCGACCCGGCGGAAGCCTCGCGCACAGTGCTGGCGGAGCATATGTCACTGCCGCTGGGGGACACGCTGAAGCTGGTGAACAAAATCAGCCAGAATCTGCACACCGAGATATTGTTGCGCACAGCGGCGCGGCAGCAGGGGCGCTGGGCCAAGTCGGACGATCTGCTGAAATTCCCCGAGGAGTTCTACGCCAAGGCCGGGATTGCGCCGGGCGATGTGGTGCAGGAGGATGGGTCAGGAATGTCGCGGCACGACTTGGTGACACCGCGGGCCCTGGTGGCGTTGCTGCTGTATGCGCAAAAGCAATCCTGGTTTCCAGTCTACTTCGGTTCGTTGCCGGTGGCGGGAATCGATGGGACGCTCACGGACCGGATGAAGAAGGCCGGGATGATGGGAAGGATTCACGCGAAGACCGGCTCGGTCGAGCATGTGCAAACACTTTCCGGCTATGCCGATACGCCGGGCGGGAGGCGTCTGATTTTCTCGTTCTTGAGCAACAACGAGAGCGTGCAGGATCATGAGGTGCACGACGCGCTGGACGGATTGTGCATGGCCATGGTGGAAGAATTTGACGTGAAGAAGTAAAGAGGTAGATACGGAAGCAGACAGGGAAGGCATGAACGACGAACGGATCGTGACGGTATTTGGCAGTTCGCGCCCGGGCGAAGGCGAAGCGGATTATGCGGAGGCGCGCGAGTTGGGGCGCCGGCTGGCAGAGCGGGGCTTCGCGGTGTGCAGCGGCGGTTATGGCGGCGTGATGGAGGCGGCGTCGCGCGGCGCGAAAGAAGCCGGCGGAAAAACATACGGCGTGACCGCGGAATTTTTCGGCCGCAAGATAAATGAGTGGGTTGACGTGGAAGTAAGAAAGAAGACCTGGGAAGAGCGGCTGTTTGAATTGATACGGCTGGCGGATGGGTTCGTGGCTTGCAAGGGCGGCACAGGCACCCTGGTGGAACTTGCGGTGGTTTGGGAGATGCTGAACAAATCCGTGATGGTGAGGAAACCCATTGCCGTGCTGGGAGATTTCTGGCAACCGATTCTGGAGCGGGTGGGGGAAGTGGAGCAGGGGCCGCGGGCGTCGAGTGGATCGCGGGCTTGGGGCGAGGCCAACGGGAAGATGGTGCACACTGCGGCCACGCCGGAAGAGGCGGCGAGTTATCTGGCTGAGGAAATGAAGAGAGGCAAGTAGAGAGAATGTCGCGATCGGCGCAAGTGGTACTCGAATTCGACAAACTGCGGGAATTGTTGCGGCTGAGGACGACGTGCGCGCCTGGGAGGCGTCACGTCGGCGAACTTGAGCCAGGAACGAATCGCGCCGTGCTGGAAAGCGCCTTCGCCTTGATCCGTGAAGGGCGGGAGTGGCTGCGCGCGGAGCGTGAATTGGGATTCGGAGCGCTGGCCGATCCGGCGCCGTGGTTAGAGAAGCTGGGTGCGCCGGGAGTGGTGCTGGAGCCGGCGGAATTTCTGGATGCCGGCTCGTTGCTGGAAACATCGGCGTGGCTGCGGCAGCAGTTTCGCGAAGAGGCGGCAAAATACCCGTTGCTGGCGGCACGTTGTGCGACGCTGGCGGATTTCCGGGATTTGCAGGCCGCGATCAAGCGATGCGTGCTGCCGAATGGGGAGATCAGCGACGACGCGTCGAGCGCCTTGCGGCGGATTCGCGCCAGCATTGTGCAGACGCGCGAGTCCATCCAACGGACCTTGAAACAGATTCTGCGGGCCAGGCAGGCGGAGGCGGGAGAAGACTACGTCACCCTGCGGAACGACCGCTTCGTGATCCCCGTGCGCGCGGAGCACCGGCGGAGCGTGCAGGGCGTGGTGCACGGCGCCAGCGGCACGGGACAAACCGTGTTTGTCGAACCCTTCGAAACGGTGGAGACAAACAACCAACTGGTGCAGCTCGCCGAGGACGAAGCGGCGGAGATTTTCCGGATATTGAAGGAGTTGACGGATCGCTTGCGCGAGATGCACGGGCCGCTGCAAGCCGCGGCGGAAACGATCGCAGAGCTCGACAGCGTTTTCGCGCGGGCGCGGTTTGCGCGGGATTTCGATGCGTGCGTGCCGGAGTTTTCCGCCTCTGCCGAATTGCGGCTGGACGCCGCGCGGCACCCGGTGCTGGAAGACAAGCTTCGAAAAGAGCATCGCGCCATTGTGCCGATTTCGCTGGCCTTGAACGGGGAAGAGCGCTTACTGGTGATCAGCGGACCGAACACCGGCGGCAAAACCGTGGCGCTGAAGACCATCGGGCTGGCGGCGCTGTCGGCACAGGCGGGGATTCCCGTCGCGGCGCAGCGCGTGGTGCTGCCGCTCTTCGATCGCTTGCTGGTGGACATTGGCGACGAGCAATCCATCGCCGCTGACCTTTCCACGTTTTCGGCGCACATGCTGAATCTGAAGTCCATGCTGGAAGAAGCCACGCCGAAATCGCTGGTGCTGGTGGACGAAATGGGAACAGGCACGGCGCCGGAAGAGGGCGCGGCGCTGGCAGTGGCGTTGCTGGACGAATTTCACAAGAAAAACTGCTTTGTGCTGGCCACGACGCACCACGACCGCCTGAAAACGTACGCTTCGACAACGCCAGGCGTGCTGAATGCCGCGGTGGAATTCGACGACGTGAATCTGCGGCCGACCTTCCGCTTGATGGTCGGCGTGCCCGGCGGATCGAGCGGAATTGCGATCGCGCAGCGGCTGGGGCTGGCGGATTCGATCATTGAACAGGCGCGCTCGCTCCTAACGCCGGAATCACGCGAAGCCGCGGACCTGATCGCCTACCTGCATCGCAGCCGGGACGATCTGGACCTCATGCAAAGGCAGATGGTGGACGAACGTCATGCACTGGAACAGGAGCGGCGCAAGCTGCGCGCGGAATGGGTAGAGCGGCAGAAGCAGCGCATCGCGGAGCTGGAACAGAAATTCGCGGAGATGCAAAAGCGCTTCGAGGAAAATGTGGCGCGCGTGGTGGATGCGGTGAAGGAGCGGGAACTGCGCGCGCAACTCGAAAAAACCGCCCGGCGCAAAATGCAGGATGTGCGCGGCGAGGCCAAGGAAGAGCTGAACGCCGCCGTGGTGCAGACGATTTCGGAATCGCAAAAAGATCTGGGCGTGAAGCTCGAATCGCTCGAAGCGGTGAGCCTCGAAAAGCTGCAGCCAGGTGTGAAAGTGCGCGTGCGCGGGTTCAGCAAGGCGGTGATTCTGCGCCGCGTCGAAGGCTCGTCGGCGGAAATTGAAGCCGGCCCGCTGCGCATGAAGGTGGCCGTGGAAGAGATCACGGGAATTGAAAGCGCGCCGGTAGGCAAGACTGTAGTACAGCCGTCGAAGCGGGAAAACGTCACGGTGAGCGCGCAGTCCAGCGAAGGCGGCGCAACGGGCGAGATCAACGTGATTGGCATGACCGTCGAGGAGGCCACCGAGCGCGTGGACAAATTCCTGGATGAAGCAGTGCTGGCGAATCTGAACCAAGTGCGAATCATTCATGGCCATGGCACGGGAGCATTACGAAGAGGACTCGGCGAATTCCTGAAGGGGCATCCGCTGGTGGAGAACGCGGCGTTTGAGACCGAAGAGCACGGCGGGAAAGCGATCACGGTCGTCGATTTGAGAACCTAGTGACAATGGCGAAAGTCGAAATACGAAATTCGAATCTCGAAGACGCGTCAACCAGCGCGCTCGCACCGGTTCGTGACTTCAAGGACCTCGATGCTTGGAAATTGGCGCGCACCCTCCGCATATTGATTTACGTTCTAGTGAAAAAGCTGCCCGCCGAGGAACGCTTCGCGCTGAATAGTCAGATCAGGCGCGCCGCCCAGTCGATCGGCGCAAACATTGCCGAAGGTTTTGGGCGATACTCGTATCAAGAAAACATTCAGTTTTGCAGGCAGGCCCGCGGCTCTGCTTACGAAGTGAGAGATCATTTGGTTACCGCTGGCGATGCCAAGTTCATTTCCGAAGCCGAATATACTGAGGCTGATACTCTGGCTCAACGAGTGATCCAGGTACTGAACGGCTACATACGCGCAACGGCCAAGAGACAAGCTGAGTCCAGGAAATCTCACTAGGCGGTCGATTTTCGTTTTTCGAGTTTCGATTTTCGTTTTTCAAACCACATGGCCGAAGCGGGATCATTTGCGGATCGGGTGAAGCAGCAGGCGGACATCGTCCGCGTGGTGGGCGAGTACGTGCGCCTGAAGAAGAGCGGGCAGAACTTCACGGGGCTGTGCCCGTTCCACGGGGAGAAGACGCCGTCGTTCGCGGTGCATCCGGTGAAACAGATTTTCCATTGCTTTGGCTGTGGCAAGGGCGGAGACGTTTTCAGTTTTGTGATGGAGATGGAGAAGTGCCAGTTTCCGGAGGCAGTGCGAATTGTTGCGGAAAAGTGCGGCATCGCGATCCCGCCTCCCAAAGAGCGTTCCCCGGAAGAACGCAAAGAGAACCAGCAGCGCGCCGCGCTGGTGGAGATGCACCGTGAAGCACAAGCGTTTTTCGTGAAGCAACTCGAAACCACGGCGGAAGGAAAGGCGGCGCGCGCGTATCTGGAGGATCGCGGCCTGAATGCCGAGGCCATCGCGCAATTTGGGATCGGTTATACGCCCAGCGGCGGGGACGCGCTGTTGCGCTACTTGAAGCAAAAATATGCGGAGAAACTGCTGGTGGAATCGGGGCTGATTTCGCGGGACCAGAGCGGGCGGCTGTTTGACAGGTTCCGCCGCCGCATCACCTTCGCCATCGCGAACGAATCCGGAAAAGTAGTGGCGTTCGGCTGCCGCGCCCTGGGCGACGACTTGCCAAAATATCTGAACTCGCCCGAAACGCCCATCTACTCGAAGAGCAACGTGCTCTATTACATGGACCGCGCCAAGGACGCCATCCGGCGGCAGGATTTCGCCGTCCTCGTGGAAGGCTACATGGACGCGATCGCGGTTGCCCGCGCGGGAATCAACAACGTGGTGGCCAGTTGCGGCACCAGCTTGGCCGAGCCGCAAATCAAATTGCTGGGGCGGTTCACGAAGCGCGTGATCGTGAACTATGATCCGGACGCGGCGGGGCAAGCGGCCACGGAGCGCTCCATCTCGCTGCTCCTCGAGCAGGATTTCGAGGTGCGCGTGCTGGCGCTCCCGGCGATTGGCGACAAGAAAGCCGATCCCGATTTGTTCATTCGAGAGAAGGGCGCGGAGGCGTACATCAAAGCCTTGAAAGAATCGCCGCCGTATGTGGATTACCTGATTGCGCGGGCCCGGCAAATGGATTTGACGACGGGCGAAGGCAAGCTGCGCGCCTTGAATTTTCTGATGCCCTATTTGCAAAAGATTCCGAACCGGCTGCTGCGCTCGGAATGGGCCACGCGGATTTCGCAGCAACTGCGCATCGATGAGCCAGTGTTGCGCGCGGCGCTGAGCAAAGCCGCGGCCGAACGGCGCAGCGAGGTGAAGACGCAGCCCGAGTTGGTGGGAAAGAGTGCCAAGCCGATCGAACGGCGGTTGATTCGCATGCTCATGGAAGCGGAGGGATTCCGCCGCGAGCTGGCGCAGCGGCTCCAGCAGGGAGGACTCTACCAGGGGCTGGAAACGGAAAAAGTCTTTGCCGCTCTCATCGTGGCCGCACTCTCCGATCAGCCCATGCAGGCAACGGAAATCGGGGCGCTGCTGGAGGATCGCGACCGCCGGATGCTGTTCGAGATACTCTTCGAGCCCGCCCAGGAAGGCACCTGGGAGGAAGCAGAAAGTTGCCTGGAGGCGCTGCGGCGCAGGCTGATCGAGCAGGAACTTGCCGAAGTGCAACGGAGTATCGAGGCCAACGCGGCAGGGCCGGCCTTGCGCGAACTGCTGACACAGAAACAGGAATTGATGAAGCGGCTGGCGGCGGAACACTAAGCCGATCGCGGCAGGGAAGATGACCGGGCGGCCCGGCTTTCTTGCAAGGAAATGGTTGACTTGGCAGGACTTAAACGTGTAGCGTAAAAAGGTTGTGCGAATAACGGTTTCGCTCCCCCGGCATCCATTATGAGTGTGAGTTGCCGAGGAACCGTTTAGGGATCGGTTCGGCAGGCGGGCTAAGCGTGCGGCAGCAGCAGGCAAAGGGCGCAGCGTACAGGGCTTCACAGAAAAAATTTAAGAGCTTCGCGGAGGATTGCATCCCTCCCCTTCGATATCTTGAGCCGTCCGTCCGTGCTCGGTACGAGGAGTGTGCTGCCTTGCCCGCCTGATGCCAGAAATCAAGTATCCAGATAGATGTGCGGGAGGAGTGTTGTGGCGGCTACGGGCTTGGAAGAAAAATATGATGCGGTAAAGCAGCTCATTGCCGTCGGCAAGGAGCGCGGCTATCTGTTGTACGACGAGGTCAACGACTCACTCCCCGCGGAAGTCCATTCTTCGGAAGAAATCGATGACCTGCTGACAACTTTCGAGCGCAATGGAATCGAGATTTATGAAGACGCCGCATCGGCCAAAGCGGCGCGCGCCGTGGAAGTGTCCACCGAGCAGGGCGACCACGATACCGTGGCCAAGGACGATGCCCACGCGGAAGAAGGCGGCGACCTGGACCTGACGCCCGGCTCGCTGGAAAAAACAAACGACCCGGTGCGCATGTACCTGCGGGAAATGGGCACGGTGCCGCTGCTCACGCGCGAAGGCGAAGTAACCATCGCCAAGCGCATCGAGCGCGGGCAGTTGGTGGTGATGAAGGCCATCACGCGCTCGCCCATCGTAATCAAGGAACTCATCGCGGTGGGGGATGACCTGCGGAAGGGCGCGCGGTCCATCAAGGAAATCGTCCAGTTTGACGACGAAGAACTCACCGAAGAGAAGATCGCCAACAAAACCAAGCAGACGCTGAAGCACATCGACAAGATCGCGAAACTCTACGAGCTGGCGCTGAAACAGGCGATCAAGCTCGACAACACGGCGAAATCGAAAAAGCGGCCGTACGTGCGCGCGAAGTGGGCCGTGGCCCGCACGCGCGTGGAAATTTCCCTGGAAATTCGCGACATCGACTTCAACCCGTTCGAGAAAAAGCGCCTGGTGGACAAGATGCGCGGCACGGTCGAGCGGCTGCAGTCGCTCGAGCGCGAAGCGGGCCGCCTGGAGCGCCGCGCGGACGTATCCAAAGGCGAGAACGCCGCGGAAGCGCGCCGCGAGTTGCGTACGCGACGTTCGGAACTGAAGGACATCGAGGACGCCAGCGAGGTCGGGCTGACCGAACTGAAGCGCACGCTGACGATTATTCAGCGTGGCGAAGCGGCAGCGGAACAAGCCAAGAAAGAATTGATCGAAGCGAACCTGCGGCTCGTCGTTTCCATCGCCAAGAAATACACCAACCGCGGGCTGCAGTTTCTCGACCTCATTCAGGAAGGCAACATCGGCCTGATGAAAGCGGTCGACAAGTTCGAGTGGCGCCGCGGCTACAAGTTTTCTACCTATGCGACCTGGTGGATCCGCCAGGCCATCACGCGCGCCATTGCCGATCAGGCGCGCACTATCCGTATTCCCGTGCACATGATTGAGACGATCAACAAACTGGTGCGTACCAGCCGGCAATTGGTGCAGGAACTCGGCCGCGAGCCCACCAGCGAGGAAATTGCCAAGCGCATGGACATCCCGGTGTCCAAGGTGCGCAAGATCTTGAAAATCGCGCAGGAGCCCATTTCGCTGGAGACTCCAATCGGTGAAGAAGAGGATTCGCACCTTGGGGATTTCATCGAGGACAAGGCCGTGGTGTCGCCCTCGGACGCGGTCATCAACCTGAATTTGAAGGAGCAGACGTCTTCGGTGTTGAAGACGCTGACGCCGCGAGAAGAGAAGGTCATCAAGATGCGCTTTGGCCTGGACGACGGCAGCGAGCATACGCTCGAGGAAGTGGGCCAGTCGTTCGCGGTCACGCGCGAGCGCATCCGTCAGATTGAAGCCAAGGCGCTGCGGAAGTTGCGGCATCCCTCGCGCTCGCGAAAGTTGCGGGCGTTCCTGGAAGGGCCGTCGCGCGATTATCTATAGAAAAGCGCAATTCAAAACAAAAGAGAGGTGTTGTTCCCCGCGTTCATCCCCGATTATGCGGGCAGTTCGACATAGGTGGAGTATGTGCGTGGTTCAGGAACAGGTTCGCCATCCTCGCGCAGCCCATCCAGGTGGAAAGAGATCGCCTCGCGCATGTTCTTTTCAACTTCCGCTCGCGTTGCACCCGTCGCGACGCAGCCCGGCAGGTCGGGCGAGTAAGCGGAAAAGCCTGTACTAGTTTCTTCGATGACAATTAGATACTTCTTCATGATTTGAGTCCCGCCTGTTTCATGACGCTATTCAGAGTCCCCGGCGCCAGATCTTCACCGGGCTTGCCAGCCAATGTCACCAAGCCTCGCTTTGCCGGATGTTTGTATTGACGATGGCTACCTCGGATTCGCGCAAGGTACCAGCCGTCGGCTTCCAAAAGCCGGATCACATCTCGTACCTTCATGATTTTAACCTAGGTCTTGGAACAACTGTGCGTCAATCACTGATCGTGCCTTTCACCAACTCTAGAGAGCACGAAACTCGAAACTCGTAGAGCAGACGCCCGGTGAAAGCCGGGCGCTCTTGCTCTTGGTCAGGTGAGAAGCTCCATATAAGCGGAATAAGTATGCGGTTCGGGCACCGATTGGCCTTCCTCGCGCAAGTCATTCAGGTGCAGCGCGAGCGCGGCGCGCAGGTTGCGTTCCACTTCGTTGCGCGTGCGGCCCGACGAAACACAACCGGGCAAATCCGGGGAATAGGCGGCATAGCCCGCTCCCGTTTCTTCGATCACGATGAGATATTTTTTCATGGCCTCCGTCCTGAGAACTGGAGAAAGCAAAGAAGCGCTCTACGTGCCAACTCGTCTGCCGCTCTGCAGCGAAAAGTGAAGGGCCGGATGTTAACGGACGTTGAACCTTGCGAGGGCGACTCCCGCATTGTGCGGGAACCTGTAGTCGCTTCGCAACGGGCGAATGACACCGACGACTTCTACTTCGTTACGCTAGTCCCTTGTAGGGTGGGAGTCAATGAAGATTCGCGCGATGTGCGAGTAATGAAATAGCGTGAGCAACAAAAACGCCCCGGGATGGTCGGGGCGTTTTTGTGATTAAGGCGCGAACGATTCCGCGCGCGCGTGCGAAAAATGAGCTAACCGCGGTCGCGACCGGCGAAAAGTCCGGACATGACACCGGTGTTGGCATCGCAAGTGTGGCTCATTCCACAAAAACGGGGGCCATGTCACCCAGAGGTCAAAACTCCCGAAGAAAAATAAGCAATTGAGATTGTCTGCATTTTCCTCAGGGGCGGGAAGAAGCGTCCGCCGGCAAGCGATAGAAGTGGCGGAGGAAATGAACGATCCAGAGAACCGTCACGAAGAGGAATACGGCCAGCGCTTTGATCATGGTGTCGTTGTCGAAATGGCTGTCCGGCGAAAGGTTGGCCCGAATAGCGAGAAAGGTGGCGAAAAGGAGAACGAACAGGATGGCGCAGCCGAACCAGGCCATCTGCGCGGCGATGAAACGAAAAGTTTCCTCGCGGCGCGCGGGTGCCAGCCAATAGTCCTTGTGCGGGAGATTGATCCGGGCGTCCGGGCGAGCGGCAATGAGGCGCGGCACAAGGAAAGAGACGCCAAACGTTAAGCCCACCGCCAGCAGCATGACGAGAAAAAATCCGTCCTTGGGCTGCCAGCCGTTCGGCGTGCCGTCGTAGCCGAAATGCGATGCCATTCTTTCCGGCAGCAGCGGATAGAATCGCACCCACTGCAAAAGGCCTGCCACGAGCATCAGGAAATAAATGATCTTGGGGAAGCGCGCATCGTCCATGGATTGGCTCCGGCTCCAGATTAGGACCGGGGACCGCCACCCGCAAAGAATTTGCCGGGCGCTGTGTCCAGCAAGTTCTTGCTTCTCACGGAGCAATCTCGGAAAGTCGGGAACATCCCGGCGTGCAAGAAGTTTCGTTCAAAGGAAGGCGGGCTGGAAGGACGTAAAGGCCGCCGGGTTTTCCGAGAGGCACACGGCGCTGAAATTCGTGCTTCCGCCGGCGAAGAGATGAATCATTCCTCGGCGTCAGGCAGCTTGGAGTAGCTGGCGCAAAGCGCCGCGCACCGGGAAGGTTCCCGGGGATCATAGAAAACCGGGATCAGCATGTCCTCGAATACCTTCTGGCTCAGATCCCGCTCGGAGTTGCGAATCGTCTGGCCATCGGAAGCGCGGAACTCATAATCAATTTCACTGTAGCTGGTCTTGCCCTGGGCCGCGGTGCGTTGCGCAAGAACGCGGGCCGCGGCCACCTCTCCCTCTTGGAACAGAGGACGGTTGCGCTTCTCCTTCAGCACCGCCGGAATGATCACGATCCCGACAACCAACCCGACAAAAACAATCGGGCCCACAAAGAAGACATACGGCAAAGGCGTGGCATCCCTCGGGCCCACCGGTGCTCTACTACGGGCTGTGGCAAAGAACATTATTCCGAACAGGATGGCAAAGGCGAACACCACAATCCCGGCACGGGCTCCGGGAAAACGAAAACGGACGCGGCGTGGCCGGGGCAGAGATTGAATTCTCTGCAACATTGCATCGGGGATAGGCTGGGCCTGCACCCCCGGCACGGATGGAGTAGCTTTGGCGAGAGCGATTGCCCGCTTCGTAGATAGATAGCTCCAAAGTGGTAATCCACCCGCCAGTGCAAAGATGGCGAGAATCGGAAGGGCAGTAAATGGGTGCTTACCTCGGTCTACGCTGGAGGAAACCCAGAACAAGCCAATCGCCATGATTGCAAAGGCCACAAGTATGAACTGCGAAGCGCGTGTTTTTTCCTTCAGTGAACTCTCCGCCCGCTCCAGATTCCAGCCACACTGGACGCAAAACGGTTTTCCCTGACCGAAAAACCCCCGCTGCTTGATGGGCGAGCCGCAAAGAGGACAGGTGATGTTGCTCATGAATTCCATTCTAGCCGCCGCCCTCGCTTATTGGGTGAGAGAGTCGGCGAGTTTGCGCTATCCAGAACTGCTTTGCGGCCGCGCAACAACCCCGGCTTTCTTGCCCCGGGACTCCGGCGAAACCGTATGATAGGGGCGATGGACGAGTTGCTGCGCATGCATTCTTTGACCGTGGAACTCCCCACAGCCGCGGGATGGGTGCGGCCGGTGAATGAAGTGACGCTGCGCATCGCCCCCGGCGAAGCCCTGGGGCTTGTCGGCGAATCCGGCAGCGGCAAAACGATGTTGTCCCTCGCCTTGATGGGATTATTGCCGCCGGGAGCGCGCGTGAGCGGCGAAGCCTTCCTGAGCGCCTCGGGCGGTCAACACAAAACTCTGACGCACTTAAGCGAGCCGGAGTGGCGCGAAGTGCGCGGGCGCGAAATCGCCATGATTTTTCAGGAGCCTATGACTTCTCTGAATCCCGTGCTGCGCATCGGCACGCAAATCGAAGAAGCCATTTGGGCGCACGAGCCGGGTCTGCCGCGCAGCGTCGTGAATCGCCGCGTGATTGCCGCGCTCGAGCAAGCCGCCGTGCCGGAGCCCGAAGTGCGTGCGAAACAATTTCCGCATCAACTTTCCGGAGGCCTGCGGCAACGCGCCATGATCGCCATGGCGTTGGCCGCGCGGCCCAAGCTGCTGATTGCCGATGAACCGACGACGGCGCTCGACGTCACCGTGCAGAAGCAGATCCTCGAGTTGCTGGACCGTTTGCGGCGGGAGATGGAATTGGGGCTGCTCTTCATCACCCACGATTTGGCCGTGGTGGCAAATGTCGCGGAGCGCGTTGCGGTGATGTACGCGGGGCGCGTGGTCGAAGAGGGCCCGGCGGCCGGCGTGCTGATGCAGCCGCTGCATCCCTACACGCAAGGGCTGCTGGCGGCTTCGCCCACGCTGCAGCGCGGAAAGCTCACGCCAATCCCCGGAACGGTGCCGCAATTAACGGAACTTTCGCCGGGCTGTGCGTTCGCGCCGCGCTGCGCGCACCGCCGCGCGGAATGCGACCGCGGCGTGCCGGAATTTCGTCCCGCGCAGAGCGGCCACGCCGCCAGGTGCGTGCTGCTATGAGCCACTTGCTCGAAGTGCGCAACCTCCGCAAGCATTACCAGAAAGGCGGAGGCATTCTCGCGGCCAGCGGTAAAGGCGAGCGCATTGCGGCCGTGGATGACGTCAGCTTTTTTGTCGCGGCGGGCGAAACGTTTGCGATTGTGGGCGAGAGTGGATGCGGCAAGACGACCCTGGCCCGCATACTTTTGCGCCTGATCGAGCCCGACGAAGGCAAAGTCCTTTTTGAAGGCACGGACTTGTTGGGGCTATCGCCAAAAGATATGCGCACCTGCCGGCGCCAGATGCAGATGATCTTTCAGGATCCGTTCGCGTCGTTGAATCCGCGAATGAAGGTAGGCGAGATCGTGGCGGAACCCTTGGCGATCCATGAGCCGCAATTGCCGCGCACGGAGCGCCTGGCGAAGGCGGGAGAAATTCTGCAGCGCGTGGGCTTGGGTAAGGACGCGTTGCCGCGCTACCCGCACGAGTTTTCCGGCGGCCAACGCCAGCGCATCGGGATTGCCCGGGCGCTGATCCTGAACCCCAAACTCGTGGTGGCGGACGAGCCGGTCTCCGCGCTAGATGTCTCCGTGGGCGCGCAAGTGTTGTTGCTCCTGCGCGAATTGCAGGCCGAAATGGGGCTGACCTACATCTTCATCTCGCACAGCTTGCCCGTGGTGGCGCAACTCGCCACGCACATCGCGGTGATGCGCGCCGGGCAATTCGTGGAATTCGGTCCGGCGGAGATGATTCTGACGGCGCCGAAGGCAAACTACACCCTGGAGTTGCTCGCGGCCGTGCCGGAGCTACCCCGCAATCCCGTTGTGTGATATTTTTCCCATGCTACTTACGTAGAACCCACAGCAGAAGCACGTGCAAACCTGTGGGGAGGAGTCCTCGATGGCAACCACACCGGTACCCGCCGCGGAGCCGCGCGCGTCCATTTCGCCGCTTGGCCGCATCGTGGGGGTTTTATTCTCGCCGAAAGCCACCTTTGAAGACATCGTCCGTAAACCCAGTTGGCTATTGCCCGTTCTGATTTCCACGATTCTCGGAATTGTTTCCACGGTGGTCATGAATCAGCGCATCAATTGGCGCGATTACATTGTCCAACAAATGGAAAAGAGTCCAAGCGCCGCGCAACTTTCCACTGAACAAAAACAGCAACGGGCCGAAGTCTCGGCCAAGGTGACTGTTTACATCGTTTACGCTGTTGGTGCCGTGGGCTCAGTGTTCTTTGCTTTGATTGTGGGCGCGGCAATGATGCTGGCTTACAACGTGTTGGCGGGCGCTGGTGCCACCTTTTCGCAATCCTTTGGGATCGCGGCGCACACTCTCCTTGTTGGAATTGTCAGTACCCCCATCTTTCTCCTCGTCCTGTTCTTGCGGCCGCCGGGAACCGTGGATCCTGAAAATCCTGTCGCCACCAATTTGGCGGCCTTTCTTCCGGAGGAGTCCGCCAAATGGCTCCTCACGCTCTGCAAATCCATCGACATCTTCACGATTTGGATGTTGGTTCTGCTTGCGATTGGCTTCGCGGCGGTCAACCCGCGAAAACTGAAGGGCAGCAAGCCCTACGTGATTGCCTTTTCTGTTTGGGGCGCTCTGGTTGTAGTTAAGGTGCTCTGGGCCTTCATTTTCTCCTGATACACTGGGAGCGTGAGCTTTTCGTTTGAAGTTCTGCAGACCGATCCGACCGGAGCGCGGCGCGGCCGTTTAAGCACGCCGCACGGCGTCATCGAAACGCCGGTGTTCATGCCCGTGGGGACCGCCGCCACCGTCAAGGCCCTCACCCAGGAAGCGCTTGAGGAACTCGGCGCGCGCATCATCCTCGCCAATACCTATCATCTTTACCTCAGGCCCGGCCACGAACTGATCCGCAAACTCGGCGGGCTGCACGCGTTCATGTCCTGGCACGGGGCGATCCTCACGGATTCCGGTGGCTACCAGGTATTCAGTCTGGCGGACTTGCGGAAAATCAGCGACGACGGCGTGCGCTTCCGCTCGCATCTGGATGGTTCGGAGCACTTGCTCACGCCGGAAAAAGCGGCGGAAATCCAACTCGCTCTTGGTGCGGACATCGCCATGGTTCTGGACGAATGCATCGAAACGCCCGCGCCCCGCGAAGTGGCCGAAGCGGCGCTGAAACGCACCACAGCATGGGCGCGCCGCGCCAGAAAGTATTTTCTAGACGCCGCGCAGCGCAACGGAGAACCGCTGCAGTGGCAGTTCGGCATCGTCCAAGGCGCAACATTTCCCGATCTGCGGCGAGAGAGCGCGCGGCAATTGCTCGAATTAGATTTTCCCGGCTACGCCGTCGGTGGCCTGGCCGTCGGCGAGCCGCACGAACTCACTTGTGAAATGACCGAACAGGTCACGGCACTCCTTCCCCCAAAACGCCCGCGCTACTTGATGGGCGTGGGCCGCCCGGAGCAGTTGGCCGATTACGTCGCCAGAGGCATTGACATGATGGATTGCGTATTGCCGACGCGTGCGGCGCGCCACGCCTGCCTGTATACCAGCGAAGGCCGCGTGCTGATCAAGAACGCGCGCTATATCGAGGACCAGCGGCCGGTGGATGCAAATTGTTCTTGCAGTGTCTGTCGGCGCTACACACGCGCCTATCTTCGGCATTTGTTCGCCGCCGGAGAACTCACAGCGGCGATCCTGGCGACCCACCACAACGTCCACTTTTACCTTGACACCATGCGTCAAATCCGAGAAGCTATCACTTTTGGACACCTTGAAAAATTCGCGTCAGAGCTGTGTGCCCGCTACAATGCGGGTCCAGCCTGAAGCGGCCTGCCTCGGGCGGCTTTAGACCGCCGCTAGGCTGTGGCAACCCGCAATGCGTCGAGTCTCAGGACGAGAATCGCGCGGGCAGGGTAAGCGGAGAAACTCACCGCTCCAGTGGCGGTTTTTCTCTTCGCACGGCGCCACGAGTGGATCGCTCCGGAATACTTAGATTGCGGTAGGTTTGGAAAGGGTACGGGCGGCAGAGAAGAAAATGAATCTGGCGGCATTCTGGATGTGGCAGGCAGGCAATCCCTTGGGAGGCATGGGTACTTTCCTGGTTCCCTTGGCGCTCATGTTCGGCATCATGTATTTCCTGGTGATTCTGCCGCAGTCGCGGCAGCGCAAGAAGGTGCAGGCGATGCTCGCCGCCATCAAGAACGGAGACAAGGTGGTCACCAACTCCGGCATCTACGGCACCATCAATGGCATGGACGGCGATACGATTATTCTGAAAATCGCCGACAACGTGAAAATTCGCATCGCGCGTGCGGCGATTGCGCAGGTGGAGGCACCGCAAGATGCGGCCAAGTAACTCCACCGCGGGTCGCGATTCGCGCTTGATCTGTTAACCATGAATCCTAATCTGAAGTGGAAAGCTGTTTTCATCCTCGGTGTCATTCTGATCTGCATCTTTTTCATTTTTGGCTTGCCGACGTTCCCTACTTCACTCGCGCAGATCAAGGACAATTTCACCCGCCAGATCAAGCTGGGGCTGGACCTGCAGGGCGGCACGCACCTGATTCTCCAGGTGCAGGTGCAAGAAGCCATCGCTCAGGAAACCGACCAGACCGTGGACCGCCTGACGACCCAAATGCGCGCCAAGGGCATCCGCTACGATGAGGTGCGCCGCGTTGACGATACCCACGTCGTAGTCCGCAATGTGCCTTCGGATCAGATCTCGCAGTTCCGCGACCTGGTTCACGATCAATTTGAACTGAATTGGGAACTCAACTCCGCTCCCGGCGAGGTTAACGCCTACCTGTTGACACTGCGGCAAAGCGCCATTGCGCGCATCCAGGAAACCACCATGTCCCAGTCGCTCGAGACGATCGAGCGCCGTATCAACGCCCTGGGCCTTACCGAACCCACCATTCAGCCGCACGGACGCAAGGACAACGAAATTCTCGTGCAACTCCCCGGTGAAGGCGATCCGGCGCGTGCCAAACAGGTGATTCAGGCCGGCGGGCAACTGGAATTGAAGCTGGTGGAAGATCCCAATCCCTATCCCTCGGAAGCCGCCGCTCTTGCCGCCCACGCCGGGATTCTCCCCCCCGGCACGGAAATCGTGAGTGGCCGCAGCGAATCGCGCACGCAAAATCCGCAAGACACCGGTGAGAATTGGTACGTGCTCAGCCGCACTCCGGTTGTGACGGGTCGCGACCTGCGCAGCGCCACGGAGAGCCGCAACACCGAAATGCCCGGACAGTGGCAGATCAATTTCGTCCTCTCCGGTGAAGCGGCGCGGCGCTTTGGCCCATTCACCGAACAGAATCGCGGCCGCCAGATGGCCATCGTGCTCGAGAAGAAGGTCTATTCGGCGCCGGTGATCCAAAGCCGCATCGAGGATTCAGGACGCATTGATGGGAACTTCAGCCAGGAATCCGCGCATGACCTCGCCCTGGTGCTGCGCGCCGGCGCCCTCCCGGCTTCGATCAAGTATCTCGAAGAGCGCACGGTTGGCCCGTCGCTCGGGGCAGACTCCATTCGCCACGGCGTGCGCGCCTCCGTCCTGAGCTTGCTTGTGGTCATGGTCTTCATGGTCTTTTATTACCGGCTCTCCGGCGTCAACGCGGTGTTGGCGTTGATCCTGAACCTGTTGATCCTTCTCGCGGCGCTGGCCATGTTTGGTGCGGTGCTGACGCTGCCCGGTATCGCCGGTGTCATCTTGACCATCGGCATGGGCGTAGACTCCAACGTGCTCGTGTTTGAGCGTATCCGCGAGGAATCGCGCAACGGCAAGTCGTCCTCGGCGGCGGTCGAGGCCGGGTTCAGCAAGGCGTTTCTGACGATTATCGACACCCACGTTACAACCGTGGTTTCGGCATTTTTCCTGTTCATCTTTGGCACCGGCCCGATCCGGGGTTTTGCCGTGACGTTGACCATCGGTTTGATCGCCAACGTGTTCACGGCCATCTTCGTATCGAAGACGATTTTCCAGTATCACCTGACGAAGATGGACCGCCAGGCGGAACTCAGTATTTAAGGGGCGCTTACAGTCCTGGTAGTACTCCCTCGCCGCGGCGCGGGAACAAACAGCAACCCGATGGAGTCTAAAGAAGGGAAGCGCGAAACGGCATGATTGAGCTCTTCAAACAGCCAAACCTTGACTGGATGGGCAAGGCCAAGTTTTTCTTTACATTAAGCGGTCTCCTCTTGCTCATCGGATGGTCCGCCATCTTCTTGAAGGGCGGCATTAAGTACGGCATTGACTTCCGGGGAGGCACCAACGTGGATGTCCGCTTTGCCCATCCTCCAAACGTGGACCAGTTGCGCGCCAGCCTGCAGCGCCAAGGCTTGGGCAACAGCGAGATTCAGGGCGTCAGCGACATCGCCAACCCTAACTCCAACGAAGTATTGATCTTCGTCGAACAAGTCGGCCAGGGGGATCAGGCCCTCGATGAGAGCAAGGCCAAGGTCCTGACGGCGCTGAACGCCACCTATGGCGTGGAGGGCACCGGGAAGGCGGACTTTAATGCCGTGACTCCGTCGGCGCTCGCCAATGTACTCTCCCAGAAGGATCCGCTCGGGCTGTCCGTCAATGCCGGGGACAAGTACCAGCAAATTGCCAAGAACCTCCTGGCCTTCCGCGACACGGACAAGAATGGCGTGCTCACCAGCCTTGACGAGCTTACCAAGGTCGAAGGCGCAACCCCCGCGGTTCTCTCCGCCCTCAAGGACACTTATTCGCTCGCGCCCTTCACCATCCGCAACGTCGAGATCGTCGGACCCAAGGTAGGTGGCGAGTTACGCAATCAGGCCATTCGAGTTACCCTCTATGCTTTGGCAGGCATGCTGTTATATATTGCATTCCGGTTCAAGTGGGTGTACGGAGCAGCGGCGGTGATCGCGGTTTTTCACGACGTGCTCATCACCCTGGGCCTGTTCAAGATTTTCGGATTCGAGATTTCGCTGACGGTAATCGCGGCGCTGTTAACCCTGGTGGGCTACTCGATGAACGATACGATCGTGATCTTCGATCGTATCCGGGAAAACAGCCGCCTGTTGCGCAAAGAGCCGTTCGCCGACATCGTCAATAAATCGATTAACCAGACGTTGTCGCGAACGATCCTGACCAGCGGATTGACCTTTCTCACCGTGCTCGTCCTGTTCCTGATGGGCGGCCAGGTGCTTCGGGCGTTTGCCTTTGCCCTGGTGGTGGGGATTGTGGTAGGAACGTACTCCAGTTTTGGTATCGCTGCTCCTCTTGTCGTCGCCTGGAATAAGTGGCGTGGACAGGGCGTCGCAGTTGGCACCGGAACCGCAGCCGGCAACAGACCCAAGGGAAACGGGAGCGGGCAACCGCGCCTGGCGCCCGCTGGGAGGAGGTAGTAGTTACCATGTTTGAAGAAATGGTTATTTCAAGCCCGAAAAGCAAGATGACGAACAAACCGTGGACCGTCGTCGTGTCCATGATTTTGCAAGTTTTCTTGCTTCTGATTTTCATCCTCATTCCGTTGATTTACACCGAGGCGTTGCCGAGGGCTATGATGTCTTCCATCCTTTTGGCGCCACCTCCGCCCCCGCCACCTCCTCCACCGCCCGCAGTCGTGCAGGTGAAGATCAGGCCGACCGTCCGCCTGATGGACGCCGGTAAGCTCGTGGCCCCGAAAGCCATCCCGACGCAAGTAAACATCATCAAGGAAGAGGAGTTGCCACCGGACGCCGGCATGCAGGGTATCGCCGGCGGCGTGCCGGGCGGCATCGCGGGTGGTTCGATGGGCGGCGTGCTTGGCGGTGTGATTGGCGGAACGAAAGCCCCACCACCACCGAAGATGATTGCGAAGCGCGTCATGGTTGGCGGCAACGTGCAGGCAGCGCGGCTCGTCAACAAGGTACAACCGCTTTACCCGCCCCTGGCGCGCCAGACGCGCATCAGTGGCACGGTGAAGCTCCACGCCATCATTGGCAAGGATGGCTCGGTGCAACAGCTTGTCATGGTTTCGGGCCATCCCTTGCTCGTGCAGTCCGCGTTGGACGCTGTGCGGCAGTGGCGCTATCAGCCAACGCTGCTCAACGGCGAGCCCGTGGAAGTGGATACTGAAATCGACGTGATTTTCTCTCTGGCTCAGTAGTGCAACGGAGCGGCGCGAGCGTCGTGGGATCTGCGCGCCGTTCTGAGTACGCAGTTCATTACACAATCTTGTTGGTTCCCGCATCTCAGGAGCCAGTAGGAAATTAAGGAGCAAACGAATGTTAGCAACTCTCTACGTTTATGCAGTTTGGCTGCAGGAAGCCCCGACTACCTCTTGGGACTTGCGTTCCATGTGGAGCTCGATGGGCAACCTCGCCAAGGTCGTGGTCGTTATTCTTTTCGGCCTTTCGGTGTATTCCTTCGGTGTCATGATTGACCGCTTCCTCATGTACAACAACGCGCGCAAGCAGTCGCGGCTGTTCGTGCAGCAAGTGGCGGGTGCCCTCAAGGATGGCAAGCTCGACGAAGCCATCGCCATCGCCGAGCGCAACAAGAAGAGCCATATCGCCAAGGTTGTCGCCACCGGTCTTTCGGAGTTCCAGTCGGCTTCCCAGCAGGTGTCCGAAACGGAAGTCATCGAAGCCGCCAAGCGCGGTCTCGAGCGGTCGGTCGCCATCGTGCACGCGGAAATGAAGCGCGGGCTTTCGGCGCTGGCCACCATTGGTTCGACGGCGCCGTTCGTTGGGCTGTTCGGCACGGTCGTCGGCATCTTGAACGCCTTCAAGGGCATCGAGCAGCAGAAGGCCACCGGTTTGTCGGCCGTCGCCGGCGGTATCGCCGAAGCCCTCGTCACCACCGCCTTCGGTTTGCTCGTCGCCGTACCGGCCGTGTGGGCGTACAATTACTTCACCAATAAGGTGGAAGCGTTCGACGTCGAGATGGACAACTCCTCGATGGAGCTGATTAACTACTTCATTCTGCGCCGCGGCGCAGCGAAGAAGTAACCCGGAAGAAGGATAACCATGGCCTACAAGCCAGTTGCTGGAGCCCAGATGGCGGCGCCAAACGTGATTCCGATGGCGGACATCATGCTGGTGCTGCTGATCATCTTCATGGTGGTCACGCCGATGTTGCAGAAAACCCATCAGGTGGATTTGGCGCCCACGAACAATGCGCACGATATGAAGGATGCGGATAAGGACGACGCCGTCGTCGTGGCGGTCACGCGGGATGGCACTCTTTACCTGCAAAATAACAAGATCACCAAGGAAGCCATCACCAATGAGGTGAAGGACGAGATCGCCAATAGGCTGGACAAAACCGTCTATGTAAAAGCCGATGCCCGTGCCAAGTACGGTGACGTTGTCGCCGTCGTGGACGAAATTCGTTCCGCAGGCGTGGACCAACTTGGTCTGCTGACTGAGAAGGTCGGCAGGCGGACCAGCAGCCCTCAGGCGCAGACACCTGCCGCCGGAGGCCAGTTGTAGTGTATCGGCCGTTCGCACCATTCGTTTGCTGAGCTGATTCAGGCTCGCGCCGGCTCCCACCCGGCGCGAGCTACTTCTCCTCGGCAAACTTAGGTTGTCCGGCTCGACAGGAGAACTTGCAATGGGGATGGACGTAGGAAGTGCTGGAAGTTCGATGGCCACGCCGAATATCGTGCCGTTGATCGATATTCTGCTCGTGCTCATCATCATTTTCATGGTTATTACGCCGCTGACGCCCAAGGGTCTCGATACGCTGGTACCGCAGCCGTCTCCCCCAGGCCAGCAGGTGAATCAAGAGCAACTGAACAAGACGGTGGTGGTTCAGGTGGCCATGGGCGGCAAGCTGAAGATCAATAACGAGAACACCAACTGGGAAACACTGGGTCCTCGCATGGAAACGATCTTCAAGGACCGCGCCGAAAAAATCGCCTTCGTCAAGGGCGATAACGACGTTCTCTTCATGGACGTGGCTCGGGCCATTGACATCATGAAAGAAGCGGGCATCGACAAGGTCGGCCTCATCACCGCTAAGCTCGAGGCCGGGCAGTAAAACGCTTCGGAGTTTTCGTCGCAGGGTTGTGAGAGTTCTCCTCGCAGTGGCCATATCTGGCCGCGAGGTGGCTCATGGGTATTGGCTTGATTGGCGGTAAGGGCGGGATGCTGTGTGAAGCGAATGTGGTCCCGCTCATCGATATTCTGCTGGTGCTGTTGGTGATCTTCATGGTCATTCCGCACCGGCAGATGGGACTCCAGGCGGACCTGCCCCAGGAGGCGGGCTCGCCGGCCAAGGTTGTTCCGCCGGAAACAATCATTGTTCAGATTGCTTCGGACGGCTCGCTCCGGATCAACCAGTCGGTAGTGCAACGCGATGAACTGCGTGAACGGCTCGCACGGATATTCGCACTGCGCGCTCAACGCGTTGCGTTCTTGCAGGGAGATCGTTCCCTCGAGTTTCAGGTGGTGGCCCATGTTTTGGATGAGATGCACGCTGCGGGAGCTTCGCCCGTGGGTTTGTTAACATCTGAACTGGAAAAAAACCCCTGAACGTGATGGAATGCCTCTATAGGTCTTTACTGAATCCTAGCGGCAATCCCGATTTCGTTGGGTTTGCGCTTACCAGGGATGGATGCCTCGATGACTCAAGATTCGGTTTTAAGGGAAACCCGCTCGTGGTTTACCCGCATTGCCGTCCAGATGTTTTTTCTGGCGGCGCTCTTAACTCTCTCCTACGGTCTCTCGGGTTGCGGCAAATTGCAGGCCCGCGATGACCTCAACAAAGGTGTCGCAGAATTCAAGAACGGCCAGTACGACAAGGCCGTCGAGTTCTTCAAACAGGCGAAGGATCTCGATCCCAACCTTTTGAATGCGCGCCTTTATCTCGCCACCGCCTATGCCAGCCAGTACATTCCGGGCGCTCCCTCGGAAGAGAACATGCGTCACGGCAATGAGGCCATTCAGGAATATACCAGCGTGCTGGATATGGACCCCAACAACATAAGCGCCATCGACGGTCTCGCGTCGATTGATTACCAGATGGGGGGTCAGCCCTTCGAGCCAAAGAAATTTGAGGAGTCCAAGAGCTACCACCAGAAACACATCGCGCTGAAGCCACAGGACCCCCAGCCTTACTATTCCATCGGCGTTATCGATTGGGCCCTCGCCTATCGCGGCAACACGGAGATGCGCGCGGACTATAACCGCAACAACATTAAGAAGCAGGTGCAGGACACCGCCCCGCTGCCTCCTGACGTCCGCAAGGCCTATGCCGAGAAATTCAACGGCCTTGTCGATGAGGGGATCAAGAGCCTTGAGACGGCCATCCAACTCAAACCGGATTACGACGATGCCATGACCTACCTGAACCTCCTCTATCGCCGCAAGGCGGATATCGTGGAGTCGGCGGGGGAGCGCGATGCGCTCACCAAGCAGGCCGACGACCTGCTCGACAAGGTTAAGGAAGTCAAGCAGAAGAAAGCGGAAGAGGCGGAGCGCAAGTCGGCTCAGTGAGCCATTCATTTGCCATTTCTATTGAAAAGGGCGGCCGTTTGGCCGCCCTTTTCATTTCCCGCCACTCCACCCGCACCGCGCTTTTTTTGCTGCTCTTTCTGGGCGTACACTAGAGCATGGGTTCCCGCGCCAATCTCCCCCTTAATTTCAACCGTGACCGCACGGAGCGGCAACTCAATGGCCGATTGGAAGAGCTTCTTGAGAAGCTCCGCTTGAACCGTCCTTCCGAAGATCCCTGGCTGGTCCGCCGGGCCTACGATATCGCCGCCGAGCGCCACCGCGACCAGTTCCGCAATTCCGGCGAACCTTATCTCTCCCACCTCCTGGAAGTCGCGCACATCCTGGCGGATATGCGCCTGGACGCTACCACGCTGGCGGCGGCTCTCCTCCACGATGTCATCGAAGATACCGAGTTCCCTCTCTCGCGCTTGCGGGAACGATTTGGAGAGGAAGTGGCCCTGCTCGTCGAAGGCGTGACCAAAATCAGCCGCTTGAACATGATGGCTCCCGAGGCGCGACAGGCCGAAAACGTCCGCAAGATGCTCCTGGCGATGGTCCACGACGTCCGTGTCGTCGTCGTGAAACTCGCGGACCGCCTGCACAACATGCGCACCCTCGAATTCCTCGAGCCCTCCAAGCAACTTCGCATCGCTCGCGAGACCATGGATATTTACTCTCCCATCGCCCACCGCCTCGGCATGGCCGTCATCAAGGGCGAACTCGAGGATCTTTCTTTCCGCTATCTCGAGCCGGAAGCGTATTTTGCTTTGCAGAAGGAGGTCACGGAGAAAGACCCTATTCACAGGAAGTTCCTGGAAGACGTTCAGAACACCATTCGTACCAAGCTGGTGGAGAACAGCATTCCCGCCGAACTGGAGGCCCGCGTTAAAGGCTTGAATTCGCTCCACGGCAAGATCGTCCGGCAGGAACGCGGCTTGGATCAGATTTACGATCTTCTGGCCGTTCGCGTGATCACGGATTCCGAGCGCAATTGCTACGCGGCTCTCGGCGTTGTCCACCACATCTGGCGCCCGGTTCCCGGCCGCTTCAAAGACTACATCGCCATGCCGCGGCCGAATCTGTATCAATCGCTGCACACAACGGTGATTCATGGCGGGCAGCCCTTTGAAATCCAGATCCGCACGCAGGACATGCACCGCATTGCCGAGCAGGGCGTGGCGGCGCACTGGAAATACAAGGACGGCAGGCCTGTTTCCACGGACGATGACCAGCGCATTGCGTGGATGCGCCAGTTGATCGAATGGTCCCAGGAATTGCAGGAGCCGGGCGAATTCCTCTCCACGTTGAAGGTGGATCTGGCGCCGGTGGAAGTGTACGCCTTCACGCCAAAGGGGCGCGTGCTGGAATTGCCCAAGGGTGCCACGCCCGTGGACTTTGCCTACTCGGTGCACACCGAAGTGGGTCACCAGTGCGTCGGAGCGAAGGTCAATGGGCAGATGGTTTCGCTGCGCCACGAGGTCGTGAGCGGAGACGTCGTCGAGATTCTCACGCAGAAGGGGCACAAGCCCAGCCGCGACTGGCTCAGCTTCGTGAAGTCCTCCCACGCCAAAAGCAAAATCCGCCATTTTATCAATACGCAGGAGCGCGAAGAAGCCACGGAAATGGGCAAGCGCCTGTTGGAAAATGAATCGCGCAATTTCCCCAAGGGTTTGAAGAAAATTCCCAACGAGGATCTGCAGAAACTTGCCGCGGAGTACGGCATCTCTAGGCCAGAAGATCTCTTTGCCGCGGTGGGGTTTGGAAAATACTCCGCGCGGCAAGTGCTGGCGCGCTATTTTGGCGAGCCTTCAAAGGAAACCGGGAAGTCCACGGAAGACGCGAAGCCGACGTTGGTCAAGACCGTCAAGCGCATGCTGGGCTTCGGCCAGGCGCCGCTGATCGTGCGCGGCCACGACGACCTGCTGGTGTTTCGCGCGAAGTGCTGCAACGCCATTCCGGGGGATGACATCATCGGCTACGTCACTCGCGGCCGCGGCGTCGCGGTTCACACGCGAACGTGCCCTAACGTGCAGAACCTGCTGTACCAGACGGAGCGGCGCATTGCCGTGGAATGGGGCAGCGGCGGCGTGGCTACCTTCCCCGTCGAACTGCTCATTCGCTCCAAGGATCGTCCCGGGCTGCTTGCGGAAATCACGGCGGTAATCAGCGACGCCAGCTCCAATATCCGTTCGCTCGATAGCCGTCCCGACCGGCAGAACGCGCGCATTGAGGCCAGCCTGGAGATCGCCGATAAACGTCAACTCGAAACGATTCTCTCCAACATCCGCCGCATCAACGGTGTTTACGGGGTTGAGCGCACCTTCCAGGTGTAACGCACGCTGCCCGCCCGTCCGGTATCAACGAAGGCACACGTCACCCCGCTCGCGGTTGTACCGCCTAAAATAGATTCATGCGGCAATGCTCCCTGCTTCTTGGTGTGTGTTTACTGGCGGTGGCCGGGTGTAAAACTCAGCCCAAGACCAACTATGCCCCGCTCGACCAGTCGGGGATGTGGTCCTCCAGCGTTGACCAACTCAAGAATCTCAATGTGACGGACTTGGAGATTGCCCAACTCTCGAAACTCAAGCGAGTTGGCGCGAGCGATGATTTGTGCCTGGCGCTATTTAAGGCGGCGCGGGATCACCATCATGATTTTTCCAATGCCGATGCCGCAATTCAGTTGTCTCAGGCGGGCTATGCCGATGAGCAGATCCTGGAAATGGCCAGGTCCGATCAGATCGACATTCTCAGCGGGGAAGCCATTACGCTCAAACTGATCGGGCTCTCCAACCCCACGGTCCAGGCTATCGTCCATCGCCGCATCGCGGGTTTGCCCACCCTTACCAGCGAGCAGATCGGGCGTCTGAAGAACACGGGCATGTCGGAAAAGCAGATTCTGGACCTGGTCAATCAAGGCCTCTCCAATGATCAGGCGGAAAAATTGATCGCCAGTCGCGAAGCCAACCGCAATCACTCCAACACTGGATTTGTTCGCAATCGTGGCCGCAGGTCTCACTGATTTTCCCTCCCCCGTCTCCCTTTTGTTATTCTTTCCTTCGGATTGAAAGGAGAGTCCACGATGAAAGATGTAGTTCTGACCAACCATGGCCCCAAACCCATCGGGCCTTACTCCCAGGCGATCAAGTCCAATGGGTTCCTGTTCATTTCCGGGCAAATCGCACTGGACCCGGCATCGGGAGAATTTGCCGGTGTCACTGTTCAGCAGCAAACGGGGCGCGTGCTGGAAAACCTGAAGGCGATTCTGGAGGCGGGCGGCGCATCCCTCAGCCATGTCGTGAAAACCACGGTTTTTCTGAAGGACATGAATGACTTCGCGGCCATGAACGAGGTCTACGCCCGCTATTTCTCCGCCGCTCCGCCGGCGCGTTCAACCGTGCAAGTCGCACGGCTGCCCAAGGATGCCCTGGTCGAAATTGAGGTCGTCGCCAGCTTGTAGCCAAGGATTGCTTCTGCTTACAAAAGGAAAAAGGCCACTGCCTTTGCCAGGCAGTGGCCTTTCCCCACTTCTGAAGCTCATGCCCCTGAAATTAGGGCCGCTGAGCGCTCTCGAGCGCTTCCGAAATCGCCAGATATGTCGCCACGCCGGTTAAACCGCCAGCCACATACATAAAACGGCTGCGCCCTGCCTTCCGTGGGGAATGGCCACTCCCTGGCGCCCCCTCCTTACCCGAACCTGCACCTTCTGGCCCTTGGGCCATCTCTTCCGGCTGATCCAGCAATACGCGGTAGGAGCTTCCCTCGGGCACGAGCTGAGTATCGTTGTCCACGGTAATAACCAGAGACCCGCGGGTCGCGCGTACCAGCAATTCCTTCGGGCCTATATACGACACCTGGCCGATGGTTGGCGCATCGGCTTGCGCGCGGATGGCCGCCGCGCAGGCAAACAATGTAAACGCCTGCGCATTCCCCGTGGAAAACGTCGCGGCGCCGTTCAGCAGCGTTGCGGCGGGCGCGCCCTCGGTGTCACTGACCACGGCGCTGCTGGAACTTAGAAGGAGCAGCCGCGCCTTGCCCGCGCGAACCTGCACACTGCCTTGGACTTCCGTGCTGAGACTATCGCCACCGTACACCGTTGTTCCGACTTCCGCCTTCGCCTCACCCACATGAGCGCGGTCCGCGGCAATCACGGTCCCCAGCGCAGCCGTGGGCGCTCCCCACACGGGAATGGTGATGAGGCTAAAAGAAAGGGCGGTTGCGAAAATGGCACGTCGCGCTTGCATTTACGTCTCCTTGCACACCTGCAAAAGAATACTTTGTGGACGGCCCGGCGTCAATCGGTAAACAGCCGTGGGAAGCAGACGGTCTGGGTCGCTCAAGGCGTCCGGGAAGTTTCTTGAGGCACCCGTTGGCAGAAGTTCCAATTCGCTGTTAGAATGCCATCAGCGTATGGCCGATTGGAAGCAGATCACCGCAAGAATCCGAAGAGCACGGACCGGCAAGGATCCCGCCGGACAGCTCACGGCTCTTTTTCTAAAAACGCGCGACGCCATGGTCGCCTTTGAGCTGGCGCGCTTTTTCGAGTCGAATGGCAAAACCGAAGATGCCGGCAAATGGTACATGACCGCGGCGGAGCGCTTCCGTCGCGCCGATTGGAAGACCAAGGCGCAGGAAAGCGCCACGCGTCTTGGTGCAACTGTGGCTGCGGAAATTCCCGCGCCAGCCGCTCCCGCTGATTTGCCAGAAGTTGCGGCAAGCGACGCCGCGGTGAGTTCGCTGTCACCAGAGCCAGTCGCGCAGGAAACTCCTGCTCCCGCGGCGGAAGTGACACAAGGAGAGGAGCACCAAGGAGAGGCGCCCCAGGAAGCGAGCGTCACTGAACGCGCTCCTGCGAAGAGGCAAAGACGTGGCCGCCGTGGTGGACGTGATCATCGCCGCTCCTCGAAACGCCCTGAGCCTACAGTTTCAGCGCCGAAGGAAGCGCGCCCGGCTCCGCCGCCGCCCCGTGCCCTCGATGTTTCTGAAGAGCGGCCCGCCCGTCCCATGGAGCCTCTCGAACTCTCCGCGGAATCACCCGTCGCGCCCAGCCTGCGCGGTCGCTCCGGCGATCCGGGACTGGCCTCCCGACTCACACAATTAGAGATGAACTTCCGGCGTCTGCTGGCCTGTCCGCCCACCAAGTTGGAAGCGGCTGATAAAGCGCCGGCCGGTCCGGGAGTATGGGTGCTGACCGATTCCGACCTCACGACGTATTACTATGTCGAAGCCTGTCAAACCCTGCGGGTAGCCATTCCCAACCTGATGCGGAGCAGCGCCGCCCGCCGCGGCGAGTCCATCCGGCCGCAATTGGCCGACCACTTGGGCATCCCCGAATCGCGGGTTGCCAAATACCTCTCCGACCACTGTGTGGTGCGCTGGCTACAGATGGACGACGACGCCGCGCACTTCGCTCATTTCCTCGTCGCCGTGCTACATCCCACTCTCAACGAGTAGGGCCAGCCGGGAATCACCCGATTTTTTGCAGACTGCGGGCGCTTGCGCCCCAGGAGTAAACCGCCAAAGAGTTACCTCTAAAGTCCCATTTGCTGGTCTCCGGTACCGTTCAACCCCTATTTTCAGCCATTCACCGTATCCTACTGGCTTCCGCCCCCTGCCCCATACAAACTATAGGAGTCGCAAGACTTAGGGACGCACTTCGGTGCGTGGTACTCTGAAAGAGCCTTGGGGGCTGTTTCTTTCAAGCTTCTTTTGTCGTTCTAATTTGAATTTGCTTAGTCGCTTTCGAAAGTGAGGCTATAGCTGCATGCCGAATCCTCTCAGCACGCAATTTTTACGGTCCATGGACTGGATCGTTTGCAAGACGGCGAGTATCACCTTCAATACCTTTCAATACTTCAACAAGCGCAATCCCAACCCTTCCGTTACCCCGCAGTGGTCCGATAAGCCGCTCCTGAAATCCTGGGAAAAGACCAAGCCGACGCTCGGCTTCCCTCGGCAGACGGATTCCCTCTGCCCGGCCTGCGTGAAGGAGGCCCGCGACGCCATCATCACGGGCAAAAAAGATTGGCGCGACCTCATGAATGAAAAGGTCGGCGAAATCAAGGCGCAGATCGTCGAGCGCGACGGCCAGGTGTGGATGATCAAGGATTGTCCGCAGCACGGCCACTACGAAGACCTCATGGCCATGGATGCCAGCTTCCTGAAGTGGATTGAGTCGCAGTTCCCCGGGCGTGATATTCCGGCGCACAACGACGAAGGCCTGCACAGGCACGGCTCGTCGAACGTCCGCTATGGCCGCGGCGCCGTCCTCACCGTGGATCTGACCAACCGCTGCAACATGATGTGCGATCCGTGCTTCATGGATGCCAACCAGGTTGGCTACGTCCACGAGCTTTCCTGGGAAGAGATCACCGAAATTCTGGATAATGCGGTAAAGATCAAGCCGCGCCGCCAGATGTCCGTGCAGTTCTCCGGCGGCGAGCCCACCATGAGCCCGTATTTCTTCGACGCCATCCGCTACTCGCGCAAGGTCGGCTACAACTCCGTGCAAGCCGCCACCAACGGCATCGCATTTGCCAAGAGCAAGGAATATTGCAAGAAGGCCTTTGCAGCCGGGCTGCGCTACGCCTATCTCCAGTTCGATGGCATCGGCAACGACGCCAACAGCCATCGCCAGATTGGCAACCTCTTCGACGTCAAGCTGCGCGCCATCGAAAACATGCACGAAGCCGGCATCGAAATCGTGCTCGTTGTGACCATCGTCAACAACGTGAACAACGATCAGGTCGGCGCCATCGTCAAGTTCGCGATGGAAAACCCCAAGAGAATCGCCTTCATCAGCTTCCAGCCGGTTTCCTTTACCGGGCGCGATGAAGACATCACTCCCGAGCGGCGTCTGCGCCAGCGCTACACCCTTTCGCACCTCGCCAACGATGTCAGCAAGCAGGTTGGCCGCATCGAGCCCACGCGCGATTGGTTCCCCATCTCCTTTATCAGCACCTTCGCGGGTTTCGCGGACATGGTCAAGGGCAACGAATCCCAGTGGGGTTCGGTCTCCTGCGGCTGCCACCCCAATTGCGGCGTGGGCACGGCCATCATGATCAACAAGGAAACCAAGGAATGGGCCCCCGTGCCGCGCTTCCTGGATGCCCAGCAACTGACCGCGGATGTCACCGCGATCACCGATGCCGCGCGCGGCAAGAGCTTCTCCAACTTCATGATGGCCATGGCCCTCTTGAAGAACTACAAGCCCTTTGAAGGCCCCAAGGGCTTGAAACTGTATGACCTCTTCAAGAAATTTGATAAGACCTGGGCGCTCACAAAAGGCTCCACCAGCAAGTACGGCAAGACCTCTCCGGAGCGCACCTATGAAGACGCCATGAAACGCCGCGCGCAGGATCCCTGGAACTTCCTGTTTATCGCCGGAATGTGGTTCCAGGATCTCTTCAACTACGACTTCCGCCGCACCGAGATGTGCATCATTCCCTACGGCACGCAGCAGGGCGAAATCAGCTTCTGCGCGTACAACACCGGCATCGGCTGGCGCCAGATCATCGAAAACATGCACAAGAACGCCACCGTGGCCGAGTGGTACAAGACCCACGGCAAGCATGAAATCTACGCCAAAGGCAAGAACGTCAACCTCGGCTCGTACGAGCACTCGCTTGTGATCGACGCGGACGATGCAGCGCGCGTCCGCCACATCGAGCATGACATCCCGGTGACCGCCGCCGAAGAAAACCGCCTCCGCCGCAAGACGGCTCTCGAAGAGCAGGCCAAGGTTCGCGCCATCTACGAAGAGCTCGTTCTGAAGAAGCCGCAGCCGACCGTCGTACAGATCGGCGCGGTCAGCGACATCGCCAAGGCGGTGCCGGCCAACTTCACCAACGCGAACAAGCCCCTAACCATCGCCCCGGCCAACGGCAACGGCTCTACAGCGGCCAAGGAAACAGCCGCCGAAGCCGTAGCCGGCGACTAACGCCCTTGTCATCCTTGTAGCGGTCGCCTTCTGCTTGCCCGCCGCAGGAGGGAGGCGGGCGCTTTTGGCTGGCCTTGTTTGCAGTGCGGCGGCTTGCCGCCGCTTTTACGGGCGCAACCCCGGTACCAATCTGTCATCTTGAGAGCGGCCCGCTCTCTCGACGGCCCCGGTTTTCCGGGGCCGTTTCCATTTTCTGCGCTATCCTTAGGCGAGGAGAACTCCCGTGTCGCGAAAACTGGAAAGCCGCATTGCGCTGGTCACTGGTGCCAGCCGCGGCTTGGGCCGCGCCATGGCCATCGCCTTGGCCGGCGCGGGCGCGCAAGTGGCCGTGAACTACCGGAAGGAGCAGGCTGCGGCAGAGGAGGTCTGCGCGGCGATTCGGAAACTCGGTTCGCGCGCCATCGCTCTCCAGGCTGATGTTTCCATCGCCGCGGAGGTCGATCGCCTGATCACTGCCGTCGAGCGCGACCTCGGCTCCGTGGACATCCTCGTGAATAACGCCGGGATTTCCCAGATCAAGCCATTCGGTGAGCTGACGGAAGCCGATTGGGACCACCTCCTTGACGTCAATCTCAAGTCCGCCTTCCTCGTCACCCAGCGCGTCCTCCCCGGAATGCGCCAGCGCCGCTGGGGCCGCATCATCAATCTTTCCTCCGTCGCGGCACAAACCGGCGGCGTCATCGGTCCCCACTATGCCGCGTCCAAGGCGGGACTCATTGGCCTGACGCACTCCTACGCAGCGCTGCTCGCCAAAGAGGGCATCACCGCGAATGCGATTGCCCCGGCGCTCATCGCAACGGACATGATTACCTCCAATCCCAACGCTTCCGCGGAACGCTTGCCCGTGGGCTTCTTCGGCTCGCCGGAAGAGATCGCGCGGGTCGCGGTTCTGCTCGCGGAAAGCGATTTCATCACCGGCCAGACCATCAGCGTGAATGGCGGCTGGTACATGACGTCGTAGCGCGGCACCTGCGTTATAATTAAACCTTAAGCGAAGTAGCCCATCGAAAGCCCATCTGGAGGTTTCCCGGCAATGCCCATCTACGAATACATCTGCGAAGACTGCAACGAGCGCTTTGAAAAGATCGTCATCAACAAGCAACAGGAGATCTCCTGCCCCAAGTGCTCCAGCAAGAAAGCCGCGATCCAGCTTTCCGTTTTCGCCACGGCCGGCTCCGACAAATCCTCCACGCCCTCGGGCGGCTTCTCCGGTGGAGGCGGCGGCTGCTGCGGTGGCGGCTGCTCCTGCCACTAAGCCTCGCAGGCCTGCGGATTTCTTTCCATCGCCCTGACCCACGTCATCCCGAGCGAAGCGACCCGATTTTTCTTGTGCGCCGAATTATGGCGCGTCGGGTCGCGCAGCGCGGTTTGTGCGCCCCGTACGCTTCGTCGGGGTCGAAGGGTCGCTCTGCCTCCTTAAGGGGTGACAACGCTTTCTGTAGGTGCATGACTTCAGTCGTGCGTTCATGCGGGGCTGAAGCCCCACACCTACAACGGAACTCGTGCGCTTGCAGCACTTTTCCAGCATGCAAGAATGGGAATGTCGGCGCGCCGACAATTGTACTTAACGGACTAGTTAACATGGTCGAAGAAAACAAAAGAGTTATAGGGGAACACATTTGGTTGGAGGTACCCCCCACCCCCCTGTTTTTGCGGATGTACGGGAATAATTGGACTTACGGGCGACCCTCGCGGATGTACGGGAATGATTAGACTTAGTGGCGAGTGACGAGTGGCTAGTGGCGAGTGGCCGGAGAGATCCTTCGACTCGCCCGCCGCGGCGGACTCGCTCAGGATGGACATCCTTCACCGGATGTCCAGTTGTCAGTTTTAAGTATTAAGAAAATGCGGAAGAAGGAGAGAGGCGCTGCAAGGTTCAAAAATGTCGGCGCGCCGACAATGTTAATTGGTGTTGGAGTAAACAGAGGGCTTAGAGAAGCGCGGTTATAGTTCACTTCCTCTATTCCCTTTACTTCCTTTGCTTCCCTTACTTCCTTCGGATATCCCCCACCCCCGTGTTTTTGCGTAAGTAGGGGAAACAAAGGGGTTACGGGAGAAATTCGTGGATGTAGGGGAAACAAAGGAGTTAGCGGGTGCAGGAGCGAAGGTGGGGCGAAGGACAAGGGGGTGGGACGTTCCGAAATGGCACAAGAGCAGCGTCCCCTCAGCATAACGGGTGGAGTTTAGCACATTATTTACCGTTTGTCTACTATTATTTAGTGGGTACTAGTTTCGAAACTGGTACTCGCTCGGAAGTGGGAACCCCAAGACCCGGCCTCACACCACGAGGCCGGGGCACTCAGAGTTTACTTCGCGATTGTTGCCGGGCCGCCAGCCGTCGGTTTGAAAACTAGCTACCCCTGTCTGGTCGGGGTATATCAAGGATGATTTTTTTCACTCTGCGCTTTTGCTTGATAGACTCCGCTTCGCCTTTCATAGTCAGAGTCACGTCATCATAATAGACGTCCCCCTGAGTGGAGCGTCTCTTACCTTTAATTAGTTTTGCGACAATCAATGTTTCGATGGCGTGCTGGATTTCCTGATACGCTTGCTTGCGTTGTTCGGGGCTCTTCTCTGATTGGGGTTTCAGAGCCCTCATTAAATGCATGGTTCCGCTATCGTAACCGGGGTGGTCATATAGGTAGATCAAGATTGCTTCTTCTGTCTCACCGAATTCACCTGCTACCTCTATTTCAGTAGGCTTGCGTACCATTTCCATTCCCTTCCCGAGCGTGATTCTATCACGCTCCGATCTGAGCGCATTCAAAGTAAGGCATGAACAAACTTGAAATATGCTCGCGTACTGGCGCTGTCGTGGCAGAGCCAATTTGTTTACTCGCTGTCCACATCGTTATAACGTATGCACATTTTAAGGATGTCAGGCTCCCCTTGCATGGCAATTCCGCTTCCAGTGCAGAAATTTGTCCAGTGCTTTTTGTCGAAAATGTCGGTGTAAATGATTCGACCGTAAAAAATAATGAAGTATTGACCGCTCTCAAGTCCTTTGCGCAAGTCCAACGGGGAAATAGCTACTGGCTTATCTCCATACCGGGTCACGTTGATGGTAACTGGAAAAGGCGAGTTTGGAAAAACAGCGCCAGCGTAAAACCTGTTGTGGGGATGACCTACCGAAAAATCGAAGGACGGCACCTCGCCCTTCATAAGTGCAGTAGCAATTAGGTCTGCCTCGACTTGTCTCGCCGGGGTTTTGCCGAAATTCGTCACTTGAAGTGTGGCTGGAGTAGTTGCGCCCTCCAATGGAAAATTGGCAGGCAAGACGTAACCTATCCAGGCTCGCTCGGCCAGCTTAACCTGTTGCTGCATAACACGAAGTTGAAAGAAGTAGACTATCAGTACTGCCAAGCCCACGACGATGCCAGCACGTTCTGGAAATCTTGGATTCTTGACAATCTGTTTAAGCTTGCTCACAAGCTCTCTAATCGTTTTCATAGACGTTCCGGGCGCAACATGATCTTTCATTGCACGCGAACCTTCGCGGTATGTGTCTGGATTTCAAAAACTCGCTGGCCCCGCTGATATGCTTGTGCTTCATCAAGCTTGAGCCATATTAGTGCATCGTTTTCGCAACCCGGTTTACCGCACACAACGCCGCTGGATGGATGGCCTGCTGGAAGGTACGGTTCGTCCGAATAACCGGGCGGTTTCACGCTTCCGCCTGTAGGCTTGCCACATTTCTCGCATCGGGCGATTGCCATGATTCCTCCACGGCGCGGATTTCATCACGCACTCGGTTGCGGATTCCTTTTGGCCGCCGGTCCATACGTCCCGATTAAAGCCTCGGCTTCCTTACAATCCGCAACGTAGTTCTGGACCGCAAGAAACTTTCCAATCAGAAGCAGCGTACAGGTGGTTGCGGTCGTCGTTGCCTGTGTGATCTCTTCTTCAGTGTAAGCGGGTTTTGCAACTGCGCCCGTGAATCGGCGGCCCAGTTGAAGCATTCCAGTGTGAGCGTAGCTGCACATCGCGGCCCAACTTCGAGCCCGCAGGTTCTCAAAGAATCCTTGTGCCTGATACTTTGCGTCTATGGCCTGTGCCATCTCCACCATGTTCAATGGTAAACGGTCGTCTCGTTCAAAAACCTGTAGCTGCGCTTCCGTGGCACAAAAATTCACCCACAAGCCGCGATAGACCCCCTCGACAATGCTTCGGACCAGTGCGAATGCGGAACCAATTTTGTCGTTGCGGATTGAAAGCAGCATGGCCTCGTGGTGCTCGATGATTTGGGTGAGAGTGCCCATGACGATTACGCCACGCAAATCATCGGGATATGAGTGCCGGGCAAGAATGGCTTTTGCTTTACCCATTATCCCTTCGACCGTTTCGAGGTGTTTCGTAGTTTCTGGTGTCATGGACCCTCCAAGCGTGGATTCTATCAGGCATCGGTAACTTTGGCGTACCGTACTTAATTGTTAGATGGAGACAGAGGCTTCCAAGGCGCGTGCTTTCTTCTTGTCGTCAGAAGATACTTCGGGGTGTGAAAATCGTTCGAGAAGAGTCCCTGATTAGCTGCGGCGCACGTGGCTCAAGTCGCATTTCGGATTTCGTTTGAGATGTTCAAAGTGCGGCCCTTGTTTTCCGCCAGCCACCATCGGCTTAACTGGCTTTCGACATTTCGGATTTGGACAGCGAAATCCCAGCTTGCCAGCCGGGATTTTGAGCTTCAGAGCGTCAGCCACTTCCCGAATCGCGTTCGCAAGATCAACGTCAATCAGGCATTCATTTATTTTGGGCATTGCGGTCTCTTCCCTTCTTAACTTAACGCGGATTCTATCACGCGCCGACCTGCGCGACGGCCCGTCACTCTCGATTCTTCCTGTCCTTTCGGCGTGGAACGTGTTCTTTGCGCACTCTCTTTTTTCGCTCTAATGGCTTCAGCCATCCAACCACAATCTTTGAAAGTTCTTTCCCTACAGGCCCGAAGAATTCTTTGCCAAATGCCTTGCCGCCTGCTACCCCTGCACTTATAGCAAAAATCACGGAGATTCCCACTGCGGGATATTGGGAAAATGTGACCATCAGTCCCTGCGCTTGCGCCGGATCAATCGGATTACGCATTCGTGGAATCTCGTACTTGATTCGCACTTCCGCACCCGGCCACCGCTTCGAGATTTCATTTCGCAGAGTCGGCAGCGCATGCTGAAGTGCGGTCGCGTCGTGCCTTGGGTAGGGGAAAGGAACAAATACTTCGGATTCTTGATCGGCACTGTTATTACCGCTTACAACTCTCACCAGCGGGGCCATTTAACCCTCCTTCACTGCGATCTCCGCGCTTCGGGCCAAACCATCTGGTTCTTACCCCATTCCTGTGGCCGGATTCCGGCATGCGCCGATCTGCGCGCCCTGAACTGGCAATGTCCATTTATTTCTTCTTTGTGTCCATCCGCTCGAAGAACTTCTCCCAGCTCAAATTTCCAAGGCGCTTTCTTCCCTTGGGACCAACAAAGGCTGCAATGCCAGCGTGATTTATTTCCACGCGCCCAAGATACTTACCCCGCTTGCTGTGCGCCCATACCGTTAATCCGACCTTGCCCAGCGTGACCTTTTCGTGAAGCTTTAGATCTCCCATGCGCTTTTTCATAGGCAGGATTCCTCCGTTACGCGGATTCTATCACGGATACTTTACTAGTGGGTACCGGCGCTGCGAGCTGGGCAGGCCGGGACAATGAATCCGAGAGCGTGGATGGGCGCCCAGTCCTCGTGGTTTGAGGGCAGGTCTTGGGGTTTGCGATGCTGCGCAAGGCTCGTCCAAGCCGGTTGAAATCACCGGGGAAAGAGATGGTTTGGGGAGTCTTTGTTTGGAGGGCAGCGTTACGCCGGGAGTGAACTCCCGGCCTCCTAAAGAGAAGAAGGGAGTTTGGGGAATTTTGTTTTGAGGGCGCTTGTATGTCGGACGTGAATGTCCGACCCCCTAAGGAGGAAGACAGATCCCTCGACCCCGACGAAGCGTACGGGGCGCACAAACCGCGCTGCACGACGCGACGCGCCAAACTGCGGCGTGGCAGAAAAACTCGGGTCGTTTCGCTCGGGATGACGGCGGGGGAGAAGAGCGGACCCACCTTTTGCTGAAAGCGCAAAAGATGGGCCACCCGGGGGCTCCCACACCCTAACAATGTGCCGCCCACAAGGTCAGGCCATGAGCAGGGCTTTGGGGTTCTTCTTGGCGATCACCAGGAGTTTGAGCGCGGCTTGGCGCGGGCGGCGGGTGCCTTGCTCCCAACTGCGCACGGCGTTGGGGCTGACGTTCAGGAAGGTGGCGAAGAGCGTCTGGCTGGCATTGAGGGTGAGGCGGATGCGGCGAACTTCCTTGGGCGAGATTTGCCGGGGGCGCGCGGGAATGCGCGTGATACGCAGATTGACAGCCTGGCCACGCTCATAGGCCGCGGCGTCCTGAAGCGCCTCCCTCATGTCGTCGAAGATATTCAGCTTGATTTTCTTTGCCATGTTCAGCCTCAATGTGAGAATACCACATTGTGGTATAGGGAGTTTGCACGTACCCGCAGGTGACCTCTAAAGGAGCGGAGAGAGGCGAAGAGAGATCCCTCGACCCCGACGAAGCGTACGGGGCGCACAAACCGCGCTGCGCGACCCGACGCGCCGTAATTCGGCGCGAAAGAGAAAATCGGGTCGCTCCACTCGGGATGACGGCGAGGGAGAAGAGCGGGTAGCTGGGAGAAGAGCAGTGGCGAGTGACCCTTCGCGGAGATCGCTCTGGGTAAACGAGTGGCGAGCGGGGTCGGGGAGTTTGGGGAGTTTTTATTTTGGGATGGCCTGGATGTCGGACCCTTCGAGGCTCAGCGTAGACATGAATGTCCGACCCACTAAGAAGTAGGAGAGATCCCTCCACTCCGCGGCCCGACGCGCCACAAGTCGGCGCGGAAGAAAAAGTCGGGCCGCTCCGGTCGGGATGACAGAGGGTAGAGGAGCGGACCGCCGCGCAACCCCGACCGGGGCGCAAAGAACGCGTTTCCCTCCTTCGGCGGGCAGGCAGGAGGCGGCCACTACACAAGAAGCAAGAAGTGGTAGGTTGAACTTATCCCGTACCTTTTAGGGTGAAGGTGTTGCGCGGGGCGCGCGGCGGGGTGCGTTGAAGCTGTGATATGCTGCGTGGCGAGCCGGAGAGTCCGACGAAGGAGATCGCACCATGAGACTGTTGGCGACAATTGGCGTGCTGTTATTTGTGCCGGTGTGCGCGCACGCGCAAGCGGCCAAGCCCTGTGAAGAGTTGAAGACGGAAATCGCAGCGAAGCTGGACGCCAAAGGCGTGAAGTCGTACACGCTGGAAATCGTGGACAAGGACAAGGATGCGGAAGGCAAGGTGGTGGGCACTTGCGAGGGCGGAACGAAAAAGATCGTGTACCGCAGAACGTCAACCCCGCCGGAAACCCCGGCTCCGGAAGCGAGCAAGCCGTAGTCCGGGTTTCTCACAAACCACGATCTATCCATTGTTCCCTATCGGCAGGACGCGGTCATCCTGAGGCGATCCGATGAGGTCCAGTGTCGGGACTCCGGTGGAGTCCACCGGACTCCCAAAACCGGAGATCGCCGAAGGACCTCGACATCAAAATTGTTCGCGGAGTGTCAGTTGAGATCCTTCGGGACGCCCCGACCAGGTCGGGGTAAACGCCCGGCGCGCCCCTCAGGATGACAGGCCGCTATGCTGTTTTAATAGTGGTGAAATCTCAGCTAGTGAGATAGTGCGGCTAATCCGCGGGATCCTCGGCAGCGCTTCGGTCGCGTGGCCCGGGTATAAACGCTAAGCCTGAAATCCGAAGTTGAAGAGAGATCCCTCCACTCCGCGGCCCGACGCGCCATAATTCGGCGCGAAAGAAAAAATCGGGCCGCTCCGGTCGGGATGACAACAAATTACTGTTTCTTCGCAAGCTGTGAAGCCGTGCGCTCCGCTGCAGCTCAACTGACCGCAAGCAACGGGTGTCTCGCCACAATTCCGGCGGGGGCAGTGAAAACCCTCAGGCCTCAAAGGCCTGAGCTACAATCTCTTCCACGGCCTTAGCGGGAATAGTTTTTCAGATAGGGGGGAAGAGGAGTGTTGCTCTTGAGGCGCGGGTCGGGTTGCGGCGGCTGGGCCACGGTTTCGAGCGGGAGGACGCCGGCCCAGACTGGGAGAGCGTAGTCTGCCTCGTCATCCACCGGGCCGCCGGTGCGCACCTTGGCGGAAACTTCTTCGAGGGGCAAGGCCAGGACCATGGTGCCCTTCAGTTCCTGCTCGGAGGGATGGCGAACATCGTTCCAGCGGCCCTTTAGCACGTGTTCGGTGAAGATGCGCATGGCTTCCATTTTTTCGGCGGGATCTTCCACGAGCCTTGCGGTGCCGAGGATCACGACCGAACGGTAGTTCACGGAATGGTGGAACACCGAGCGCGCGAGCACGAGTCCATCCACGTGCGTGACCGTGACGCAAACGGGCACACCCCCGCTGAGCGTGCGGAGCATGCGACTGGCGGGGCTGCCGTGGAGATACAGCGTGTCGCCGGCGCGGCCATAGTTCGTGGGGATGACGTACGGCTGGCCGTCGGCATTGAAGCCGACGTGGCAGACGAAGCCCGCGTCGAGAATGCCGTAGACCGTTTCGCGATCGTACGTGGCGCGCTTGGGCAGGCGTTTGACTTGCGTGCGTTCGGTGGGAGTGAATTCGCTCATTGCACTATTTTACTGTTTGACGGGCGAGGCGCCAGAGCCAACTTGGCCTTCCGCAGGCGCGCCCCGCTTCCGACCTGGTGCCCTGGCTTTCCTCCCAGAGGGCAAGCACAAGGCCGCCCCTGCACGAGCAACGGCAGACCCTAGGCGGGCAGATCCTACAAAGCGAGATCGGCAGCTACAAAGGCAAACCCAAGAACACAGTCCCTTCGAGGCTCAGGGCAAGCAGGAGTGACTGTGCCACAGATGTTGAGATGGGCGCGGCAGTGCCGCTAGAGATCGTCCAGGTCTTCTTGAGGCTTCAGCGGGGTGATTTTGTGAACGAGTTTGGCGCCGTGCTTGCGGATGCCGGCCAGGATGGCGCGGCGAGTTTCGACGGGAAGCATTTCCGGGGCGAAGACGCCGGCGGATTCGCGCGGAAAAAACTTGATGAAGAGAGCGGCGACGTGCGCGGTGGCGTAGGCGACGGGTGTCGTGAGACGTCCCTGGAGGCGGATCTGGTAGAGCGTGGGGAATGAGGCATCGCTGCGGATGAGCAGATGCTGGTCGTCCTTGGGGGAGTGCTTGACGCCGCGCACGAGGACGGACGCAGCGAAACGCGCATTCTGCAAAATACCCTGGCGGATCAGGGCCGCGATCTTTCGCGGCGAGGAAGTTTCCGGAAAGCGCTGGCGGGGAATGCCGCGCGATTTGGAGAGCTTGCCTTGCTTGTGCCAGCGGCGCAAGCGGTCAAATTCATTGCCGCCAATTTTGACGTCGAGGTCCTGCATGGGAATGGAGTAAGGAAGGGTGGCCACTTCATCCTGAGCGGCGAGGACGACGCGTGCGGGACCGATGGGATCGGGGAAGCGGAACTTTTCGAGTTCGGAGAAGCGCTTGGCCAGGTGAAATTTCTTCTGGCGATAGATGCGCGGCTGAGAAATGGCCTCATCGAAAGAGACCTCGGGCGACCACTGGGAGATGGGGTCGTCGCTCTCGGAGCTTTCGTAGAGGCGGATCTGTACCGATTGGACTTCGCCGAGGAGCTCGGCGGCACGTTTTACCAGCAGATTGGTCAGGCCGGGAGCAGCGCCCGCATTGATCAGCGCGGCGCGGCGCTTGGCCTCGAATTTGCGGGCGTAGCGGAATTGCTCGGGCTTAAAGGGATTGCGCGTCAAGTGGGAACTGAGATCAACGTAGTGGGCGCGAAGGCGAAGGGCGGCGCGGAGCACGATTTCGTTGAACACGGAAGCGGAGGCGTTGACGATCAACTGGCAGCCCTTTGCGGCGCGGACGATGCCGCGGAGGTTGCGGGCGTTGACGTGGGTCACGGCGATGGTGGATTTTTTGCCGAGAAAGCGGCGGGCGCGTGCGGGATCGCGGTCGCCACACCAAACATCGTGGCCCTGGCGTTCCAGCAGTTGTGCGAGGAGCGAGCCGGCGGCCCCCGCTCCCAGGATGAAGATACGCATGATTTTAGCAAACTGTATCACAGCCCCGGAGGTAGCGGCGCGCGGGACGACCCGGGGATAGCCAGAATTGAACTGGGATAAGGACGGGCGTACACTGTGCAAGTTAACTCCGACCCCGCTTGCCTACGGGAGAGACATCCCAGGGCGGCGGGGCGAGGCGAGCCGGGAGCGGTTCGCCGAGGGTTTGGGCGGAAACGCCCAAGCCTCCCGTGCGGTGAATTTTGCCGCGCTTGGAAAGGAGCCCGTAAGCCGGAAATGTGTACATTTTCGGCTGGAGCCCGATTCCCTGTGCGAATCGGGTTTTTTGTTTCTGGGTTGGTTAAGCGATGAGCCTTTACGACAAATTCGGGCGGCAGATCACGGACCTGCGAATATCAGTCACGGACCGGTGCAATTTCCGGTGCGTTTATTGCCGCTCCGCCGATCCGGAAAACTACCGGGATCACGACGAAATATTATCCTGGGCGGAATTGAAGCGCTTGGCGGGGATCTTCGTGGGTTTGGGGATTCGCAAGGTGCGCATCACGGGCGGAGAGCCGCTGGTGAGAGAGGGCGTGGAAGAATACATTGCGCATTTGAAAGCGCTCGGTGTGGTGGATTTATCCATCACGACGAACGGGCACCTGCTAGCGGAGCGCTGCGACCGGTTGATTGCCGCGGGGCTGCAGCGCATCAACATCAGCCTGGATTCGCTGGATCCCGTCAGATTTGAGCGCATCACGCGGACGCGGTCTTACGATAAGGTGATGGAAGGCATTGAGGCGGTGCAGAAGTCGCGGCTCGCGCCGGCGAAAGTAAACGCCGTGCTGGTTCGCGGGCTGAATGATGACGAAGTGGAGGCGTTTGCGGCGTTCGCGCGGGAACGTGGCGTGATCATGCGGTTCATCGAGTTTATGCCGCTGGACGCCGACCGCCACTGGTCGCGCGAACTGGTGGTGCCCGCGGCAGACGTTTATCGGCGCATTCATGCGCAGTGGCCGCTGGAGCAGATTCCCCACGAGAAAAGCGAGACGGCGAGAAAGTACCGGTTTGCGGACGGCGCGGCGGGAGAGATCGGGCTGATCGCGCCGGTGACGCAGGCGTTTTGCGGGCACTGTTCGCGCATACGGCTGACAGCGGACGGCAGGATGCGCACATGTCTGTTCAGCAAGGAAGATCGCGACCTGCGCGAGCTGTTGCGGGCGAACGCGACGGATGAAGAAATTGTGGAGTGGGTGAAAGCGATGGTGATGGAGAAGGAAGAAGGGCACCGCATCAACGAGCCGGGCTTTGTGCCGCCTTCGCGAACCATGGTGTTTATCGGGGGATAGCCGCAGGGGCTCATCACGTTGTGATTCCAGCGATGGGCAGGGCGCTGGTAAATCTGACGAAAAGGCGACAGAATTCATCTAACAAACAGGGGTAAAGAGGGTTTAGAAGAAGCAGAGAAAACCCATGGGAAGCGTTGTCACCATATCGAAGAACTCGCTGGCGGGAACGGACCAGCCCAGCACGGTGAGGGCACCCGAAATCGAGAAGGGCGTGGGCTGCGATTTCGATTCGTACCTGCTGGTGCCGGACACGACCTTGGACGAGCGGATAGCCGCGGCAAAAGCCAAGCTCGGGAGGGACGTGGTGATTCTGGGGCACCACTACCAGCGGGATGAGGTTGTGAAGTTTGCGGATTTTCGCGGGGATTCGCTGAAGCTTTCCCAGCAGGCTGCGCAGACCGATGGGAAATACATCGTATTCTGTGGCGTGCATTTCATGGCCGAAAGCGCCGATATTCTGAGGCGTGACCAGCAGATCGTGGTGCTGCCCGATCTGAACGCGGGCTGTTCGATGGCGGACATGGCGGATATTGGCCAGGTGGAGGCCTGCTGGAGCGAACTGGGAACGGTAGTTGAGACGCGGAAGACGGTGCCGGTTACGTACATGAATTCGAGGGCGGCGATCAAATCGTTTACCGGCGAGAATGGCGGAGCGGTTTGCACGAGTTCCAACGCGGCGGCGGTGATGGAGTGGGCGTTTGCGCGCGGCGAAAAAGTATTGTTCCTGCCCGACGAGCATTTGGGCCGCAACACCGGTTACCGCATGGGGATTCCACTGGATGAAATGGTGGTCTGGGATCCATTCCAGGAACTGGGCGGCAACACGCCGGAAGCGTTGCGCAAGGCAAAGATCATATTGTGGAAGGGCTACTGCTCCGTGCACCAGCGATTTACGCCGGAGCAGGTGGCGCGCGTTCGCAGGGAGCATCCCGGGATTCGCGTTATCGTGCACCCGGAGTGCCGCTTCGAGGTGGCGCAAGCCGCCGACGAAATCGGCTCGACGGAAGGCATCCTGAAGGTGATCCAGGCAGCGCCCGCGGGGAGCGAGTGGGCCGTGGGCACGGAGATTCATCTTGTCAACCGCATGGGCAAAGAGCTGAAGGACCGCAAGGTGATTTCACTCGATCCCAGCGTGTGCGTTTGTACGACGATGTTCCGCATCACGCCGCAGCATCTGCTGTGGGCGCTCGAAAATCTCGGCGCCGGGAAGATCGTGAACCAGATTTCCGTGGATGAACGCACCAGGCACTTTGCAAGAGCGGCACTGGACCGCATGCTGGAGTTGGGCTAGCGGCGAATTCGGGCTGGGCGGAGAAAGAGCAACGGAGAAGGCATGGCGGATAACGAGGAAGACCGGGACGATCTACCGGAAGAACCCCAACGATTGTTCACGCTGACGGAGGCGGAACGCACGCGGCGTGAATTGGAGCCTTTTTTGATCGAGGCGATTGGTGTGCGCAAGAAACTCGGCGCGCTCGAAGAGGAGCTCACCGCGGTTTCCACGCGCATCCTGATGATGGGCGGCATACTCGTGCCATACGCCAAACTGGCCGCAAAGCGCATGGAGCATCAAGCCCTGGCCGAGATCATGAAAACGAATCTCGAAAAGATTCTATCCACCGGCTGCCTGATCAAGGACCTAGAAGTTGGTTTGCTGGATTTCCCGTCGGTCATCGGCAACGAGGAAGTTTATTTGTGCTGGAAGCTGGGAGAAGACCGCATTCGCTATTATCACCGCCAGGATGAAGGTTTCTCCGGAAGAAAACCGATTGATCCGCGCGATCTGGGTCCCAGCGATCAAGTCCAGTAGACACAGCTAACGTTGATAATCGGCGAACACCTGTAACGGCCACCAAGAAACCGGGCAGTTCTGGGAGCGCAGCGCTGCAACTGGCGTCGGATGAATCTGAAATCCAAAGTCGAGGAGAGATTTCTCCGCTCCGGGACGGCAAAAAGAGCCGTCCCTCCGGTCGAAATGACAGATTCTGGGTGGCGGATGGTGTGGGAGAAGCCGACTTCGGATTCCAGGATAAACCTAGCACCAGGCACGGGAGAAACTACCACGTGAGTGAAAACCGATTGAAGGATTCCGCGAGCCCTTATTTGCGTTCGGCGGCCCACCAGCCCATCGACTGGCATGAATGGGGAGAGAGCGCTTTCACGCGCGCGAAGACCGAGGATAAGCCGATACTGCTGGACATTGGCGCGGTGTGGTGCCACTGGTGCCACGTCATCGACCGGGAGAGCTACGAAAACGCGGAAATCGCCAAAATCATCAACGAACATTTTGTGCCGGTGAAAGTGGATCGCGACGAGCGGCCGGACGTGGATTCCCGCTACCAGTCCGCGATCAGCGCGCTCAGCGGACAGGGCGGGTGGCCGCTTACAGGATTCCTGATGCCCGACGGGAAGCCGTTTTTTGGCGGCACGTATTTTCCGCCGGAGGACCAGATGGGCCGGCCGGGTTTTCGCCGCGTGCTGCTGGCGGTGGCCGATGCTTACAAACAAAAACGCGAGGATTTGGCGCGCACGGCGGATGCCCTTGCGGAGGCAGTTGCGAAAGCCGAGGCATTCTCCGGAGCGCGCGCGGAGTTTGACTTGAGCATCGTGGATGCGCAGATCAACTCGATCACGCAATTGTTCGATATTCGCAACGGAGGCTTCGGGCAATCGCCGAAATTTCCGCATGCCTCGGCGATCGATCTTGTGCTGGAGCGCTATTGCCAGACGGGAGAGAAACACCTGCTGGCGATGGCGGAGACGACACTCGAAAAAATGGCCAAGGGCGGGGTGTACGACCAATTGGCGGGAGGTTTCCACCGCTACTCCGTGGACGAACACTGGCTGGTGCCGCACTTCGAGAAGATGAGCTACGACAATTCGGAGTTGCTGAAGAACTATCTGCACGGCTGGCAGGTGGCGCGCAATCCTATTTTGCGCGAGACGGCGGAGAGCATCATCGGGTGGGTGAACGAGGTTTTGTCTGATCGGGAGCAGGGCGGCTTCTACGCCAGCCAAGATGCGGACTACTCGCTGGATGACGATGGCGATTATTTCACGTGGACCTTGGAGGAGTTGCGCGGCGCACTTTCCGGCGAAGAGTCGCGCATCATGGAGCTCTACTACGATGTAGAGCCGCACGGCGAGATGCACCACAACCCTTCCAAGAACGTTCTGTGGATCGCGCGGGATGCCGACGAGATCGCCAAGACGCTGGGGCTGGACGAGTCGCAAGTGCGGGTGGAGATCGCGAAGGCAAAAGGCAAGATGTTGCAGGCGAGGATGCGCCGGCCAACTCCATTTGTAGACAAGACGATGTACGTCAGTTGGAGCGCCATGTTTGTTTCCGCCTATTGCGAGGCTGCGCGCATTCTTTCCGGGTCCGTGGGCGAAAGTTGCGGGTCATTCGCGCGAAAGACGCTGGACCGGATGTTGAGCGAGGCGTGGAGCGAGGAGCAGGGCTTTGCGCATCGCATTGGCGGTCCTGCGTTGCGCGGATCGCTGGACGACCAGGTGTTCGGGGTGCTTGGGCTGCTGGATGGTTATGAAGCCACGCTTGAGTCGCGGTATTTCCGCGCGGCGCAGCGAACGATGGACGTAGCCATCGAGAAGTACGGCGACGCGGAGGGCGGCGGATTTTTCGATCGCGCTTCGGATGCGCCAGCGATGGGCGGGCTGGAGGTGCGGCGCAAGCCGTTCCAGGATTCGCCGACGCCGGGAGCGAATTCCGTGGCTGTTTTGGCGCTGACGCGGATGCATGCGTACACGGACGATGGCCGGTATCACGATTGGGCGAGGAAAACACTAGAAGCGTTCGCGGGTGTGGCGCCGCAATACGGTTTGTTTGCGGCAACGTACGGGCTGGCGGCGACTTTGTTCGCGGAACACCCGACACAAGTGATGATTACGGGAGCTAGCGGCGACGCCGCGGCGGAGAAACTTGAAGAGGCTGCGAACAAAGTGTTTCGCTTCGGCAAGGCGGTGCTGCGCGTGACGCCGGAAGTGCCGCTTGAAAACTTGCCGGCGGCCCTGCGTCAGACTTTGCCGTATCTGCCCAAGGAGAAGGCGCTGGCGATTGTATGCGCGGGAAGTACGTGCCTGCCGCCGATTAGTGACTCAGAGGAGTTGCAAAGAGTCCTGCAAAAAGGAATTGCGGGGACGGCGGCGGGATCGAGGGAATAAAGCAGGTTCCTCTCCCGCTTTGCGGGATCGGAATGACAATGGTGTTTACGCCTTGCCGAGATGGGGTCGAGCAATGCTCGATCCCTACAAGGACGACCCGCTCGTAGAGTGAATTACTTCTTGGAGCGCGATTCCGGGGGCACCATGCCATTGTTGCGGTAGTAGACGACGAGCGCGCCATAGTGTTCGCCGGAATGCTCGATCAGGCCATAGGCGAGATCGTAAAGGCGGTCGAGATGCGGCCCGCCGTCGTTGACAGCTTCATTCAAGCCCTTGTCGCCCTTCTTCTTGATTTCGTCAGCGCCGTCCGCGACACACTGCTTCACAAAGGCCACGATCTGGGCCTTGGTCTTCAGATTGTCCTGCTTGGGATCGTCGGGATAGCGGGGCTTCTTTCCTTCAGCGAAATCCGTGAAGTAATACATGGAAGCTGAGACGTGCAGGAGCATCGCGCCGAACGTCCGGGATTCCGGGGCGGGCTTGTAAGCGTACTTGTCTTCCGGGAAATCCTCGGCCATGGCGATGAGCTTGCGCCCAATGTCATTCCATTGCTCCAGCACAGCTTCCGAGGGACTGAGTGCGGGCTTCGGCTCAGCCTTTTTCATGTTCATGTCTTGTGCGCGAATCGGGAGCACGGCAAGACACGCGGCAAACAAAACCGCGGCAATCACAGGGATCTTTCTCATTTTTCTCTCCTTTAGTTTTCCTGGCAGAGAGCCGATATATCAAACGCACGAGATGATGGGAAGTTGTTCCCGAGCCGGAAAGGTGATGAAACCGGCGACCGAGGTTTGCCATGATACGCCGGAATTACCGGGCGTGGCTACAAAAGGTTGAAAGCAGACGAGTTACTCTGTGTGCGCAGTAAGCCACAAGCTCCCGGAATTGTCCGGCGGGCATGGTATTCTAATAGTTTACAGCTGAGGGAGAACTAACGTTGAATTGGAGTTGGATTTTGCTGCGCAGTGCGGTGGGGCTGGGCATTTTGGCCTCGCTGTTTCTATCGCAGCGTTTCTGGTACCGGACGCTTTGGCGGGTCACGTCGAACTGGGGCCGCGTGTGGTTGCGCGTGGGCGTGCGGCTGATGTATTTCGCCGGGCTGCTGCTCATCATTGTGGCGATTGCGGATGGCCTGCGGCAGGATCACGGGCGCATCCTCCCAACTCATTCTCCGGTTGAGGCTTTTGCGGGATTGTGGTTTCTCAGCGCCCTGGTAGCGTATTTCGCCGTGAAGGCAGTGCACACAGTGGAATGGGTTTGGCATCGCGTGCACAAGCCCGCGCCTCCTTCCTTGTCTTCAGCGTTGATGCGGCCCGCAGCGACAGAAGATTTCGTTCCTGATCCCTCGCGCCGCACTTTTTTCAAGACGGCCAGCGTGGTGGCAGGAGCAGCGCCATTTCTCGGCGTCATGTACGGATTTGCCGCGGAGCGCTTGCGATATGAAGTGCGGCGCATCGAAATTCCGCTGGCGAACCTGCCACCGGAGCTCGACGGGCTGGAAATCGTTCAGCTCAGCGATATCCACCTCAGCGGCTACATGACGCGCGAATCGGTGCGCCGTGCCGTGGATATGGCCAATGATGTTGGCGCGGACCTGGCCGTGGTTACGGGCGACCTCATCACTGGCATGCACGATTCCCTCGCCGATTGCATCGAGGAAGTGCGCCACCTGAGAGCGCCTTTGGGCGTTTATGGATGCAATGGCAACCACGAGATTTACGCGCGCGCCGAGGATCTTGCCGAAAAGCTCTACCAGCAAGCAGGCATGAAACTGCTGCGGCGCGAAAATGCGGTGATCGCGTACAAGGGCGCGCAGTTGAATCTGATTGGCGTGGATTACCAGCGCGAGCGCATGCCCAGCGGCCGCAAGATGCAGATGCTGGACAATCTGGAGCCGCTGGTGCGCCGCGACATTCCCAACGTTCTACTTTCCCATAATCCCAATTCGTTCAATCGCGCCGCGGAATTGGGCATTGAACTGACGCTTTCGGGGCACACGCACGGCGGGCAGGTGAAGGTGGAAATTCTGGATGTCAGCATCAGCCCGGCGCAATTCATCACCGATTACATTGCCGGGTTATATCACCGTCCGCTGCTGATGCCAAATGAACCAAAGCGCATGGGAGAGACGATCAAGCTGATGCCCAACGCGCCGAAGGGCCTCGCTGCGCTTTACGTCAACCGTGGATTGGGAACGGTAGGCGCTCCGGTGCGCCTGGGCGTCCCACCAGAAATTTCGCACTTCATCTTGCGCCGCGTATAAGCTGGTTCGCTCTTCCCAGCGGGAATCAATCCCACCTGCCACTGGACTTCGCACGATTCCTGCGACACACTCTTCCTTTTCCCAGGGGCTTCATGATCCTTCTCATCATGGGCGTAGCCGGATCGGGTAAATCCACCGCGGGTTCGCGGCTCGCTGCGCAACTCGGCTGGACGTTTCTGGATGCCGACGATTTCCACTCTCCGGAAAACAAAGCCAAGATGCGCCGAGGGATTCATCTGGCCGAGGATGACCGCATCCCCTGGCTGCAGGGGATGCACGCGGAATTGGTGCGCCTGGACAGTCAAAAGGAAAATGCTGTGCTGGCGTGTTCGGCCTTGAGGAAGTCTTACCGCGAAATCCTCGCAGCAGGCCTGGACCTTCGTGTTGTTTACCTGAAGGGCTCCCAGGAAGTGATCCAGCAGCGGATTCAAGAACGCCACGCGCATTTTGCGGGCACGTCCATCCTGGCAGACCAATTCGCGGTGCTGGAGGAGCCTGTTGACGCCCTCGACCTCGATGTCACGCTCCCGACAGAGCAATTGGTTGCGGAAATCTTGGCGCACTACGGGCTCACGCCATCCGCATCCGCCAGCTCAGGCGATGCGGTGATTCATCGGCTGCTGTGGCGTTTACTGCCATTTCTTTTTCTTCTCTACGTGGTGGCTTATCTCGACCGCATCAATGTGGGATTTGCCGCGCTGCAGATGAAGAGCCAGTTGAAATTCAGCGATGCCGTGTACGGACTGGGCGCCGGCATTTTCTTTCTTGGGTACTTTCTATTTCAAGTTCCCAGCAATATGGCCATGCAAAGATTTGGTGCGCGCCGCTGGATTGCATTCCTGATGATTCTGTGGGGCGGAATATCCGCATCCATGATGTTCGTGGGCTCCGCAAGGTCGTTTTACACGATGCGATTTCTGCTCGGCGCCGCGGAGGCGGGCTTCTTTCCCGGCGTCATCTATTACCTGCGCAACTGGTTTCCCGCGGCAGTGCGGGCGCGCGCCCTGGCGCTGTTCATAATGGCGGGGCCGATTGCGGGAGTCATTGGCGGGCCGATCTCCGGCGCGCTGCTGGGACTTCACCGGCGCGCCGGCCTGGCAGGCTGGCAATGGCTTTTTCTGCTCGAAGGCATCCCGGCGATTTTGTTGGGCTTTGTGGCGTATTTCTTTTTGACGGACCGGCCGGAAAAGGCGCGCTGGCTCTGCGCGGGCGATCTGGCGTGGCTCGTCTCCGCGTTGCGCAGAGACGAAATTGCTGCGTCGAGGGAGCGGGCGGCGCCTGCCGGCATCTTGGCTATGCTGGCGAGTGCGCGTGTCTGGGGTTTTTCCTTCGTCTATTTCAGCGCCGTAGCCTGTGCTTATAGTATCGGGCTGTGGCTGCCCACGGCGATCAGAGCGCTTTCAGGGATTAGCACTTTCGTGATCGGGCTGCTGGCAGCCATACCGTATTTGGCTGCGGCCATCGCCATGGTCATCGTCGGCGCGCATTCCGATCGTACGGGCGAACGCGACTGGCACGTTGCTCTTCCCGCGTTCGTCACTTGCTTCGCACTAGCGGCTGCCGCTTTTGCGACGACCGTCCCGGCCACGGTTGCCGCTTTCACGATCGCCATGGCGGCGGAGTTCAGCATGATGGGGCCGTTTTGGGTGCTGGCTTCGGGAACACTGGACGCCAAGACCGCAGCGGCGGGGATTGCCTTCATCAACGCCATCGGGAATCTCGGCAGCGGACTCGGCCCTTACTGGATCGGATATTTGCGCACGGCCACGGGAAGTTTTCGCGGAGGCTTGCTGAGCATCGCGGTGCTGCTCTTTCTGGCAGGCTTCACGGTTCTCGGGATTCGTCAAACCCGGGTCACCCGGACGGTGAGCAGTTGATTTTTCCTCCCGCTAACCAATATGGTTGTTTACGAGTCCAATCGAATCAGGGGATAATTCTTCCCTCACGACCAAAGGATAAAAGAATGAACATGACTTATCGTCCGTGGCTGGTGTCCGGAGTTGTGCTCGCGGGAATTTCTCTTGCCCCTATTCGTGCTCATGTGGCTGCCGATGATGCGCCGCTGTACGGCTATTCCGCCGAATCCTCGCGCATCGAGCGGCAGTGGGAAGAGAAGCTGCGCGCCATCCCGAGCACGGAAAATCTTCGCGCCTACATGCAGCGGCTTTCGGCGCGGCCGCATCACGTCGGATCTCCGTACGACAAGGACAACGCCGAGTGGATCGCGGCAAAGTTCAAGGAGTTCGGACTGGAGACGCACATCGAATCCTACGACGTGCTCTTCCCTACGCCGAAGGAGCGGCAGGTTGAATTGCTCGATTGCAGCGGCGCGAGCGGAACGGATTGCCGGACAAAATTTACTGCAAAACTCGAGGAACCCAGCTTGCCGGAAGATCCCACTTCCAACCAGAAGTCCGAGCAATTGCCAACCTTCAACGCGTTTTCCAGGGATGGAGACGTCACCGCGCCTCTCGTCTACGTAAATTACGGGATACCGGAAGATTACGAACAACTGGAAAAGCTGGGTGTTTCCGTGAAAGGGGCAATCGTGATTGCGCGCTACGGCCATTCCTGGCGCGGCATCAAGCCCAAGGTTGCCGCGGAGCACGGCGCGCTCGGCTGCCTGATCTACTCCGATCCTCATGAAGACGGGTATTTTCAAGGCGAGACGTTTCCCGCCGGCGCTTATCGCCCGAAGGATGGCGCGCAACGCGGCAGTGTCGCCGATGATCCCATCTATCCCGGTGATCCACTGACTCCCGGAGTGGCTGCGACAAAAAACGCCAAGCGTCTGGAGTTGAAGGATGTTCCAGTGATCACAAAGATTCCCGAGCTGCCGCTTTCTTATGGAGACGCGCAGCCGTTGCTTGCTGCGCTTGCCGGCCCGGTGTCTCCCGCCGGCTGGCGTGGAAATCTGCCGATCACCTATCGTGTTGGTCCGAGCACGATGAAGGTGCATCTGAAGGTCAAGTTCAATTGGGATTTGAAGCCCATCTATGACGTGATTGCGAAGATTCCCGGATCCTCGGACGCGGACCAGTGGATCATTCGCGGGAATCATCACGATGCGTGGGTTAATGGAGCCGAGGACCCTATTTCCGGGCTGGTCGCAGTGCTGGAAGAAGCGCGGGCGCTGGGCGAACTGGTGAAGCAGGGCTGGAGGCCAAAACGCACGATTATTTATTGCGCTTGGGATGCGGAAGAGCCCGGCTTAATCGGCTCGACGGAATGGGTGGAGGACCATGGCGACGATTTGCGCGAACACGCCGTTGCGTACATCAATTCTGACAGCAACGCCCGCGGCTATTTTGGCGCCGAGGGATCGCACACGCTGGAAAAAATGATGAATGAGGTGGTGCGCGACATCCAGGATCCGGAAACAAAACTGTCTGTCTGGAAGCGCCAGCAGCTTGGCGCCATCGCGTCTGCGAACACACCAGAAGAGCGGCGGGACGCACGCAACCGCGCCGACCTGCGCATGGGCGCGCTCGGCTCCGGGTCGGACTATGGGGCGTTCTTGCAGCACGCCGGCATAGCGTCTCTCGACATTGGCTATGACGGTGAGGATGGCGGCGGCATCTATCACTCGATTTACGACGATTTTTACTGGTACACGCATTTCAGCGACGTGGATTTCGTGTACGGACGCGCCCTTGCGCAGACCGGCGGCATGACGGTGATGCGCCTTGCGGATGCGGATGTGCTGCCCTTCGAGTTCAGCGATTTCGCGGAGACTATGCAGACCTACGTCAAACAGCTTAAGAATCTTCTGAAAGAGAAGCAGGAGGAGATCGGCGAGCGCAACAGAGAGATCGAGGAAGGCGTTTTTCAGGCCACCAATGATCCGCGCCGCCCCACGGTTGCTCCGAAAATGGAGAGCGTGCCGCCTTTCCTGAATTTCGCGCCGCTGGACAACGCCGTGACGGAACTGGCGAAGAGCGCCGAAGCTTACAAGAAGGCGTATGAGCAGGCGAGCGCCAAGGCCGATTTCGGCAAGCTGTCTGCCTCGGAGCTGAATCGCATGCTGGGAAAAAACGAACAGCAGCTTACGCGCGAGGAAGGTCTCCCGCGACGTCCGTGGTTCAAGCACGAAATCTACGCGCCGGGGCAGTACACCGGTTACGAAGCCAAAACGCTGCCGGCTGTTCGCGAGGCGCTGGAACTGAAGCGCTGGAAGCAAGCCGAAGAAGCGATCGTGGTTGTCTCCAAAGTGCTGGAAGGTGAGGCGGAGTACATTTCCGCGGCGGCCGCGAAATTGTCGGCATTGCATTAGAATAAAGAGACCGGGGAAGGCGTTTCGCCGCATTCCCCGGCATTCCGATCGCAGGAGCCCGCACATTCCTTCCTACAACCTTGCGATTGTGGGCTTTGGCCACGTGGGCCGCGCCCTTCTCCGCTGTTAGGGCTTGAATTCGCTGATGGCTCACCTGTGAAAGTGCGCGGCGTAGTCTGGCGTGGGAATCGAAACATCACATCGCGCGTCGCGGATCGGCCACGAGGCGCATTGGAATTACGCCGGCCCAGACTGGGAGCGCGTAGTCGTCGGCATCGTCTTCGACGTTTCCTGTGCGGACTTTTGCGGAGACTTCGGTCAGCGGCAGTCTCAAGATGCTGGTGGCCTTCAGTTCTTTTTCATTGGGTTGCCGCGCGTCGTTCCAACGGCCCGGAATCAGCTTTTCCGTGAAGGCCCGGAGCGCTTGCAGTTTTTCGGCGGGGTCGTCGATCAAAGTGGCCTTGCCGAGCGCCACCACCGAGCGATAGTTCATGGAGTGATTGAAAATCGAGCGCGCCAGCACCAATCCCTCCATGAGCGTGACGGTAATGCAGACGGGAACGCCGCCGCTCAGCCCGCGAAGCATCCGGCTTGCCGCCGAACCGTGGAAATAGATAGCATCGCCAATCCGCGCAAACATCGTAGGGATTACAAAAGGCTGGCCCTCTTGCGCAAATCCCACGTGGCATACAAATGCTTCATCGAGGATCTTGTAGATGGCTTCACGATCGTAAACGGCACGATGGGCCTCGCGGACCAGGCGCGTTCGCTCCGTTATTGGAAATGAATTGGACACGGGAAACCTCGATTGAGAAACGCGGCGCAGAGTTGATAGCCAGCGCCACCGCGGCATGAGTGGGGAATAACCCTGTCATGCTAACCCACCGCGGCGTCTCTGTGAGAAACTACACATCTAGAAGATGGAATTACTTCTCAGAATAGAGCAGGAGCCATGAGCACACCTGGAATTCATCCCGCAACACAATCGGCCCTGGACACGTCCTGGGTTCGCGCGCAATTTCCTTCCTTGCAAACGCAGGTGAATGGCCAGCCCGCGGCCTTTTTGGACGGGCCGGCAGGCACGCAGGTGCCCACGCAGGTAATGCACGCGATTCAGAATTACCTGATGAGCGCCAATGCGAACACGGGCGGCGCTTTCCTTACCAGCCGCCGCAACGACGAGATCATTGCCGGCACGCGCGTGGCCATGGCCGATTTCTTTCACTGCGATAAAGACGAGGTGGTGTTCGGGCAGAACATGACCACCATCACGTTTGCCGTTTCGCGGGCGATCGCTCGCGAGCTGAAAGCGGGCGATGAGATCCTGCTGACCACGCTCGATCACGACGCCAACTTTTCGCCCTGGAAGGCGCTTGAAGAAAAGGGCATTGTCATCCGGCAAGTAGATATTCGGGAAGCGGACTGCACCCTCGATCTTGAAGATTTGAAGCGCAAGCTGAACGAGAAGACGAAGCTGGTGGCCGTGGGTTACGCTTCCAACGCCGTTGGCACGATCAATCCCGTGGCGGAGATCACGAAATTGGCGCATGCCGCCGGAGCGCTTGTGTATATCGATGCGGTGCACTTCGCGCCGCACGGGCTGATCGACGTCAAGGCCCTCGATTGCGATTTTCTGGTTTGTTCGCCTTACAAATTCTTTGGCCCCCATATGGGCACGCTCTACGGCAAGCGAGAGCATCTGCAAAACTTTCGCCCGTATAAGGTGCGCCCCTGCACCGAGCAGGTGCCGGAGCGCTGGGAATCCGGCACGCAGGTCCAGGAATTGATCGCCGGGATCGGTGGAGCAGTGGAATACCTTGCAGAACTTGGCCGGCACAGCGATCCCAGTGCGAAAACGCGGCGGGAGGCCCTGGCCTCCGCGTATCGCACCACCGTGGCTTACGAGACGCGGCTGATCTGGCGGCTGATCGATGGGCTGCAATCCATTCCCGGCGTTCGCATCTACGGCATTACTGATCCGCAGCGATCCGCGGAACGTTGCTCCACGCTTTCACTGCGCATCGGGAATCACCATCCCACGGCCATTGCCACTTATCTAGGCGAGCGCGGGATTTTCACCTGGGATGGGAATTACTACGCGCTGAATCTGAGCGAGAGGCTAGGCGTGGAATCGCAGGGCGGGATGCTGCGCATTGGGCTGGTGCACTACAACACAATGGAAGAAGTCGAGCGGTTGCTAAGTGCGCTGAGGGAATTTGCCGCCTAGACCTCAACTACCTTGAGCAGTTAGGGTTCACCGGGTACTGACAGCGGCAAGAAAAGCCGTGTATGCTGTCAGGTTATGACCAAACGACCAAAACCTGTTGTACTCACTGTGTTGGATGGATGGGGCTACCGAGCCGAAACGCGGGGCAACGCCATCGCTCTGGCGCGCAAACCCACGTATGACGAACTGCTGCGCAAGTTTCCGAATACGTTGATTCAGACGTCGGGACCCGCCGTGGGGCTTCCCGTAGGCCAGATGGGCAATAGCGAAGTTGGGCACCTGAATATCGGCGCGGGGCGCATCGTGCACATGGACATCACGCGCATCGACCTGCTGATCGCCAACAAGCAGCTTGATCAAGTGCCGCTATTCCAGCAAGCCATGGAACGCGGGCGTCAGCGCCAGTTGCATTTCCTCGGGTTGCTGAGCGACGGCGGCGTGCACTCGCACATCAACCATCTGTTTGCGTTGCTGGAGATGGCCAAGCAATGGAAGGTGGAGAAGGTTTTTGTGCATTGCTTCATGGACGGCCGCGACACCCCGCCGAATAGCGGACGGGACTTCGTCCGCCAGTTGCAGCAGAAAATGCGCGAGCTGGGCGTCGGCGAAATCGCCACCGTGGTCGGCCGCTATTACGCCATGGACCGCGATAACCGCTGGGAGCGCGTCGAACTGGCTTATCGCGCACTGGCTCACGGCGAAGCGGAGACGAAGAGCAGCGATCCTGTCGCGGCGCTTCAAAGCAGCTATGAACAGGGCGTGACCGACGAATTCGTGAAGCCCGTGGTGATTACGCGTGGCGAGGGGCCTTCGGCTCCCCCAGTTGGCCCGATTCACGATGACGACGCGGTGATCTTTTACAACTTCCGCGCGGATCGCGCGCGGCAAATGACCTTTGCGCTGGAGGCGCCGAACTTTGACAAGTTCGCCGACCCCAAACGCCCGAAGAACCTCTTTTTTGTGGGCATGACGAAGTACGACAAGAAATGGGAGTGGCTGAAGTGCGTGATCATGCCGGAAAAACTGGAGCACATCCTGGCGCAGGTGTTTCAGGATCTGCAATACAAGAATCTGCGGTGCGCGGAGACGGAAAAATACGCGCACGTCACTTATTTCTTCAATGGCGGGGTGGAAAAACCGTTCAATGGAGAGGAGCGCATCCTGGTTCCTTCGCCCAAGGTCGCGACTTATGACCTGAAGCCGGAAATGTCCGCGGAAGGCATCACCAACACCGTGGTGAACGCGATCGAGAAAGGCGAATTCGACGCGATCATCATGAATTATGCCAATGCGGACATGGTCGGGCATTCCGGAAAGCTGGAAGCCGCGATCAAAGCCGTGGAAGCCGTCGATGCCGGGCTGGGCCGCATCTACCAGGCGATGAAGCCGCGCGGCGGCGCGTGGATTATCACCGCCGATCACGGCAACGCGGAAACCATGATTGATCCGGTTACTGGCGGGCCGCACACGTACCACACGACGAATCCTGTTCCCTTCATTTATGTTAGCGAAGATGAGCGCCTGAATGTTTCTCCCGGCGGCGCCCTGCGTGACATTGCGCCGACTCTACTGGGGATTCTGGGTGATTCCGTGCCTTCCGACATGACCGGGCGCGATTTGCGCCTGAAGCCGAAGGTTTAGCCTGCGCCGATGATCGGCGGGGGAGCACTTCAGTAGGGGCGCCACATTCAAACGCGCGATAGAGGAAGTGCCTGCCCTTTTGTTTTGAGTTAGTGGAAAGTTGAGATCCTTCGAGCCGATCAGAATCGGCTCTCAGGATGACAGTTGAGTGGAGTTTTCTCCGTGGAGAAAAGGTACAGCGTCTACATCATGAGCAATGTATCGAAGATGTTGTACGTGGGCGTGACGAACGATCTTGAAAAGAGGGTCCTTCAACACAAATCCAAACTCATTCCTGGTTACACGCAAAAATACAATTTGTTCAAACTTGTCTGTTTTGAGTCCTTCGGGGATATTCGGGATGCCATCCGCCGGGAAAAGCAGATCAAAGGCTGGCTTGGCTCCAAGAAAGTGGCGCTGATCGAGTCCGTGAATTTGAAGTGGAATGACCTGGCGGAGGCGCACTTCAGTAGCGGCGTAAAATTCGAACCTATGTCATCCTGAGGCCCCTGATTTTGGGGCCGAAGGACCTCAGCGTCGGCTTTCGGCACGACTGAATATATAAAACAATGAATTTTCAGCGAAGCACACCGGAAAACACCAAGCTGACCATTTGCGTCTGGCATCCGTTCAGCGAATGGCGGCCGAAACCTGCCATGGCCAGGGCGATCCGCACGCGCTGGCCCCTGATGCGCGTCGTTCACTTGCCGGATTACACGCGCCTGGCGGAGGAATTGCCGGACACGGATATTTTCATTGGCTACTCGCTCCGGCCGCAGCAACTCCAGGACGCCAAGCGGCTGAAGTGGATTCATTCCACGGCCGCCGGCGTGGCGCAGTTGATGTACCCGGAGCTGCGCGAGTCCGGCGTCGTGGTGACCAATCCCCGCGGCATTTTTTCCGCACCCATGGCGGAGCACGCAATCGGGCTGATGCTGGCCCTGGCCAGGAATTTCCCCGATTCCGTGCGGCAGCAGGACCGCGCTCAGTGGGCCCAGCAAGCGTTATGGGACCTGCCACAACATCTGACCGAATTGAATGGCCGGCTTCTGCTGATTGTCGGCTTCGGTTCCATCGGCAAAGAACTGGCGCGCCGCGCCAAAGCGTTCGACATGCGCGTGTGGGGCGTGAGCCGTTCCGGGAAGGGAGACTCCGCGCTGGCGGAGAGAATCGTGCCGGTAGCGGAATTGCGGGCTGCTCTCCCGCCGGCCGATTTCGTGGTGCTAGCCGCGCCGGAAACACCGGAAACGCGGCACCTGATCGGGCCAGAGGAGATCGCGCTGATGAAGCCGGGTGCGCGGCTAATCAATGTCGCGCGCGGCTCGCTATTGGACGAAGCGGCCTTGCTTCGGGCACTCGAGGGAGGAAAGCTGGGTGGCGCCGCCCTCGATGTGGCCGCCAGCGAACCGCTCCCGCCGGAGAGTCCATTGTGGAAAGCGCCGAATCTATTGATCACGCCGCATACGAGCGCGATCAGCGACCGGCTCTGGGAGCGGGAGACTTCAGTGTTGATGGAGCTTTTGGAGCGCTGGTTCGATGGCCGCGAATTAGTGAATCGCGTGGATTTTTCCCGCGGCTATTGAGTTATGCTGGACGGCTTAATCGCCGACGCCACCCTTGGGCGCCTGGTAACCTTCGCGGGCGTAAACCACAACCTTTTGCTTTTTGCCTTTTTGGTCGAGTATCGTTAACGGGCCGCCATCCGGCGCCACCAGTTCGACTTTCACCTTGCGGTATTTTCCGTCGGCAGCGTGGTTTGTCGGCGAATAGGTGATGCTGTACTGGTGGCGCAGGAATTCCGCCACAGCGCGCATATCAGTTGGAATTTCGCCGTCGAACTGCGGAAACCAGGCCAAACCGCCGGTCATTTGCGCCACTGTCTTCAACGTGTTTTGGGCCTGAAGATAGGTCAATTCTCTCGAGGAGCTCAACCTTTGATTGACTTCCTGATGGTTCTCAAGAGTTTTGGCCACGCCCACCGCAAAAATCGTGACGTCGGTCTGGCGGAGTTGTTTGAGGGTCTGATCCAGTGTGTGTTTGGAAAAAGTATCGATGCCGCTCGCCAAGACTAGCACGGATTTTTTCCCCTTCACGTCTTTCAGCCGGTCGACGGTGTCGAGCAGGGCATCGAAGATGTTCGATTCGCTGAAGCCGGGAAACATGAGGTGGTAGACGGCGGCGCGAACTTCGTCCTTGTTTTGCGTGAAGTCCACTTCCAGGCGGTGGTTCATGTCAAAGGTCACCAGGGCGACCCAATCCTGCGGCTTGAGATTCGGGAACAGCGCATCCGCCCAATACTTGGCCTGATAGGCAAACCAGCCATTCGCGACGTTGCTCCATTCCAGCAAAACGACCATGGTGATTGGGGCATCGCCGGCGCCAAAGTTAGTGATGGTCTGAGGCACGCCGTCTTCCAGGACGCGGAAATTTTCCTTTTTCAGGCCGGTAATGAGGTCACCGTTTGAGGTGGTAGCAACGACGTCCAGCGTCACGACGGGCACTTCGAGGGAAATCGTTACGCCGCCTTCCTGCGGCTTTTGCTGGGGCGCAGCCGGCTTTGGCGCGGGCGCTGGGTTTGCCTGGGGGGGCGAGGCGTTCTGAGGCCCCTCGGGCGCCTGCGCCGCCAAGCCGGTGCCAAGCAATAACATCGTGGTGATGATTGCCGCTATCCTGCCGATCTTCGAGTTCCAACTCATCATGCCACACCCCCTGGCCATCTCTCTTGAGATGCGCCTGATCCGCCTGGCGTCGTTTTTGCCTTTACGCCCATCCATGGTGCAACTTAGGCAACGCCCCGCGATGCCCCGGCCGGAGCCATGCGTTCCGCATGTTAGTATGTTTTTTACTTGTTGCCTAACAGATTCAAACTGGGGGTGTTTTCGTGAGTTGGAAGCGGGTCAGCTTGTGCATTCTCGTCGTGTTAGCCCTGCTCGCGGGCCATGGCAGCGTTCTTCGCGCGCAGATCAAACAGGGACCACCTCCCTTCGGCATACCCTCTCCACCTCCGCTGGTGGGCGACACCTCCGGGCTGGCGCGCGAGGCGCAGGATTGGCTCGTTGAGCTGGTCAAAATCAATACCACCAACCCGCCCGGCAATGAACAGGCCGCCGCGAAGTACCTCGCCGGCATTCTGACCAAGGAAGGCATCACGCCGGAAATTCTGGACGTCGCGCCCGGGCGCAGCGCGCTGGTGGCGCGGTTGCGGAGCAGCGCGGTCGCCGATCCGTCCAAGGCGCTCCTGCTCGTCGCGCACATGGATGTGGTGGGCGTGGACCGCAGCAAGTGGTCGGTGGACCCGTTTGGCGGCATCATCAAGGACGGCTATTTGTATGGGCGCGGCTCCAACGATGACAAAGGCATGCTGGCCGCGAATCTCGCGGCGTTCATTGCGCTGAAGCGCTCCAACGTGCGGCTAAATCGCGACGTCATTTTCCTGGCCACAACCGATGAAGAGCAGTTTGGCGACGCCAGCTTGAAGACGCTCATCGCCAAGTATTGGGACAAATTCGCCGCCGGTTATGCCATCAACGAAGGCGGGAAGGTGGTGGTGAAAGACGGCAAGGTGCAACATGTGGCCGTGCAAGCGGATGAAAAAGTGCCCGTGAATGTCACCGTGATTGCCAAGGGCAGGGCCGGACACGCCTCCATACCCACGAAAGATAATCCCGTGGTGCACCTGGCCGCGGCGGTGGCCAAGATCGGCGATTACACGGCGCCGGTTCACCTTACCTCGATTACGCGGCGCTACTTTGAAGGCCTGTCTACACTCGAGGACGAGGAAACCGGCAAGTGGATGCGCGTGGTGGATACGCCCGATCGCGGCGAGCACGCCCAGCGCGTTCTCTCTGACGCCAATCCGCTGTGGAACTCGATGATGCGCGATTCGATTGCGCCAACGATGCTGCAAGCGGGCGTGCGCGTCAATGTCATCCCCTCGGAAGCCCAGGCAAATCTCAATATACGGCTGCTGCCGGGCGATACGGTCAGCGCGCTCTTGGACGAACTCACGAAACTTGTGAATGACCCCCTGGTGCACTTCGAGGTACAGCCTGACGTTGGCCTCGCGGCGCCCAATTCCTCGATTGAGACCGATTTCTACGCCACCATTACCAAAGTCTGCGCGCGGGAATTCGGCGGCGCTCCTGTTTTGCCGTTCATGTCAACCGGCGCAACCGATTCCGCGCAACTCCGTCTGCACAGCGTCCAGGCCTATGGCCTGCGGCCTTTCCCCCTGACCGATGAGGACGATCGTCGAATGCACGGCGACGACGAACGCCTTCCCCTGGCTGCCTTTGCGACAGGTGTGGATCTGCTGACGCGCATCGTCGCGGAATTTTGCGTCACCAAGTAGCAACATCTCTGATATATACATTAGGGGAGAGGAAAGAATGAATCCCCGCCATTCCAAGATTGTCTGCACCATCGGCCCGGCCACGCGGTCTCCCCGCATGATCCGCAAACTGCTGCTGGCGGGCATGGACGTCGCACGGCTGAATTTTTCGCACGGGACGCACGCCGAGCATGCGCAGAGCTTTGCGATGTTGCGCGAAGGCGCGGCCGCGTTTCAGAAACCCATCGCCATTCTGGCGGACCTCCAGGGCCCCAAGATCCGGACGGGAGCACTGGCGGGCGGCGGCACGGTCACATTGCGCGCGGGACAAAAATTCGTCATCACCACGGCGAAGATTCTGGGGGATTCCACGCGGGTCAGCACGATTTTTCACCCCTTGCCGCGGGAAGTGAAAGCCGGCGACCGCATCCTGCTTTCCGACGGGCTCATTGAATTGCGGGTGGAAAGAATACGCAAGCAGGAAGTCATCTGCCAGGTGATCAATGGCGGGTTGCTGGGCGAACACCAGGGCATCAATCTTCCCGGGGTGAAGTTGCGCGTCCCGGCCCTCACCAATAAGGACCGCGAGGACCTGCGCTTTGCGCTGGCACATGGCGCGGACTACATCGCGGTCAGCTTCGTCCGCCGGCCCGAGGATGTGTTGCTGGCAAAGTCGCTGATTCGCCGGGCGAAAAAAGACACGCCGGTGATCGCCAAGCTGGAGAAGCCCGAAGCCATCGAAAACCTGGAAGCGATTCTGCGCGCCTCCGAAGGCGTAATGGTGGCGCGCGGCGATCTGGGCGTGGAGATGAGCCCCGAGCGCGTTCCCGTGGTGCAGAAAAACATCATCGCAAGAGCGCGCGAATTCCGCCGTCCGGTAATCACCGCTACGCAGATGCTGGAATCCATGACCGAGAATCCCCGGCCGACCCGCGCGGAGGCTTCCGACGTGGCCAATGCCATTTTCGATGGCTCGGACGCCGTGATGCTCTCTGCCGAAACGGCCAGCGGAAAGTATCCGGTGGAAGCCGTACAGATGATGGCGCGGATCATCGAAGAGGCCGAGGCGAGTATCCATGAATATCCGCGGCCCGTGCCGCAGGAGCGCCTGAAAGTGCCGGAAACCGTGGCGGAGCTGGTGTGCCATGCCTCGCGCGAGCTGCACATGAAACTGATCGCCGTGTTCACGCACAGTGGATTTACGGCGCAGCTGGTATCGCGCTACCGGCCGCTGGTGCCCATCGTGGCGTTCACCCCGGAGGCGAATACGCGGCGGCGCATGGCGCTGTTGTGGGGCGTGACGTCGCGTCAGATCTCCGACATCAAGAAGATCGATGGATTGGCGGCAATTGCGGAGAAGCGGCTGCTGGAAGAGCGGCTCGTGCGCAAGGGCGATGTGATCGGCATCGTTGCGGGAACACCGATGGGGATCCGCGGAACAACGAATTTCATGAAGTTCCACGTCATCGGCGGCGCCAGCTAAGGCAATGTAAGAAGAGAAGGACGAAGACTTGGCGGTGTGGAACGTCCCGCAGGCAGGCTACTCCTTAACACGAATTTCTCACGAGATATAGTTTTGCCCGTTGTTTAGACACAACAGCACAGTGTCATCCTGAGGGGCGCGCCGGGCGTTTACCCCGACCTGGTCGGGGCGCCCCGAAGGATGACAGTTCTCTATTGAAATTAACAACGAATAAACTGAGGCTCATCAGTAAGCCCGGCCAAAGCAGAGTTCAATTGACCCAGTGATCGGGACGCGAGGGAGGCTCCTCGCGGTGCTTTTTCATGTACACCTGGAAGCGCTTGCGATTACGCTGGAACTTCCAATCGGCGACTTCGTTGCGCACACGGTAGAGGAAAGAGCCGCGGCGGAGGTACAGCCAGCCGACAAGCATTCCGCCCAAATGGCAGAGATGGGCGACGCCGTCTCCTCCGGATCCCAAGGTGCCGAAGAACTCGATGGCAGCCATGGCGGCGACAAACGGCCGCATCGGAATCATGATGGGGAGAGGGAAGATCCAAATTCGCCGGTCGGGAAACAGAATGGCGTTGGCGATGAGGATGCCATAGATTGCGCCGGACGCGCCGATCGTGGGGACGTCGCTAGGCCGATGTCCCCAGAGCATGGGAAACACTTTAACCAGAATGGTGATCGCCCCGGCGCCGATTCCGCAGAGGAAAAAGTAATTTAAGAAGCGGTTCCTGCCCCAGACCATCTCCAGTTCGCGCCCGAACATCCAGAGAAAGAGCATGTTGAGGAGAAGGTGGAAGAGGCCGCCGTGAAGGAAGATGTAGGTAACGGGTTGCCAGATGCGCAGGGCGGGAAACGGTCCGAGCGGGACGAGGCCGAAATGATAATTAATCCAAAGGGTGGCGTCGCGGCCAACCAAAATAGCCGCCAGGGTTTGCACAAGAAAAACAGCCGAACAGGCAATAACCAGATACTTGACGGCAGGAGTGATGAAGTTGCGCCAGTCGAAACGAATGCGCGGCGCGCCGAACGTCGTGCCCATAACAGCAGTGTAAGACGAGGGAGTGCCGCGCGTCAAAAGGAGCCGGATTTGGGCACTGCGTCAGTTTCCGGTAACGGCGTTCATCGGGCAGTCGCCATGCCACGCGGATTCCAGGAGTGCTTCCGGTACCTGGCAGGGTGGGGTTTTTCTTCGTTGCTTCCTTGCCCACCCTAGGACTACTGCTGCAACAAAATCGACACGGTTCCGTCCGTCATGTTCACCACGGCAAGATCGAGTTTCCCATCGCCATTGAAATCTGCCGCCGCGATTTGGTACGGGCCGCGTCCTACAGCATAAGGCGAACCCGATGCCTGTGTGAATGTCCCATCGCCGTTCCCAAGCAGAAGCGTGATTGTGCCGTCTCCATAGTTTGCGACCGCGAGGTCCAGTTTCCCATCGTTATTGAAATCCGCCGCTACGATCGCGTCGACGCCGGCAAGATTTGCGACTGCCTGCGGTGCGATTTCCTGCCGGAGTACTACATGGCCTCGACGGCCATTCGCGAACGGCGGCGCACGCTGCGGTACCGCAACCTGCTAGTCCGCCAGATGGTGCAGATGAAAAACAAGACCGGCATGCTGCTGATGGAAGCGGGGGGCCGCTACGCCCGCTGCCCACATAATCTGTGGTCCGTGCGCCAATTTGCGGCTATGTCCGCGCGGGCGGTATTCTGGGCGCATCTCCGGGCAGTCGCATAGCTCGCCGCCGATTTTGCAGTGAGCGTCACGCTTGCACAAAACCCCGACTACGCCATCGGTTGCATACGCTGGTCCCATTCAAATCTGGTGTCGCTGAAACGGGCTTCCGGGTAGAATGGAGGCCATGAAATCCACGATCCACGTTTTCGGGCATGATGATACTTTTGATTCGGATTCGATCAGGCAATACATCGAAAGCGACATTTTCGACGACGGTTACGATCGCCGTTACCGCTACAACCAGTTGAGAAACGATGCGAAGATTATCGTTCTCTCACACGCCGGGGAAGCATACGGTCATTTTGAAATCACCGGCTGGGAAGATCCCACAAACGACGATATTGAAGCGTGGCCAAAAACGAAACGGGTATACATCGTAAGCAAGTCGCACAGTTATGAAAAGCCCGTCAATTTGCAAGACCTGGGCATCACTCATATTCAGTACGGCAAACCAATCGATGCCGACATGCTTCAAGAAATTCAGAAACGTGCCGGTAAGGTCACCACGCATCAACCGGCTGTGGCCTGATGGCCCCTGTTCTTTAGCTGTCGCGGCACCGGAGAAGATATGAGTAACAGCGAAATGGCATCGCGATGAAGGCCAGAGAGAAGGAGCGGATTCTGTGCAACAATTCTGGCTGTTTGGAGCAAACCCCGATGAATACAAGCTCGTTGAGGAGGTTCCGGCGCGTCTCGCCAAGGGAGATTTCTGGCTGGTGAAGCAGCACCGAGACAAACTACGCGCTGGTGATAAGGTGATCCTTTGGCAGTCAGGCGACAAGGCGGGCATTTACGCGTTCGGTGTACTGGCGGACAAACCGCGCAAGATGCGAAACGAATGGCGGGTTAACATTCAATACAAGCCCTTGCTGAGGCAACCCGTATTCAAGCGCGACCTAAAAAAGCATCCGCTCCTGAGCAATTTGAGTATTTTGAAGATGCCGCGCGGCAGAAATCCTTTCCCTGTTAAGGAAACTGAGTGGCAGGGTTTGCAGGAGCTAATATCGAAGGGTACCGTTAGCATCTTCACGCCCTACCAGCAGGAGGAGAACCGGTTCACCAATGGGCTCGTCGCCCTACTGGAATTATCTTCGCGATGCGGCGGCCCACTACCGGCTACATCTTTTCTTCGTGATCTGATCGCCCTTGAGCCGCGGGGAGAGATTGGAAGTTTCCGAGTGCTTTGCGGTTTTGACGGGCACGCCGACGCTGAGTTGTGTGGGCCAGGCTCCTGCATTCGGTTCGAGACGAAGATCGGGTCCGGTGCCTTGGATGAGGACCAGGTAAAGCGCCATCTTAAGTGGCTGGAACGGGCCCCGCAGGCCCGCAAGGTGCTCGTACTACTGACTCCGGACGACGGCGGCAGTAGCTATATCAAGGGATTCCTTTCCAGCAAGTGCATCAAGGCGTTTTGTTCCAAGGACAAGGACCACAGGGTAACGCACTTGGAATGGAAGTTGGTCCACGACTACCTCAAGCGCGCAGTCGCGCGTACCAGAACTACCGCGTTTTCTCGACTCGTAATGCAATTCTTGGATCAGATTCACGATCGAATTTTTGAGCAGGACTTCGCGGGAATTATACAAAAAATTGCATTTGGTGATGATTCAGAGGTTTACGCCGAGACCAACGATGAGCACACCGGTTACCTCGATGATGATTTGGAACATTGGGATCAATGGAATACTCCGAGAAGACATGACAAACTTGATGGCAAGGGCAGGAAGCTGCTGCTCTACGACCCGGTTCGCAAGGCGATTACAGTTGAGTTCGAGATAGCGAAAGTGGAACCGAAAAAGTGGCGGGGAAAGTTCTCCTGTCGGAACTCCATCGCCCCCAACACCGTGGAAATCTATTCCCAACCGATACCGCTAAGCCATATCAAGACGATTCCGGGTTTTAGGAACTTCACGCGGGGCATGGCCGGCGCGTGGAACGTGACACGTGAAGAATACAGGCTATTGCGGGGGTTCAATGACCTCACTCAATAGTGGTTCCAGCTTCCTGCCTGCGACCGCCAGTCGCCTTCTCGTCAAACGCAACGGTCACAGCCTCCTCCGAAGCGCGTCAGGAGAGCTTTTGCCCTCTTGACAAAGACCTATCATGGAAGTCTGGTTCTATCTGAAAAAGGAACCACGGCTGAGAGGCCAACACACGCGGCGAGGAATCAGAAAGAACTTGTACCCGCGCTCCTCCGAAGCGCGTCAGGAGAGCTTTTGCCCTCTTGACAAAGACCTATCATGGAAGTTCTGCGAGTAACCGCTCGAACCAGCGTGAGCATCCGGTGGCCTCCATGCCCACGCGCACGCTGACTCCTCGCTGCTTCAGTTCTCGGTAGAACTTCTCTGCTTCTTCATCGCTGTGGTTTAGGCGCCGTTCTCCACATTCACGTGTTTCCTAATTCAAAAAAGCAATTTGCTGAAAGCTCGGGTGATAATCTACGCCTATAATGAACATCTTCGGCTCCTTTCTCCCGAGCCTTTGGTCGTCGATAAACCACAGTCTACTCGGGCCGAGGGAGCCGACATTGTTATGAAATCATGTTCCTCCCGGTACCCACTTCCACGATAAGTGCATCAATCAGGACGGCGCACAGGCCGGACCCACACAATTCGTGCTTACAGGCTTTCGAGTGCCAGCTTCAGGAAGTTCCAGAAACTTACCACGGTGGAGATCTGCACGCGCTCGTTCGGGCTGTGCGGATCTACGATCGTCGGACCAAAAGAGACCATCTGCATGCCGGGATACTTCTCGCCAATGACGCCACATTCCAAACCAGCGTGCATGGCGATCAGCTTGGCAGGTTTGCCGAAGAGTTTCTTGTGCACCTCCTGCAGCTTGCGCACAAGTTCGCTGTTTGGCTCAGGTTTCCAGCCGGGGTAGCTGCCTCCGTGCTCGACTTGGAACCCCGCCAGCCGGCAGACCGTCGCAACCATACGGGCGGCCGCCTGTTTGCTGCTCACAATCGCGCTCCGCTGACTGGTGACAATCTCGACCACGTCGCCCTTGGTTTTGACGGTCGCCAGGTTCGTCGAGGTCTGGACCAAGCCGGGAACATCCGGGCTCATCGCCAGAATCCCGTGATGCACGCTCGCCAGCAGAGCAGCCGTGTGTTTCGCGTCAGTGGCATCCAGCACCATTCCCGGGCGTTCGGCTTTCTCGACCGTGATCTGCAACCCGGAATCGAATCCCCCTAAGTCGGCTTTGTATCCAGCTTCGGCCGTGGCCACAAGCGATTTCAGTTCGCTCTCGCGAGAGGGGGCGAGCACCACCAGGGCCACTGCTTCGCGGGGAATGGCATTGTGTGCGCTTCCGCCGTTGACCTCGGCGAGTTCGACGGGAAGGCGATCCAGCAAATCCTGAAGGACCCCGCCCATGATCCGCAGGGCATTGCCGCGGCCTTGATGGATATCGACACCGGAGTGGCCACCCCTCAGGCCAGACACCTTGATCCGCCAGGCCGGACCAGCGCCCGCAGGAACAAGCCTGACCTTGCGTCGAGCAGTCGTGTTGACGCCGCCCGCACAGCCGATACACAAGGTCCCGATCTCTTCGGTGTCAAGGTTGAGGAAATACTTGGACTTCAGCGAGCCAGCCGGGAATTCCGAAGCGCCCGTGAGTCCGGTCTCTTCGTCAATGGTGAAAGCGAACTCCAGAGGACCATGGGCAATGTCAGTGCTTTCCATCACGGCCAGTGCGGCGGCCACGCCGACTCCGTTATCGGCGCCCAGGGTCGTACCATCCGCCTTCAGCCAGTCTCCATCTCTTACGACCTTGATGGGATCGGCAGCGAAGTCATGAACCGTTCCCTCGTTCTTCTCGCAGACCATATCGAGGTGGCCCTGTAAGAGGGTCATCGGCGCTCCTTCGCGCCCCGGCCGCGCGGGCTTGCGGATCAAGAGATTGCCGACGTGGTCCTGTGCGGATTCCAGACCCAGCTTTGCGGCCACGCTCCGGACGTACTCCCGCGCGGCAGCCTCCTTTGTCGAGGCGCGAGGAATGGCCGCCAATTTGTCAAAGTGCTTCCATAACCGTTCAGGTTCCAGGTTCGCGAGTGCAGGCATCATGGCATGCTCCGTCGTACTGAGTTGGGATTTCGTTTTTGATCTCGAAAGCAGCCCCATTGTACATCCATCTCCATTGTTCGCGGCGTTGCGAAGCGATATTCATCGGGAGCGCTCCCGATGGTCTGCCATGCGTACTTGCGAACGCATTGAGCGGCGTGCTAACGTTCCGTGTCTTCTAGACATACCAACCATACAATGTAGTTGCGAGGTTCACGCATGAACGCGCAATCCGCTGATTCGGCTGGCCCCAAGAAGCACCAGCCTTATGTTCCAGCAAACATGGAGATGAAGGAATTTACCTGGCGTGCTGTCTTGATTGGGCTGGTATTGACGGTAATCCTGGGGGCGGCCAACGCCTATCTGGGGCTGCGAGCCGGCATTACTATTGCCGCAAGCTACCCAGCAGCCGTGATCGGTATGGCCGTCCTCCGATTGATGAACGGGTCTCTGCTGGAGGAGAACATCACCCGGACTGTGGGGGCCATCGGAGAGTCGGTTGCCGCGGGCGCAATTTTCACGTTGCCTGCATTCGTTCTTTCCGGGGCGTGGAAGTCGTTTGGCTTTCGTGATGCCTACTGGAAGTCCGTCGTATTGATGATGGTGGGCGGGACCCTGGGCATCCTTTTCGTAACGCTGCTGCGGCGCGTCATGGTGGAGGATCCCGATCTTCCCTATCCCGAATCGGTGGCGGCATCGGAGATTCACAAAGCTGGTCAGCAAAGCAGCAAGGCGGCCAAACTGCTCTTCTACAACATGGGCTTTGGCGGTTTAGTTTATTTGCTCGGGCAATTTCAACTATTCAACGCCAGCAAGAGCTTCGTGATCCACGTGGGTCAGATCGGCCGAAGCATCGTGCGCCTTGGAACATCGCAGACAGCGCAAACCGTGACGGCCGGAGGCGTGACGACCTTTCAAGCCCCGGCCATAAGTCCCGCGTACTTGGGCGTCGGGTACATTATTGGGCCGCGCCTGGCGATGCTGAACTTTGCCGGTGGCGTGGTTGCCTGGGGATTGCTCGTGCCGCTCCTCATCTACATCCTGGGCCCCCAGTTGCAGGCCAATCTCCCAGCGGGGAGCGAGGCAAATCTGGCAAGTTCCGTGTGGCTGTTCATCGTGCGTCCGATTGCCGCGGGTGGAATGATCGTGGGCTCCACCTGGACGCTCTTCCGCATGCGCAAGAGTCTCGCCTTGGGAATAAAACGCGCCATTTCTGACCTGAAGAAAACGGCCTCCGTGCACGCCGCCACGGACCGCACGGAGCACGACTTGAGCAGCAAGTTCGTATTCGGCGGCTTGTTCGCCGCTTTTCTCTGCATGATCCTGATCTATACCTATTTTTCCCACACCCTCAGCGGGGGTATCGTGGCCGCGCTGGTGATGCTCGTGGTGGGGTTCTTTTTCGCGGCTGTTTCCGGGAACCTCGTGGGGATGATCGGTTCTTCTAATAATCCCATTTCCGGTCTCACGTTGTGCACCCTGATCATCGCGGCGCTGCTGATGGTCGCGATTGGCGTTTCCGGTTTGAGCGGCATAGCAGCGGTGCTGGGCGTGGCCGCGGTTGTTTGCGTCTCTTCCGCTGTGGCTGGAGAGATGCTTCAGGACCTCAAGGTGGGACATATTCTTGGCGGAACACCGTCCAAGATGCAGATCGGGGATTTCATCGGAATCGCCGTGGCGAGCATCACTCTGTACTTTCCCTTGCTCCTTTTGCACCAGGGAAATATCAACGCGGGGGGTATCGGCTTTGGGGACCCGAAGCTGCCAGCGCCGCAAGCGGGGCTCATGTCGTTGTTGGCGAAGGGTATCGTAAATCACGACATGGCTTGGCCCCTTGTGCTGGTGGGAATCCTGTTCGGCATTGCGTTGATCATGCTGGAAGTGAAAAGCGTGCTGATTGTTGCCGTGGGAATGTACTTGCCGCTGGGAACCACTTTTGCGATTTTCGTCGGCGGCGTGATTCGCTGGGTCACCGATAAAATCCGCGATCGTCGCGGGCTCAACGATGCGCAAAAAGCGCGCGTGGACAACGCGGGCGTGCTCGCGGCCTCCGGCATGATTGCGGGGGAAGCGTTGCTGGGACTGGTGGTGGCGGGGTTCTACTTCTTCAGGAAGCCGGCGCCGGGAAAGTCGCCCCTGCCGGTGATTTTTGAGCATCCCGCGACAATCCTCGGATTTATCGTGCTGGCGATCCTGGCGTTCGTGATGATACGGGTGCCGCTGGCCAACGCGGGGAGCCCCGACGAGCCAGCACCGCCAACCGCGATCATGTAACGCCGGTTCGCACCCCATTCAGCACGTGCTGGTGCCGTGGAACTCCATGGACGGTCGCTCACCGATTCCTCCCTGGTGCCGGTGGCCAAGGAAATTCCGTCGAACCCTGCGTGGCTGGAGCATGCCGCAGAGCGCGCGCGACGCAAAACCTTTCCTTGATGCACGATTTTCAGGCGACAGTTCTCTTGACAACAGAGCATGGCATAGTTATCGTTCGGGGCAATACCGCATTGAGCTGGTGAACAGGTAGCGAGCGGCGGAACCTGGTCCAAAACTCGAAGAATAAGCGTGGTGTCTGAAAGGTGAATTGCGGTTGTGTACGGGCTGTGTGCCCGGTGGAGGCCTGCCTTGGCCATACGACGCAAGTGTGTTTCCCTTCTCTTTGTCCTGCTCTTTTCGACCCTATTTTCTGTTGGCGCGCGGGCCGGCGACGAATGGCTGCCCATCGATCCCGTCGAACTCAGAATGACCAGCGAGCCGCTGGCGCCGGGTGCGCCGGCGATCTATCTCTATCGGCAAGTGGACCGGGATGATAGCAAAGCAGACACAACCGAGTACAACTACGTGCGTATCAAGATTCTGACCGAAGAAGGACGTAAGTACGGCAATATCGAAATCCAATTTGAAAAAGCCAACTTTCACGTCAGCGCGATTCGCGCAAGAACGATCCATCCCGATGGCACGGTCGTGAATTTTGATGGAAAGGTCTATGAAAACACCATCGTCAAATCGAAGAGCTTGAAATACCTCGCGAAGACCTTTTCGATGCCGGATGTTACGGTGGGCAGCATCGTGGAGTACCACTTCAATTACGATTACGAGCAATACTCCATTTATAATTCGCGGTGGATTTTAAGCGAGGAACTCTTCACCAAGCATGCGAAATTCACTCTGAAGCCCTATGAGAGGGAAGACGTTTATCTGCAATGGTTTTGGCCTGCGGGCCTCCCGACTGGCACCACCCCGGCCGCGCAAGGCCCGGATCGCATTGTCCGGATGGAGTCCAACAACATTCCGGCGTTTGAAATCGAAGATTACATGCCGCCGGAGAATGAGTTGAAGTTCAGGGTCAATTTCGTCTATCGGGAAGGTGCTCCAGAAACGAACGTGGACAAATACTGGACCAGCTTCGGCAAGAAACAGAGCGGGCGCGTCGAGGAATTCGTAAACAAGCGCAAAGCCATGGAGCAGGCCGTGGCACAGATCGTTTCGCCCAACGACCCTCCGATGGTGAAGCTGCAGAAGATCTATGCGCGTACCCAGCAGGTTCGCAACTTGAGTTATGAAGAGAGCAAGACCGAACTGGAGCAAAAGCGCGAAAAGCTGAAGACCGCGTCCAACGTGGAAGAACTCTGGAAAATGCAGTACGGGAACCGGCAGAACATCACGTGGCTTTTCCTGGCGTTGGCGCGGGCCGCGGGATTAGAAGCGTATCCGTGCGTGGCGTCCGGACGCAGCGAGTATTTTTTCCATAAGGAACGGCTGAACAGCGCCGAACTGGGCACCAACGTGGTTCTCGTCAAGTTGGACGGAAAGGATTTGTTCTTCGAACCGGGAGCGGCATTCACGCCCTTTGGCCTGTTGCCCTGGACGGAAACCGGTGTCGCCGGCTTGAAACTCGACAAGGAAGGCGGGAAATGGATCACCACGAGCCTGCCGGAAAGCGATGCCTCGCGGACCGAACGCAAGGGCGACCTGAAGTTGCTTGACGACGGATCGCTGGAAGGCAAGCTCACCGTGACGTGGACGGGCCTGGAGGGGATGTGGCGCAGACAGGAGCAACGGAACCAGGACGACGCCAGCCGGAAGAAGTTCCTCGAAGACGATGTGAAGAACTCCATCGCTATGGGCAGCGAAGTGGAACTTACCAAGCAACCGGACTGGAAGAATTCGGACACGGCGTTCACCGCGGAGTTCACGCTGAAAGTGCCGGGATTCGCATCTTCAGCGGGAAGAAAGGTGCTGCTGCCGGTGAGCCTGTTTGCCGCGAATGAGAAACATTTGTTTGAGCACTCCGACAGGGTATACGCGATTTATTTTCAGTTTCCCTTCAAGAAGATAGACGACATCACGATCGATTTGCCGCTTGGATGGAAGACCACGACGTTGCCCAAGCCGATTGACCAGGACGCCCGAGCCGCGGACTACAAACTTACCGTGGAGGATCAGAAAGGCTTGATTCACATCCGGCGTGAAATTCGCAGCGACGTGCTGTTGGCGCCGAAAGAGGCCTATCCGGCGTTGCGGGGTTTTTATCAGATAGTGAGGACCCAGGATGATCAGCAAATCATACTTCTGCCCGTCGGCGCTTCGGCCAGCCAGTAAGCGAAAAGCGCGTCCCACGGTTTGTTTTGTTATGGCGACGCTGTTCGTCTGCTTTGCGCCGTTTCTTGCTTCGCGAACCATCGCCGCGGATGCGCCTGCCTGGATGCACGCAGCCGCCACAGCGCCGCTCCCGCCCCATGATGAGAAGACCGATGCCGTTACTGTGTACTCCGAGGACATCACCGTCGTCCTGTCGGAGAGCAAGATAAGAACGATCGAGCGGCGGGCCTACAAGATTCTGCGCCCGGGAGGGCGCGATTTCGGAATTGCGTATGCGGAATTCGACTCCAACCGGAAGATTAGCGGGATGAAGGCATGGTGCATTCCCGCCCAGGGCAAGGATTACGAAGTAAAAGAAAAAGAGGCGCTGGACGTATCTTTGGCAGGAGTGGAGTTTTCGGAACTAATCTCGGATGTGAAGGACCGATTCCTCAGGATTCCTGCAGCGGAGCCCGGGAATGTGGTCGGCTATGAAGTTGAAACTGAGACGCGACCCTATATCCTGCAGGAATGGTGGAATTTTCAGAATCGCACTCCGGTCAAGGAAGCACGATACTCGCTGCAGCTCCCGTCCGGCTGGGAGTACAAAGCAACCTGGATCAACCATCCGGAGGTCCAGCCAACACCCGCGGGGGCAAATCAGTGGCAGTGGGTGGTGACGGACGTTCCGGCGATCCGCGAAGAGGACGATATGCCGCCGTGGGCGGGTATTGCGGGGCAGATGATCGTGTCGTTTTTCCCGCCGGGCGGTTCGGGGAAAAGGGGATTCGAGAACTGGAACGAAATGGGCCGCTGGGAGAACACCCTTTTCCAAGGGCAGCGTGATCCATCGCCCGAGATCAAGCAGAAAGTCGCGGAACTGACGGCCTCGGCGCCGACGACGCTGGCGAAGATGCAAGCAATCGCGGCATTTGTGCAGAAAGACATTCGGTACGTTGCAATCGAATTGGGAATCGGAGGATGGCAGCCGCACCCGGCCCGGGACATCTATTCGCACAGGTATGGCGATTGCAAGGACAAGGCCACGCTGATGAGCGCGATGCTGAAAGAGATTGGCGTCGAATCTTATTATCTCGACATCAACGCGCGCCGGGGCGGCGTGACACCGACAACTCCTCCGCAAATGTACTGGTTCAACCACGAGATTCTGGGAATCCGGCTGCCGGACAGCGTCAGCGATTCATCGCTGATGGCGATTTACAATCACCCGAAGCTCGGGAGAATTCTGATCTTCGATCCGACCAGCGAAGTGACACCATTCGGGCAATTGGAGGGGGCGCTTCAGGACAATTACGGGCTGCTGGTCACCGAGGGCGGGGGAGATCTGATCCAAGTGCCGCAGCTTGCGCCATCCTCAAGCGGTAACCGCCGGATGGCCAAGTTGCAGCTCTCGCCGGAAGGCACTTTGAGTGGCGATGTCACGGAGATTCGTCAGGGGGACAACGCGGCGAGTCAACGTTATGCGCTGCGGGCGGCCACCAAGAACGCTGACCGGATCAAGCCCATTGAAACTCTACTGTCTCGTTCGCTGGGCACATTTCAGATCACCTCAGCGACCGTGGGCAACCTCGACGTCCACGATCAGCCGTTTGAGTACATCTATTCTTTTACAGCCGAAAAATACGGGAAGAGTGCCGGCAATCTTCTCCTGGTGCGCCCGCGGGTCATCGGAAATTGGTCCAGCGATGTTCTGGAGAAGAAGGAGCCGCGCAAATATCCGGTGGAATTCGATGGACCGCTGACGAATGTAGATTCGATAGAAATCAAGCTGCCTGCAGGGTATGAAGTCGACGAGCTGCCCGCTGCCGCGGATGCGGAATACTCTTTCGGGAGCTATCACAGCAAGTGCGAAGTGAAAGAGGACGAGCTGGTTTACAGGCGCGCACTCGTGGTCAAGGAGTTGAGCGTGCCGGTGGACAAGTTGGCTCAACTGAAGACGTTCTACCGGATCATCGCGGGCGATGAGCGGAGTACCGCCGTGCTGAAGCCGAAGGGGAACTGAGGGATTCGCAAATTCACTGGGTTTGGCGAGGATTCACGAAGGCGATCGTGGCCGGAGCTTGCAGCGAACTTGACTCTAAACCCGCACCCTTTGAAAAACCGCAGGCCAAAGGGTGCGCCACCCCATTTCGCGTTCGGACTTTACGCCTGTCCCACCCGCGGACGTGAAAGAGTCCCAGGAGGCCCTCAAAGCGATGAGTAACGTCCCTGGATTGACGGTGACAGCAGCGACTGGAGGAAATATCAAAGCCGGGCAGGTGACCGCAACGTTAGCTGATGCGGCCACCCTGGCAGTGGCCCCCATGCAAGCTGTTAAGAACCCCGCAACGGCGGCTGATGCAATCGGAACGGTGGGAAGCGTGGCAGACCTCGTTATAAATGCTGGGAAAACAGCAGCAAGTGTCGTATCAGGAGCCATAGCTACTTCACCGCAGCCTCCTCCGCCACCGCCGCCAAAGTGTCCGAATGCAACCTGTCCTAACAAGTGAGCTATGAACCGATTTCATCAATTCATGAACAAACGACTCTGGTTCCTGCTTTTTAACACATGCTCGATAGCATATCTTGTTATGAGTGGGCGACTGCATTACGACCTTGTTTCTGTCCTGGGTTGCGGAATAGCATTGCTATTGATGAACGGGATTGCGCTTTTGTCTGCAAGAAACTTCCCGGATTGGAAATGAAGCCACAGTTCAGAGCATTCTTGGTTAACTTCGGTATTGCCATCGGTCTTGTCGTCGAACTACACCGAGGGGCCGCTGCCTTTGAAGTTGCGCTTACTGGGATTTTTCTTTTCGTGCTGGCAAATGCGCTTCTACTGAGCGCATATAGAAAGAGACGTCGGGCTGATTAGATGATGGCGTCGCCTCCCTCGACCGAGCAAACTTGGTTGGCTGATTGGATGACTGCGTCGGCTCCTGTTCCCAAGTAGACTTGGTAGCTGTTGGACGATCAAGGCTCGGAAAAAGGAGCCGAGCGATGATCATTATAGGTTGTGATTTTCACACACGCTACCAACAGATTGCCATGGCCAACGACGAAACTGGGGGAGTTGCTTCTTCCTCCTCGTCCCAGTTTCGAAATTAGTACCTCATAAATATACATTGACAGTTGGTAATTATAGCGGTATAATACGTCGTGAATACTCGGCACAAGCCCGCCCGCGCCCCGCAGCTCTCCAGCACACTCACCCTCTGCACCAACAGTGCGCATCCATATCAAAACAAAGGCTTTGCAAACCCAAACAGCGAGTTTCTAAGTGCCTTGTTTTCACATCGTTGCGCACACTCGCGCCCGCAACCCCTTTGTTTTGACATGCTTCACAAAAACACCCGGGGTGGCATACACAAACTTTTTCAGTCGCCGCTCACAAATCGCGGATCTCGCTTCACAAGTTACGTCGCAGAGGGAATGGACCTAACTTCGCGGGCAGATAAACGTGACGGCCGCGGGCGGGCGGAGGGTGCTCCAGCGGTGGCGGAGGTTGCGCGGGGCGGCTTCGAGCAGGGCGGCGAGAAGTTGCTGGGCTTGGTCATAGGGCAGGGAAATGCGGAAGAGATCGGCGCGCCGCGCATGGGAATATCTCTCATAGCGGGCAGTATGACTGGCGGCGTTCCGCAGAAGCACCTGCCAGGGAGAAAGCCTTCCCAGAAATTTCTTTTCCAAAGCCTCCGCACGAAAAATTTCGACTACATGGCATTGCGTCCCGCCGCCGATCTCGAAGAGCGCCGCAGTTGCTTTGGACGGCTCGAACGGGCGCGAAGGATCGTCATCGGGAAAGGGAACGAGGAGCGCTGCGATCTCCGAAGCTTCCGCTGCTATGCCATCCCACCAGTAGCGGTAGCCGTGGTAGACCGCGGTGCCGCTCCGGAAAATCTGCCGCACGCGCGCGGGGTCCTTGCCCGCAATGCTGACGACCAGATCCGCCAGTTCGTGCAGGCGAAACACCTGCTTCACCACTGGGCGGACGCTGACGTAGCCTGCGTCTTCTTCGGTGTAACGAACGGGAATTTGTTGCGGCAAGGGCATGAGTTTATCGATGACGACGCGAATTTCGGAGTTTCCTGCAATCAAAGGCGCCCGCCTCAGAAGGCGGCCGCTACAAATGCAAAACGGCGTCAACCGAGTTTGGAAAGACGTTCGCGAACGCGATCACTCAACGCTTTGCCGTCAACCGCCTTTCCGGCCAGGATTTCTTTTGCGGCTTTGACGACGGCGCCCATCTGCTTGACGGAGGCCGCCTTCGTATCCGCGATGGCTTGGGCGACGGCGGCATCCATTTCGGCTTCGGAGGCGCCGGCGGGGAGATAGCTTTCGACGACGGCGAGCTGGCGGGTCTCCTTGTCGACAAGGTCCTGGCGGCCGCCTTTGGTGAACTGCTCGATGGACTCTTTGCGCTGCTTGACGAGCGTCTGGAGCAACTGAATGGATTCCGCGTCGTCCAGCGCGCGCAGCTTTTCCACTTCCTTCAATTGCAGCGCGGATTTCACCATGCGCAGGACGCTCAGGCGCAGCTCGTCCTTGGCCTTCATGGCGGTGACAATATCTTTCTGGATCGTTTCGGAAAGGCTCATGGCAACTCCCCCCCTTCCGAACTATAACAGACACATATACCCAACATTTACAATTCTCCTTGATGCCGCGATTGACACGCGGCGAGCCGCACAGTACTTTGATTAGTTTTCCATGCTGGGAGGAGACCGCCGGGGAGTGTGCCGCGGCTCCTACCCGAAATGAGGAATCATGAAAGTCATCGTGGCGGACAAGATCAGCGAACGAGGAGTGGAACTCCTAAAGCAGACCGGCTGGAACATCGTTCTGACGACAAAGGACACGCTGCTGGGCGAACTAGGTGATGCCGATGCCCTGATCGTGCGCAGCGCCACGCGCGTTACGCCGGAACTGCTGCAGAAGGCCCCGCAACTTCGCGTGGTGGGGCGGGCGGGAGTCGGTGTGGATAACATTGACCTGGACGAAGCCACCAAGCGTGGTGTGCTGGTGATGAGCACGCCCGGGGGAAGTTCCGTCAGCGTCGCCGAGCATACGTTCGCGCTGCTGCTGGCCCTGGTGCGCCAGGTACCAAAGTTCGACGCGGCGCTGCGCGAAGGGAGATGGGAGAAGTCCTCATCGGGCGCGGAAGTGCGCGGGAAAACCCTGGGATTGATCGGCTTGGGGCGCATCGGCAGCGAGGTAGCCAGGCGCGCGGCTGCGTTCGATATGCGGCTTGTGGCTTGCGATCCGTATATCAGCGAGGCTGCAGCAAGGGAACGGTCGGTGGAGCTAATGCCGCTGGGGAAGCTGCTGGCGGAAAGCGATTTCATTTCCTTGCACACCGCGGTCAACCCGCAGACACAGAACATGATCAACGCCGTCACGATCGCGCAGATGAAAAAAGGCGTGCGGATTGTGAACGCGGCGCGCGGCGAACTGATCAACGAAGCGGACTTGGCGGCCGCGCTGAAGAGCGGGCATGTGGCGGGCGCCGCACTGGACGTATTCGTCGAAGAGCCGCCGAAAAATTCCCCGCTGATTGGTTTGCCGAACGTGATTTGCACACCGCATGTGGCGGGCTCGACCGCGGAAGCGCAGGAGGAGTTGGGGATTCAGGTTGCCGTACAGGTGCGCGACTACCTGGCGGAAGGCGTGATCCGCAACGCGGTGAACCTGCCGGCACTTTCACCGGAGCAATATCGCCGTATACGGCCGTACCTTGCGCTAGCGGAACGGCTGGGCTCGCTGGTTTCACAAGCAGCGGCCACGCGGCCAGCCCGGATACGGATTCGCTATGCCGGCGAACTTTCGGAGATTGGGACGCACCTCTTGCGCAGCGCTGTTCTCGCAGGGCTGTTGAACGCCGTTCTCGATGAGAAAGTGAACGTGGTAAATGCTGGACGCGTGGCGGCAGCCCGCGGACTGATCGTCGAAGAAGAAACGCGACGGCGGGAACATGGCTTTCCCCATACCCTGGAAGTGGCGGCTATGCCGGAGAAGGAAGGCGCGGCGGGGTTCAGCGCGGAAGGCACCGTACTCCATGATGGTTCGCCGCGCGTCATCAACATTGATGGAATCGCGCTGGAAGCCCAATTGGAAGGCACGGTGCTGTACCTTCGGAACCACGACGAACCTGGCGTGATCGGCTATATCGGTACGACCCTAGGGAAGCATGGCGTAAACATCGCTACATTTGCGCTTGGACGCCGTGAAGCCGCGCGGGGGGCCGAAGCCGTCTCCCTGGTGCGGCTGGATGGCGAGGTATCCGCATCAATTCTGGAGCCGATCCGGGCGAACTCCGCAATCACGCAGGCGCGGCTGTTGCACTTCGGCAAGGCCTGAACGGCTTGCCGGTCGAGCACGGCTATCTACGCGAGAGAGTGGCTCAGACCAGAGGGCCAATGGCGTGTACCAGAGTTCCAACTGTTTGAAAGCAAGGAATATTTCCGCACTCGCTCGCAAGGCGGGCGGCAGGGTGCTCCCGGCGTTCTTTCCCGGGTGGTTCCGTGAATGAGGCAATCCTTTCCACAGCGGGGGAGCAACCCCCTGCGGTCAAAGTATTTGAAAATCCGTTCCTATCCATTCATAGAACATTCCTTGACACCAGGCTCAATTTGGCAAAGAATTTGACAACTCTAAGGCAAGTCCGTGGTGAAACGAGGGCGCCCGGGCAGTTCCAGATTCGTGTGTGTGTTTTTTCTGGCTGGGTAGCGTTCGAGGGATGAGTCTCCGGGGGGATCCCGCCTCTTCAAACTTACATCGCGGACTGAAACGGTGCATGCGACAGGTGCTGGCAGGAGGGGTATTTCTGCTGCCGGCGCAGGGTTGTATTTTGGGTGATTAGCTCCGAAGTGCGAGGGTGTACTGGGAAGAGATCATGGGGCAGGGGACTGTTTGGATTTCCAGGGGCAGCGCAGTGGGGTAGTTGATCAAGGTTCTCGGATTCGTTTTTTCATTGGCATGTTGGTTCTACTGGCCGTCATGGTGGTAGGGAGAAAGGGTGATGTTTTATGAAGCACGTATGTTGGTTGTTTTGCCTCGGTTTCTTTCTCTTGTTCTGTCTCACTCCTGGATTTGCGCAAACCGGCACGACGTCTCTGCGCGGAACAGTGAATGACGAGACAGGCGCCGTGATTGTGGGCGCGAACGTAAAGATCAGCAATTCGCAGACCGGCTTTGAGCGCTCGACGACGAGCGGAAGCGCCGGGGAGTACGAGTTCCTGGCGTTGCCGCCGGGCCTCTACGCCTTGACGGTGGAAAAGCAGAGCTTCCAAAGGTATGTGCACACGAATCTCGATCTGCTGGTGAACTTGCCTGCAACCCAAAACGTCACGCTGCACGTGGGCTCGGTGAGCCAGACAGTGGAGGTATCCGCGGTGGCGGTGGCACTGAACACAACAGATGCATCGGTCGGAAACGCATTCAGTGAAAACGAGGTGAAGCAATTGCCGCTGGAAGGGAGAAACGTCCCTGATTTGCTCAGCTTGCAGCCCGGCGTGGCCTACGCCGGCAACCGAACGGACGTGCCGACCTGGGACACCCGAAACGGGGCGGTGAATGGTGCGCGAAGCGACCAGAGCAACGTAACCGTAGACGGGGTGGAATCGAACGACATAAACGGGGCGGCATTTACCTCTGTGCTGCCGGTCACACTGGATTCCGTGCAAGAGTTCCGCGTGACGACTTCAAATTACAACGCGGACCAGGGCGGGTCTTCCGGCGCACAGGTGGCCCTGGTCACAAAGAGCGGCACGAATGACATTCACGGATCGGCGTATGAATATAACCGCAACACAGCCACCAGCGCGAATGATTATTTCGTGAAGGCCTCGCAGATCGACACCTGCCTCAGTAACGGCATCTCGCTGAGCGAAAAGCAGTGCAATCAAGCGCCCAAGCTGATCCGCAATATTTTCGGAGGTTCCGTCGGAGGCCCGATAAAGAAAGACCGCCTTTTCTTGTTCCTGAACTATGAAGGAACACGGCGGTCCGAGGCGCAGAGCGTGACCGATGTGGTTCCATCAAACACCCTGCGGGACGGAATCATGCAGTATCTCTGCGCGCCACTTCTAGACGCAAACGGAAACGTGATCAAAACGGCGGCCCAGGTGTGCCCGGGGGGTTCAGTGACGGGTCTCAGCGGCAAGAGCTACACGGTACAGCCGACATATAACGCACTTTCCCCGACTCAGATTACGGCCATGGATCCCCTCCATCTGGGGCCCAATACTGCAATCCTGCAATACCTTAATACCTGGCCGACTTCCAACAGCAGCGCTTGCGGAGACGGGTATAACTACGCGTGCTTCAACTACAGCGCGCCAATTTCCGAGACGGAAAACGAATATATCGCAAAGATGGATTACAACATCACGACGGATGCCAAGCAGCATGTCTCGGTGATGGGCGCGCTGCGCAACGATAGTAACCCCGGCGCGGCATTTTATCCCGGCTTGCCGCCGTCGCAGTCGAATGTGAACTACAACAAAGGTATCGTTGTGAATTACAACGGAGTCATCACCTCAAACCTAATTAACAACTTTCGGTATGGCTTTGTGCGCCAGAGCGTCGGGTACATCGGGAACTCCAACCAGGATTGGATCCTCCTCCGTGGACTGAACGATCAGACTGGCCCCCCGGCGGCAATCACGCGCACGTATGGCTTCCAACGGCCGACGCACCTTTTCGCGGACGACGTGTCTTGGATGCGCGGCAAGCATACCTGGCAGTTTGGCGGGCAGGTCGCGTTTATCCGGACACCGAGCATCAGCTATGCATCCTCGTTCAGCTTTGCCCGCGCCAACGCGTCCTGGACAACTACATCCGGATATGCGCAGAAGAGCTCTTCGCCACTGAACCCGATGAATAGCGGGTTCCCGCAAGTGGATGCGAGTTTTGCCAACTCCTATGATTTTCCGCTCACGGCGTTGCTGGGCATGGTGACGGAGGTGGACGCACAGTATAACTTTCAGAGGGACGGAAGCGCCTTGGCGGACGGCACCCCGCTCACGAGGCGGTTCGCCATCAACAGCTACGAGATGTATGTGCAAGACGTGTGGAAGGTAAGACCGACGTTCACACTCACGCTGGGCTTGCGGTATTCGCTGTTCTCGCCGCCGTGGGAAACGAACAAGCTTCAGGTCTCGCCGACGGTCAACATGGACCAGTGGTTCCTGAATCGCGCGGCGGAGGGCAATGCGGGGCAGCCTTCGAACCTGGATCCGCTGGTTTCGTACGACTGGTCCGGGCAGGCGAACGGCAGGCCCGGATTCTACAATTGGGATCCCAAGGATTTCGGGCCGCATGTGGCGTTTGCCTGGGCGCCCCGGATGAGCAAAGGGCTGTTGGGCGACGTGTTTGGGGAAAGCAAAACGTCCGTGCGTGGCGGGTTCGGGATGGTATACGACCGGTTTGGCCAGGGCCTTGTGGATGACTTCAGTCAATACGGATCATTCGGACTCTCGGCGGAATTAACCAACCCAGCGGGATTCGTGGATGCTTATAACGCACCGCGGGTGACGAGTATGAACACCGTTCCGAAGAACGACCCCAGCGGGAACCCCTACTTAGATTATAACGGAAACCCCGTCTATGTGCCGTCTCCGCCGGCGAATTTCCCGGAGACGTTCCCGACCGGTACATTCTATATCGGCTCAACCATCGACAAGAATTTGAAGACACCTTATGCCTTCACCTTTGATTTTTCCGTTTCCCGAGAATTAAAGGGAGGATTCACGTTTGAAGCCGCCTACGTGGGGCGCCTCTCCCGCCGCCTCCTGATGCAATTGGACACGGCCACGCCCTTGGATCTGAAGGACCCGACGACAGGGATGGACTACTTCACGGCGGTCACAGCGCTGGCAAAAATTTACCGTCAACAGCTGTCGAACGGAAATTTTGCGTCGACGACAACGTTCAATCCGGCTACTTTGCCGCCCAACGTTGCCAAGTATTGGGCAGATATCCTCACGCCACCGCAGGCGGGAGACGCGTACCAAATGTCCTCATGCACGGGCACCGACAGTCATGGGAATCCGCTTGTCATGACGACGACCAATCCGGTGGTAGCGGCCTACGACCTGTTCTGTGGGAATAACTTGAACGAGACGACTGGGTTGCTCGCGCTTGACTACTCCGGCCTGCCGGGCGTAAGCGGCAACTCTTATCTGCCGAAGGGCGGACAATATACCTTTTATAATCCGCAGTTCGCCACCATGTATATGTTCAAGTCCATGGGCACTGCGAGTTACAACGCTGGCCAATTCTCGCTGCACCATAAGTTGATGCACGGCGTGCAGTTCGACCTTAACTACACCTACTCCAAATCCATCGATTTGGCCTCGGACGCGGAAAGGATCGGGACCATGGGAGGAAACAGCGCGTACATCATAAATGCGTGGGATCCGACTGAGTTCCGAGGGCCATCTGACTTCGACGCGACACACCAAGTCACGGCGAACTGGGTGGTGGATATGCCTTTTGGGCGGAAGAAAGCGATCGGCGGAAATGCCAACGGGTTCGTGAATGCCATCATCGGAGGATGGCAGTTCTCGGGCCTGACACGCTGGGTAAGCGGATTCCCATTCAGCGTGTATAACGGGTATCAGTGGCCGACGGACTGGGAAGAAGAAGGCAACGCCATGCAGACCGGGCCGGTGAAAACGGGGACGTTCCACGATCCGAGCGATGCTTCGATTGTCAGCGCCTTCTCCAACTTCGCCGCGGCACAGAGCTCGTTCCGCGAGCCGTACCCCGGTGAAGCGGGGCAGCGTAACAATTTGCGAGGTCCGGGTTACTTCAGCATGGACATGGGGCTTGCCAAGAGGTGGTTCATGCCGTGGAGCGAACATCAGAGCCTGCAATTCCGGTGGGAAGTGTTCAATGTGTTCAACGTGGTGCGATTTGATCCGCTCAGCATGAACGCGACGGTGGACTACTCCGGATCGACATTTGGCCAATACACGCGGCTGTCCACCAACCCGCGCGTGATGCAGTTCGCTTTGCGCTACGAGTTCTAACGGCCTCTCGGTACAGGAAGTGACTGGGGGAGGCGCGAGCTTCCCGGCGGTTTTTCTTGCACTTTTTGAGGTGCAGCCCGATGCGGTCATGAACTTCGCGGAGCCACGTCAGCCCTTTCCTGGCACCTCGCATACAAGCTGTGCTAACCTAGAAGTTCAGCCCGGGATGGTCATATCACTCCGGGTGATCTGTCGGGGCGTGGCTCAGCCTGGCTAGAGCGCCTGGTTCGGGACCAGGAGGTCGGTGGTTCAAATCCACTCGCCCCGACCACTTCCAAGATCCTGCCTTTCATTAGTTTACGCCACCTTTTCCGTTTCGCGTGCGGCGGCTTTTTGTGGACCATTGTGGACCAACTCAAAACCTAGCCCGATGCGTTCGGCCCATTCCTGCCGGAACGCAACATCCTCTTTGAGCTTTGAGTAAAGATCCCCGACCTCTTCGGATGCATGGCCCATCCAAACGCGCTCCAGATCTTTTGGGGCGCCGTTCTTTCTGAGCCACGTGAGCCGAAAGCGCCGAAAAGCGTGGAAGCCCACACGCTTGAGGCTGTGGAGGACGCGCAGGACGTTTCGCTGCAGCAAGGGCTTGCCTTGTGCAGTTGCAAAGAGATAGCCGCTGACGCCGGAAACGTAACCTCGAAGTTCGCTTGCAAGGACCTCAGGAATGTCCACCACGCGGACAGCGTTCGACGTTTTTGGCTCCTGCTCCTGCTTACGCCACAGGCTACGACGCACGTGGAGCAGACGGCAATCCGGACCGAAATCGGTTGAGCGCAACGCAAGCGCCTCGCCGATTCGCAATCCGGTACCCGGCAACAGTGCGAACAGCATGGCATACTTGCGCTTCTTGACGTTCGATAGGATTTCCATTAGATCGACCTCGGTAACTGTAGGCCTGCGCTGTTTGTCCTTTCTCACGACCGGGAGTTGAATGAAGTCGTGATTCCAATTGCGCGGGTAGGTTTGTTCGCCCTCTTCGTCCACTGCTGAGGCGACGACCAGTTTAACCACCTGCACGTAGTTGACGATGGTTTTTGCCGAAAGCCCCGCCTCTGACATCTTCTCGACAAGCTCGCGTACCGCCTTGTTAGAAACGTCGGCCAGCAACTTGTCCCCGAGGTGCGGCAGAAGCCAAGCGTTAAGTGCGTCCTGCCAACCGGAAATCGTGGCCGGTTTGACCGGACGGCGCTTGCGAGCACGAAGCGAGGCGATCCACCACTCGGCCTGCTGGCGAAACGTAATCGCAGGAGCCGTGTTCTGGCGGAACGACTGCTCTGAATTGATGCGCTCTCGCTCGAGGTACTCCCGAAGGCGCTGCCGCGCCAAGGATTTTGTCCGGCAGACGCCCAGCGATACTGTGCGCCGTCTTCTTTCAGGACTGCCCGGCATATCCGCCCAAAACTTTCCATAGCAGGGTGCCGTTGGGTCCCAAATTTTCGAATGCTGAAACACTGTTCCTGATTGTCCTGTTCGGCGGCTCAAGGATGGTCCTCGTTTCCGCCTTGCAGGTGTCGCGACAGCACTGTACGATGGCGCGCCGCTGCAACTCAAGTCCTGATTTTCTGCTCCCATTGGCGTGGAATCTTAGGCCAGCCGGACATGCTGTCAATTCGCGCCAGGGAGAGGAATACGGTCGCCCGGTGAGACGCGGTATCGGGCTTAGCCTGGAAAATTCATGATTTTAGAGGCACGAAAGGCCTCGCCATGGTACAAAACCGTTGTCTGTGCGGGTTTGAGACCAAAAGTGAGGCCTTCGCTTGACCGAACATACCACAACAGAG
>Ga0182011_10000015_pt1 | contig 151820 bp, 130 predicted proteins | sample 711E1DmetaG_FD_120481 | JGI IMG/M metagenome (GOLD analysis project Ga0182011, IMG submission 120481) | Permafrost microbial communities from Stordalen Mire, Sweden - 711E1D metaG | ecosystem: Environmental > Terrestrial > Soil > Wetlands > Permafrost | place: Sweden: Stordalen | collected...
CATTTCTTTTATATCAGAATGGGAACATAAGTTTTATATTATAACACGGGGCGACGTCTACATTTTGGACGGATTAAATTTAGACAACAGTTTTAATAAAATATTTACGCCTGAATATTTGCCTGTTGTAGCAGTTACAAACGAGAACGGCAAAATTTGGGTTCTTGGCAGGAACTGGGTTGGATGGATTGAAAAGGGTAAAATAAAAATTCTCAATGATAAATTTGAATTTCCTTCCGCTCTTGAATTTGAGTCCCCTAAATTGATTCCGGGGAAAAATAATATTTTATATGTCGGTAATTATTATTTCTCATTTTATATAAATAAGTTAACCGGTAAGTTATATCCGATGACTCATAAAAACGGGTTTGCATCTGACGGCGGAACTTCAATTTTTCTCGATAAAGAAGAAAATGTCTGGATAACAGGTATGAGGGGAATAGATAAGCTTAGCAATTTATTCCTGCAGAATTATGACGTTTCGAACGGATTATTGGATAATGAAGTCACTGCTATTTGCGAATACAGCTCGGGTAAATTAATTTTAGGACATAATGAAGGTATTTCAATTTTTACCAATGGCAAAATAGATAAAATAGATTTTCCCCATGGTCGCAATATTTATTCGGGCTCCAATCGCGTTCTTGATTTATGTAAAGCGAAGGATGGAACAATCTGGATTGCGGCATCTGCATTAGGTCTCGGTAAAATGGATATAAATGGAAATCTCAGCTGGATTAAAATTCCGAATTCATATTCCGCGACTTCAGTTAATATCGATAAAAATGGTAAACTATGGGTTGCGGCTAATTCAGGTATATATTCAATTCAAAATGGAAAAGTTGACGAAGAGAAAGAGTTTAATAATAATAACCACTTCTTTAGAAGAATAAATATTACAAAAGATAATGAAATATATTTTTCTTCTGCATACGGAATTAAATGCAAAATAGATAACAAAGTTTCCAGTATAACATCAACGGAAAATATCGGTGCGAATGAAGTATTTAATGTTTATAAAGATAATAAAAATCGTATTTTTGCAGGGACAAAAGTAGGCTTATATATTATACAAAATAAATCACTTATCAAATTCAGTGAAAATGGTTTTATAATAGATAAGGCAGTTTATACAATAACGCAGGATACAAGAGGAAATTATTGGTTCGGAACAAATGATGGAGTTATAAAATGGGATGGAAATAAATATGTACAAACATTTACAACCGGTAACGGATTGTTGGGAAAAGATGTAAATCGCGCAGCCCTCAGTCAGGATTCTTTTGGTAATATGTGGATAGGAACGGAATCAGGAATGACCTGTTATAAACCCGAATATGATAATAATGTAACTCCCGTTCCGGAAATATTATTTGTAAACGTAGAAGATATCGAAGGTAATAAATATTCATTAACTAAAAATTTAAATCTTCCGAATAAAACAAACACTTTATATTTTAATTTCCGGGGAATATCTTTTATTAATGAAGATTTAATTAAATACAAAATTAAGCTTGAGGGATTCGATGCAGACTGGTACGAAGTTAATCAGTCCCAGATAGATAAAATCCGCTATACAAACCTGAAGCCGGGTGATTATAAACTTCTTGTATCTGCGAAAAATGTTTCCGGTGATTGGAGCAAAGCAGTATCATCTCCTGTGATTACAATTCAAACACCGTTTTATGTTAAATTGTGGTTTGTTTTACTTATAATAACAATCTTTTTATTACTCCTGTATCTATTTTATAAATTGTCACTGAAAAGATTATATTTTCTAAAGCTTGAAGAGCAGGTACAATTGCGGACATCTGAATTGAAGGAATCCGAAAATGAATTAAGAAAGTCGCATGCAGAGCTTGAAGAAAAAGTAAAAGAGAGAACAAACGAACTGGCAAAAGCAAATGAACAATTATCGGAGATGGTTGCCTCGAAAGATAAATTCTTTTCTATAATTGCCCACGATATGAAAAGCTCTTTTTCGGGGTTGCTTGGATATACGGAAGTTTTAAAAGTCGGAGCAGATTCTATGACCCATCAGGAAATATCTGATTATTCCGATAATTTGCATAAACATTCACAAAATTCATTTAACCTTCTTGAAAATCTTTTGAACTGGTCAATGCTTCAAACCGGAAGAATGGATTTTATTCCGATTAAATTTGATTTATATCAGGAAATTCAATTTGTTTTGGATTTGGTCGAAGCAAATGCATTATCAAAAAATATTAACATTTCAAATGATGTGAAGGAATTTACCTTTGTCAGGGCAGATGAAAATATGCTCAGAACAGTATTATATAACCTTGTTACAAATGCAATTAAATTCACATTTAAAGGTGGCGAAGTGAAAATTTCATCGGATGAGAAAGACGGTTTTATTATAATTTCAGTTTCAAATAATGGTGTCATAATATCTGAAGAAGACATCGGCAAATTATTTAAATTGACTACGAAAATTAAAACCGAGGGTACGTCGAAGGAAAAGGGAACGGGTTTAGGTCTTTTAATTTGCAAGGAAATGATTGATAAACATAACGGGAAAATAACAGTAGAAAGCAGTGAAGATAAGGGGACAACGTTTTGCGTTTGGTTGCCGGTGTGAGAGAATGAATGAATAGTAAAAATCGAATCTCGAAGGGATGAAATTATTGTAGGTTTGAAATGTAATCAAGGGGTTGATAAAAAAACAAAACCTCACCCCCGCCCTCTCCTGAAAGGAGAGGGGAGAAACAAAATTGTTAAATCGCATTAATCAAAATATATTTTATTAATGATAGCAATTTTTACAGGCATCATTGCAGGTATTATTCACGTTTGGTCGGGACCTGACCATTTGGCAGCAATTGCTCCGCTCGCATTATCGACAAGAAAAAAATCTTACATAACCGGAATACGGTGGGGTTTAGGACATTCATTTGGGGTTCTGATAATAGGAGCATTAGCTCTTTTGCTGAGAGAACTGATTCCCATTGAAGCAATATCGGGCTGGAGTGAAAAAATTGTCGGGTTAATGTTAATCGGAATCGGTCTTTGGGGTTTGCATAAAGCATTTACAAAAAGAATTCATATACATACACATCAACACGACGGAGAAGAGCACAAACATGTTCATCTTCATTCTAAAACAAAAGAGCATGATATACCTTCCGCGCATATTCATATACACGCAGCGATGGGCATCGGAATATTACATGGTCTTGCAGGAAGTTCGCACTTCATAGGGATATTGCCTGCTCTCGCATTTCCGACTTTAATTCAATCTGTTATTTACCTTCTTGCATTCGGGACAGGCACAATAGTTTCGATGGCACTATTCGCCGCGAGTGTGGGAATATTAAGCGACAGGTTTGCATTCAACAGCGACAAAGCTTATAAATGGATGATGTCCGTTTGTTCATCAGCGGCTTTATGTGTGGGAATATTTTGGATTATAATCTAACCTATCCACTGCACGATATTTATTAACCTTACTCCAATAGAAGCATAACAAAAAACAAAAGAAAGAACAAATAATAATTTTTAAAATTAAATTGCATCAGTAACAATGCCGGCACGTTGTAACCAAAACAATTAATTTATTTTTTATTTTTTATTTTTTATAAAAAAGGAACTAAAAATGATTTGAAACGTATATTTTAATATATTATTTTTGTAAACGAAAAATATTAAATAATTTATTCAAAAAATAATTTGATTAATAGATTAGAATAAATTAATTGCATTAAAGAAAAAAAATTTAAATTAAACTTATGTCAACATTAATAATGAACAAGAATAAAATTATTTTTCCCGTTGTTTTGATATTGTCATTGATGACGGGTATGCTCCTTGGCGGCGTTTTATTAACAAAGTATCTGGGTTATTCTAAAAATATGCCAAATTCAAATTTCACTCCTGTCAGCAACACGGAACAAACACAAAAAATATCCGATGACAGGCAGACCGCAATAACCCGCGCAATTTCTAAAATTTCAGGTTGTATTGTAGGAATAAATGTGGAAGAAGTAAGAACAGTTCAGGACCCGTTTATGAATGACCCGTTTTTCAGGCAATTCTTTGGTGATGTAGGTCCGCAGAAACAAGTTGTTCGCGGATTGGGCTCAGGGTATGTTATTTCAGAAGATGGTTACATACTGACCAATGACCACGTTGCCGGAAATGCTACAAAAATTTCCGTTACACTTACTACGGGTGAAACCGTGAACGCCAAGCTTATCGGTTCTGACCCGGCAACTGATGTGGCTTTATTAAAAATAGACAGAAACAATCTGCCATTTATTAATTTCGGAAATTCGGATAATGTAATCATAGGTGAATGGGTGATTGCACTTGGAAATCCATTCGGGCTTTTCGAAATTAACGATAAGCCAACCGTTACCGTCGGAGTTGTTAGCGCCCTTAATATGAAAGTAAATGCTGAAGGAAACAGAGTATATAAAGATATGATACAAACGGATGCATCCATCAATTCGGGAAATTCAGGCGGACCTCTCGTAAATGTCGATGGAGAAGTGATTGGAATGAATACTATAATATATACGGGAAGCCAGTTCAGCCAGGGAAGCATCGGAGTCGGCTTTGCAATTTCCATAAACCGTGTTAAGAAAGCAATGCAGGAGTTAAAAGAAAACGGTAAAATAGACAGGAGTTTCAATGTTGGATTCAGAGTTCAGGGAATCGATGACCAGATTGCAAAATATATAGGACTAAAATCTAAGGATGGTGCAATTGTAACGCAGGTTCAAAAAGGGAGTATCTCAGACGATGCCGGTTTAAAACCTGAGGATGTTATTATTGCAGTTAATAATGAAAAAATCAGGAACGATCAGGATTTAGTTTATGCTATAAATGATATGCGGGTAGGGGATACGTTAAAATTAAAAATAATTCGAAGCGGAAGCGAACAGGAAATTACGATGAAATTAACCGCCTCTAAATAAAGCGTTAAATGTTAAATGTTAAATGTTAAATGTTAAATGAATAAAGAACCGTAATTATTTAACATCTTAAAATTTAATATATAAAGTTAACCGGATAAAAGTAAAATTTATCCGGTTTTTGTTTTTTAATTTAACATTGATTCAGCTTCCTTCCTCAATTTGCTCTTAAGCTTTTGACTTTAACATTTAAAATTTAACATTTAACATTGATTACGTTCCATTGCCGGGAAGATCGTATGCATCCCTCTTTTCATCTTCAAGCTTTTCTCTCATTATCAATTTCCCGTTGAATTTCGCACCGTATTCGATAACAATGTGCTCGACATCTGCATCTCCGAAAACCCTGCCTGTTCCTTTTATTTCGAGTTTATGTGCTTTGATGTTTCCCGTTACATGACCATAAATTGTTACTTCGATTGAGTTCACGTCGCCTTTAATAATTCCTTTCTCTCCAATAATCAATCCGTTTTCTCCGGATAGATTTCCCGTTACAATTCCGTCTATTTTCGTATTCGAAGGAGAAAAGAGATTCCCTTCAAACTTGCATCCTTCGCTTATCAAAGTTTTTATCTGGCTCGATTCCGATTTTGTATAACCGGGGGAAACATTCGATTCGTCTTTGCTTTTTTGTCCGAACATTTTTTTTTAATTTAAAGTTAAATAATTGTGTGGATTAATATCCGTACCGTATCTTCTGATTTCATAATGCAAGTGAGGACCCGTAGACCGCCCCGTTGAACCGACAAACCCTATAACGTCACCTGCTTTTACTTCCTGTCCCTGCACTACATTAAATTGAGACAAATGTCCGTATTTGCATTCAAAACCATAGCTGTGTTTTATTGTTACGCATTTACCGTAACCATTATCCCAGTCTGCGGATTCAACTATTCCGTCTGCAGTGCATCTTACGGTGTCACCGATATTTGCTTTGAAGTCCATACCTTTATGAAATTCAGAACTTCTGCCTGAGAACGGATTTGCCCTGTAACCATAATCGGATTTTACTTCGCCATAAATAGGATAACCGAGAGGGATATTACATATATTTACAAAAATATCGTTCGTGTGGGATTCATAGAAATCATAAATCGTTAAATCTGTATTCTTGTTTTCATCATTGCCTCCGCCAATTCCTGATTCCTCTTTCGCAACGCCTCTTTCTTTCAGATATTTATTGATATCGGTAATGCGATTTTCAATATTATTAATTTTTAATTTTATTTGCAGACTGTCAACTAATTTGACGTCATTTTCCATCGTTTTAATTTTCTGAACAAGTGCTAATTTTTCGTTAGATGAAATTTTAAGCCAGGCAATTAAACATATAGTTAAAACAATAAAAATTAAGAATACCGAAGTTACACCGATAAGATATTTTTTTAATCGAAGAATGTGCTTCGTTTCGATTGTGTAAGAACGTGTTGAAGTGTTATCATCACTGACGAGCAATAAAGTAGTTATTTTTTTCTTCATACGGAATAAATAAAAATATAATCAAATATGAGAAATGTTATTAATTAAAAGTAGTGCAAAAGTTCTTTGGAAAATAAAAACTACAAAAGAATAATGAAAGGAATTAATAAATAATCATATGTTTATATCAAAACCTTCTGTTTCAGGTTATAATCACGAATAATATTGATTAAATAATGTTAAAACAAGGTTTAAGCAGGATTTTCCCGGAAATATATAAGGAAATTTAAATATAAACTTGAAATGTATAACGCTAAATGTTAAATAAAAAACTCGTTTCTAATTATTTATTTAGAAACGAGTTTTTCAATCTTCAATTTTGAATCTTCAGTTCTTAATTGTACATTTTACATTGAATCAGTATCCGAGAAATTCTTCAATCCTTATATTATCATCATCTATTCCCATATCATTCAATAATTTCTTCATTGCCGCTACCATTTCGGGCGGACCGGCACTATAATAAATAGGGGATATTGTGTCGGGTAAATATTTTTCAATCATCTCTTTTGTAATAAATCCTTTTTCACCGCCCCAATCCTGTTTCGATTTTTCCATATCGGTCATTGTGCTGATTAATGAATAGTTAGGATTGAAATTTTGTAATTCCTCTAATTGTGTTAAGAACGGCGTATCTTCAGGTTTTCTGTTTGAATAAAATAAAAAAATTTTGTGAGGAAGTTTGCTGTTAGTTGCATTTTTTATGATACTAAAAAATGGTGTTATCCCTATTCCGCCAACTAAAAAAACTGCAGGTCTTGAAAAATCATTTTGAAGAATCAGGGAGCCATACGGACCTTCGATATCAACTTCGGAATTTAACGGCATATTTTTTAAAACTCTTTTAAACGCTGTATCTCTCAATCTTGTTGCAATTGAAAGTGTACTTTCATAAGGAGCAGAAACGAGCGAAAAGGTTCTTATATTCCCTTCCTCATCGGTTTCGGGGGGATTAATTAATGTTATATCTATTGTTTTACCGGATTTAAAAACAAAATCGTTAGGTCTTTCAAAATTGAACATCATTGTACCTTCGGCTATCGTTTTTCTGCTTAGTAATTTAAGCTTTTTCTTTGCCATAATTATATTCTTTGTTTATAATTTATAACAATTTAGAATAATTTCCGTTCCACATCAGTTTATCAAGTTTTTCAAGTTAATCAAGTTTATCAAGTTCTTCTTAGTGTTCTCAGTGCCTTAGTGGTATTAAGCTCTTAATTCTTAACTTTCATTTTCAACTCATTAATTTTATTTTAATTCCATGCTTATTGAAGTAAACAATTTAAAAAAATATTTTCCAATTAGCACAGGACTTTTCGCCAAATCGACTTCAAACGTAAAAGCCGTCGATGATGTTTCATTCTCGATTGCACGCGGTGAAACCCTCGGACTCGTCGGCGAATCCGGCTGCGGCAAATCCACCGTCGGTAGATGTATCCTCAAATTAATCGAACTCACGGGCGGAGAAATATTATTCGACGGAAAAGATGTAATTAATCTCACAAAAAAAGAATTAAAATCATTCAGGAAAAAAATCCAGATAATCTTTCAGGACCCTTATTCATCTTTAAACCCGGTGATTACAATCGGCGGAATGCTGAAAGAAATTTTAAAATTTCATAAAATTGCAGAAGGCTCACAGGCGGATAAACGAATTTACGAACTTCTCGATATTGTCGGATTAAAAAAATATCACTCCAAAAAATACCCACACGAATTTTCAGGCGGACAGAGACAGCGCATTGTTATTGCAAAAGCATTATCGGTTGAGCCGGAATTTATTGTCTGCGATGAACCCGTTTCGGCGCTCGATGTTTCCATACAATCGCAGATTTTAAATTTGTTAAATGATTTGCAAAAGGAATTTAACCTGACGTATTTATTTATTTCGCACGATTTATCCGTTGTCGAACACATTTCAAACCGTGTTTGCGTAATGTATCTCGGAAAAATTGTCGAGGAAATCGAATCCAAAAATATTTTTAATGCTTCCCGTCATCCGTATACAAAAGCTTTGATTTCCGCTGTACCCGTTCCCGACCCGAAGAATAAATCTAAAAGGATTATTTTAAGCGGTGATATTCCATCACCGGCTGATATTCCTTCCGGGTGCAGCTTTCATCCCCGTTGTCCGCAAGCTTTTGCCAATTGTAAAAAAATTTCCCCTCAACTCGCAGGCACTCCTGCAAACAAAGTCCGCTGCCTTCTCTATCCCGAATCTTACCCTCAAAGTTAACTCTGCCCTTCTTAGTGTCCTTAGTGTTCTTAGTGGTAATAGCTCTTTGCTCTTAACATTAAAAAAAATCATATCTTATCATAACAAATCATAAAAAATCAGCGTCAAAAAGCTCTTCGCTCTTACTTCACTATTTCACACTTCACTATCTCACTATTTTCCTTCGTGGTAATAGCTCTTTGCTCTTACAACTTTATTAATATCAGATTGTTTACATTTATATAATATAACTTTATAACATATGAGAAATATAATTTTACCAATTTTTCTTACAATAATTCTTCTTTCAATTTTTTCCCCTTCAAAATCCTTTTCTCAACAAGAATGGAAATGGGGTGACTCGGTTATTTGTAAAAACGCCGAAGGAAGTGATTTGCTGTTATATTTTTTAAACGGGCATACGATGAATGACGGAAGGGAAAATTATGCATACCGTATTTATAATCATTATAACCTGAAATTATTTGTAATGTGGACTGTTTATTTTGATGACAGCACAACTGAAACTTACGGTGATAATATTGAAAGTGATAACTATTTGCAATTCGGTATATCATCTCCCGTTAAAAGTATAATTGTCACAAAATACGAAAAACCATAAATTCAGTTTTTCCGCTCTTCTCCCTGTCCTCCGTGTCTTAGTGGTAAAATGCTCTTAGCTCTTAAACATTTATAAAAAATCATATCTTATCATATTAAATCATATTAAATCAGCGTCAAAAGCTCTTAGTTCTTATTTCACTATTTCACACTTCACTATTTCACTATTTTTTCAAACATAATGTTTTTAATTTGCTTAATTGGAATTAACGAGAATTAATGCTGAAAAATTTACTAATAATACTGTCTCTAAATTTATTTTTTATATCGAATCTGTACTCTCAATCTGATTCCGGCTACGCAATTATTAAAGGCAACGTTACGAACGAAAAAAATAAAAAATTAACCGGCGTTAAGATTGATTTGAAAAGTTCCGATACGAAAATTGAAATTTCCGGCTCGTCGGATGTGAACGGTGAATATTTTTTCGAAGTGAAAGCCGGGATTTATAATATTTCAGCGGCGTACTCTGAATTTGTTCCGTATGAAAATGATAATATTAAAGTTGCTAAAGGTGAAACGAAAATTATAAATATTGTTCTCTCGAATAAAATTTATACTACTGAAGAAATCGAAGTTGAAGAATCATTTAAACAAAAGCAAAATGATTTAAGAACAAGTCTTTTTAATATTACTCCTTCAAGTGTTAAAATTCTTCCCGGTTCTCTCGAAGATGTTATGCGCTCTCTTAAATCATTGCCGGGAATTTCATCTCCGAACGATTTCACTTCTCAGCTCATCATCAGGGGTTCCAGTCCCGACCAGAATTTAATCGTGATGGATGAAGTCGAAATTTTTAATCCTTATCGTTTATATGGTCTCGTAAGCATGTTCAACCCGGAAACTTTGAGTGATATTAATTTAATCACAGGCGGCTTTCCCGCAAAATATGGCGACAGGCTGTCTGCCGTTCTCGATGTTATAAATAAAGAAGGCACGCGTGATAAAACATTCAGTGCGGCAGCGAACATAGATATTGCAAGTGCAAATTTAATATTGCAGGGAAAAAATCCATTAAGCATTCCGGGTTCATGGATTATTTCTTCGAGGCGAACTTATTATGATTTAATCCTCGGACCATTCGCACGTAACGCAGGTTTAATCACTGATAATTCTTCGTTCCCTTCTTTCGAAGATTTGCAATTTAAAGTAGCTTTCGGTCCGTTCAAAAAAAATAAATTTTTTATAAACGGAATTTTTTCCCGTGATGGTGTTGATATAATTCCGGGCGCTGAAAGAACAAATCCGGACAGCGTGATTGTAAATGACGTTACTCATAACAATGTTGCATCACTAAGCTGGCATTATATTCCGAATCCGGATTTTATTTCAAAGACAACTCTTTCATGGTATACGAACGACGGGAATAATGATTTCGAAGGCGATATTCTCGACCCGTTAATCGATAAAGAAAATTTAACACCTGCCCAACGCGATAGTTTAAAGGCTATTGGAGCATTGCTCGGTTTTAATTTTGCTTCGACATATAATTTCAAAAAATATTCGCTCGGAAACCGTTCGGTTTACATTAATAATAATGCTAAATATGAATTCGGCGGGGGAGTGGATATTATTAAAACAGATTTAACTTATTCGCTTCAGCTTGATGATGCATTTAAGGCATTTCTTCGTTCGCTTCCGAATTCCCAGGCTTTGCTGAGCGATTTTACAATTCAGGGTGACTACAATTACAGGGGGAATGCATACGGGCAGGCAAGATTTCAGTTAGGTGAAAAATTTTATTATCAGCCTTCTATGCGTGTCGATTATTATTCTTTTTTAAAAGCCGCATATTTTTCTCCAAGAATTAATTTTGGATATGCCATAAACCCGCTGACAACAATTCGAAGTGCAGTCGGATTATATTATCAATCACCGGGTTATGAAAAATTAATTGATAACCAGACGTTTTATACTTTAACTTCCGACATCGGAGAAAAATTAAAAGCTGAGCGTGCAATTCATTTTGTGCTGGGACTTGACAGATGGTTAAATAACGAATGGCTATTAAAAATTGAAACATATTACAAAAAATTTGATAACGTTATAGTTCAGCAAAAACTTCAGGGGAGTAAATATTTATTTACTTTAAATGACCCGAATAACACCGACCCGAATTATATAAAGAATCCGAACAACTGGACACGCTCGGCAAATAAAGTTGCTTATGATTCACTGACTGCGGTTCCGGTAAACGGAGCGGACGGAAATTCATACGGAATAGAGTTTAGTCTTGAAAAAAAATATATGAGTTCAAAAACTAAATTATACGGCTGGATGAATGTTTCTATTTCTAAATCTGTCAGAACCCGCGATGGACTTGAATATCCGTTCAGATTCGACCAGCCGTTTATAGCTAATGTAGTTCTGAATTACAGGGTAAAAGATTGGTTTGAAGTCGGAGCCAAATGGGAATTTGCAAGTAATTTTCCATTTACGCCGCCGCTTGGAATTGTGCCGCGAGTCGCGTATGATAGTCTTGTGAAAAATCCATTTACGAATACATTATTTTTTAATCTCGATTACGGTCCGGATGCTAACAGGTATACGGGAAGAAAACCTGATTACCACAAGCTTGATATAAGAATGACAGCTTACACGCGTTTCTGGAATGCAGATTGGTCATTCTATATCGACGTTATGAATGTTTATAACAGGAAAAATGTGCTTACGTATCAATATACAATCACATCGGATTTAAAAATTAAGCGAACCGAAACCGGAATGATTCCGATTTTACCGACAATAGGTATTTCAGCAAAATTTTAATCACTGATTCAATTGGTATCACTGATTACACTGATTTCTCTGATTTCACTGATTTTAAAACGTGAAACGGTTAGAAGGTTAAAAGGTTAGAAGGTTAAAAGGTTAGATGGTAAAAATGTAAAATCGTTGTTAATTAAAAAGAAATCATATCTTATCACATTAAATCATATAAAATCAGCGGCAAAAGCTTTTGCACTTAAACACTCTAAAAAATCATTATCGAAAGATTTTATCATAAAAATCAACCTCGAAAGATTTTTCTAATGAAAATGCGTTAATAATTTGTTATTTTACATGTTAAATACAACATTTTGAATATTTGCGTTTTTGCATCAGGTTCAGGTACGAATTTTCAGGCAATACTGAATGCCCGTAAGAATGGTATCATTAAATCGGATATTTCTTTATTGATTACAAATAATTCACATTGCGGTGCGGTTGAAATTGCTAAGCAAAATGGTGTCGAAGTAGTCCATATCAGCAGAAAAATTTTCCCTGATTTGTCGGATAATGTTTATGCAAATTTATTTCTTGATAAACTAAAATTATTAAAAATAGATTTGATTGTTCTTGCAGGCTATATGAAAATGCTCGACCCGGTGATTGTAAGAGCTTATCATAACAGGATAATAAATATACATCCTGCTTTGCTGCCGTCATTCGGTGGAGAAGGTATGTATGGAATAAATGTTCATAAAGCTGTTTTAGATGCCGGTGTAAAAGTGTCCGGGGTGACTATACATTTTGTAAATGAAAATTATGATGAGGGGAAAATTATTTTTCAGAAATGTGTTGAGGTCGACGATGACGATGATGAATATTCGTTGCAGAAAAAAGTTCTTGTGCTTGAGCATAAATATTATTCTCATGTAATCAGCGAAATTGAAAAGGGGATTATTAAAATCGGCTAAATCTTCTCTAATGTTGAATTTTGAGTAATTATTTATTAGCAAATCCTGAAGGGATGAAATTATTGTAGAATTTTGAGAATTTATTAATTTAAAATTAAAATTATATCATCTTGAAAAAGACAGCATTAATAAGCGTTTACGATAAAACCGGTTTGACAGATTTTGCAAAAGAATTAATTTCATTAGGCTTTGAAATTATATCTACCGGCGGTACATACAAGCATTTGAAAGATGCGGGAATAAAAGTTACTGCTGTGAAAGATTTAACCTCATTTCCGGAAATTCTCGGGGGAAGAGTGAAAACACTTCATCCGAAAATATTTGCAGGTATTCTCAGCGAAAAAGATAATCCGTCTCACATTAAAGATATGGAAGAACACAGTTTATTGAATATTGACCTTGTGGTCGTGAACCTGTATCCTTTTAAAGAAACAATTTCAAAACCCGGTGTTTCGGTTGCAGAAGCGATTGAAGAAATTGATATCGGCGGAGTGAGCTTGATAAGAGCAGCGGCGAAGAATTTTAAATATGTTTACACGCTCGTTAATCCTATTCAGTATCAGGATTTTTTGAAAAACTATAATGATACATTTAATCTTGAACTCTCATCAAAACTTGCTTATGAAGCTTTTTCAAATATAGCTGATTACGATGTTGCAATTCAGGATTATTTCGGTAATCTTAACCCGAACGATAAATCCCGGGAATGGATTGAACTTAAAGGCAAAACACATTTGCGGTACGGTGAAAACCCGCATCAAAAAGCTTTTTTATACAAAGATAATTTTGATGAAATATTTGAAGTGCTGCACGGGAAAGAATTATCTTATAATAATATTCTCGATATAGATGCTGCGATTAATATAATTAGTGAATTTAAAGATGATGGACCTGCATGTGCAATAATTAAACATGGAAATCCAAGCGGCATTGCAGTATCAAATAACTTGTTAAAAGCTTATTTAGATGCATTTTCGACTGATAAAGTATCGGCATATGGCGGAATTATCATTTTCAACGGAAAAATAGACTTTAAAACGTCACTTGAAGTTGATAAATTGTTTACGGAAATAATTCTTGCTCCTGATTTTGAAGATGAGGCTCTTGAGTTATTGAAGAAAAAGAAAAACAGAAGACTTTTGAAATTTAATTTTTTTAAGAATGCATTTGAATTTAAAAAAATTAATGGTGGTGTATTATACCAGGAAAAAGATGATATTGTTTTGAATCAGGATGAGTTGAAAGTTGTAACTGAAATCCATCCGACAAAAGAGCAACTCCAAGATATGCATTTTGCTTTCAAAGTTGTTAAACATACTAAATCGAACGCAGTCGTTTTTGTGAAAGATAAAAAGACTGTCGGCATAGGTGCCGGACAGCCATCACGCGTTGATTCTACAAAAATTGCCGTTATGAAAGCAAAAATGTTTAATATTGATTTGAAGGATAGCATTGTAGCTTCGGATGCTTATTTTCCATTTTCGGATGGTGTTGAAGAACTTGCAAAAGCAGGTGCTATCGGCGTGATACAACCCGGTGGTTCAGTTAGAGATGATGAAGTTATAAAGAAAGCCGATGAATTGAAATTAACTATGGTGTTTACGGGCATCCGCCACTTCCGCCACTAAGAACGTGGCGAAGTTATAAAGTTATAAAGTAAAAGAAATAACTAAATAAAAAATAACTAATAAATTAAATAAACAGAGTTAAAAAGGAAAATAAGAAATGCCTCTATTTGGAATGTTTTCAAATGATATCGCTATCGACCTTGGGACAGCTAACACGTTAATCTATATGAAGGGTCGCGGAATAGTGCTTAATGAACCTTCGATTGTTACGTTTGATGTTACAAGCAAAAAAATTGTCGCAATCGGAACTGAAGCGAAAAAGATGATGGGAAGGGTTCACAAGGAATTAAATACAATAAGACCTTTAAGGGACGGTGTAATAGCAGATTTTGAGATTGCGGAAGGAATGATAAAAGAGTTCATAAAAATAATTACGAAAAGTTTCATGCCTGCGCGAAGAATTGTTGTTTGTGTGCCGAGCGGAATTACAGAAGTTGAGAAACGTGCTGTAAGGGATACCGCAGAACATGCAGGAGCAAAAGAAGTTCACCTTATATCCGAACCTATGGCAGCGGCAATCGGTATTGGTCTTGATGTTACTGCTCCCTATGGCAATATGGTAGTAGATATCGGTGGGGGCACAACTGAAATTGCAGTAATTGCTCTTTCCGGAATTACAAACGGTGTATCGATAAGAATTGCAGGCGACGAACTTACGGATTCTATTATCAGGTTTTTCAGAAATAACCAGAATATGTTAATAGGTGAAACCACTGCGGAAAATATTAAATGCAAAGCCGGTTCGGTTATGCCTCTTGAAGAGGAAATTATTATTGAAGTAAAAGGAAGAGACCTTGTTGCGGGAGTACCGAAATTAACAGAAGTTAGTTCGATAGAAATCAGGGAAGCCCTTAATGCTCCGGTTCAGCAAATGGTGGAAGCCGTAAAAGTTGCGCTTGAAAAAACAGCACCCGAGTTATCGGCTGATATTCTGGAGCGGGGAATATTTTTAACAGGAGGCGGTGCATTGTTACAGGGACTCGATGAACGCATTCGCGTGGAAACAGGTGTTCCGGTACACATAGCCGAAGACCCGTTAACTGCCGTTGCAAGAGGAACCGGTAAAGTGCTCGAGGATTTAAATCTATACAGAAAAGTAATGCTGAAAAGGTAAGTGGATTGAAGATTAAAGATTGAAGATTAAAGATTGAAGATTAAAGATTGAAGATTAAAGATTGAAGATTGTATTATTAAGTTGTTTTTTTTTATTTTAAAAGTTTTTATTAAAATAAATATATTTTCATCATAGTTATTGAAAAAATTCGGCGCGTATATTTTTGATTTAAAAGAATATTTAGTTCTTGCAATTCTCGTAGTCTTTTCCCTGGTACTGATTTTTTCGAACGATAATATTCAAATCAGATTCTTAAGAGCTGCAGCCATAAGTTCTTTCGGAACTGTGCAAAGCGGTCTGTCTGCAATTCCAAACGTCTTCGAACTTGAAAAAGAAAACAAAGCTTATCGTGAAACAAACATCAGGCTTTCAAACGAAATAGCTTCTCTCAAAGAGGCGAAGCTCGAAAACATACGCTTGACAAAGCTTCTTAATTTTAAGGACAAAAATTCACTTGGGATTGTAAGTGCAAAGATTGTAAATAAATCTTTATTACAAACGCGCAATACGATAACATTAAATGTTGGTGAATCGGACAGTGTGAAAACAAATATGACGGTCATAACGGATGACGGTCTTGTCGGTAAGATAGTATCAACAAGCGGTAGTTACTCTGTTGCACAAATTTTGTTCAATAAGGACATGCGCATAACCGCTAAAATACAGAGAAACCGTCTCGATGGAATTGTTTACTATGACGGCATAAGCAAGTTAATGGTAAATAATATTCAGAAGAACGCTGATGTTAATGCAGGTGATATAATAATTACATCAGAATACAGTAATGTTTATCCTTCGGGAATCCCTATTGGAATAGTTGTTGAAGTCGGAAATCTCGATAATTTATTTAAAAAAGTTGTAGTAGCACCGCTTGTAAATTTTGCTACTCTGGAAGAAGTTTTTGTATTGAAAAATACTCCGAGCAAAGAACGTACTAATTTAGAAAAGATATATTATTCAAAATAATAAAAATTCAGATTGTCATTTGCATATATAAAATATTTTGTAATTATTGTTGTTTTAATTCTCATACAGAAGACTTTCATCTGGCTGATTTCTTTATCATCCCTGAATATTACGCCTGACCTTGTTATAATTGCAGTTGTATATATCGGAATTAAAGAAGGAAAAATTACAGGTACAGTAGCAGGATTTATAGCGGGTATTCTGATAGATTTTCTAAGCGGCTCTTTTCTTGGATTACAGGCATTATCTTACTCCATCACGGCTTTCATCGCAGGACATTTTAAAGATGAGAATGACAAATATTTATATAAATTTTATTTTTTAATAATAATATTTTTATGTTCCATAGTCAGCAATTTAATATATTATGCAATATTTTTTCAGGGAACATCCGTTAGTTTTACGGAAATAATTTTGAAATACGTTTTGACTTCTTCTGCTTACACTACATTAATCAGCATACTTTACATATTTTTCCCAAAACGTAAAAAAATAAGTGAAGGGTTAAGTTATTGAACCTTAAAGCAAGAAAATATTTTTTTATTTCATTTGCAATAATTCTATCCATTATTCTTATTGCAAGGTTAGCACAATTACAGATTGTGGAACAAAAGGAATACGGAAAAGAATCGCAGAAAAATTCGATTAAAAAAATTGTAGAAACTCCGGCGCGGGGTTTAATTATAGATAGAACCGGAAAAGTTCTCGTCGATAATAAACCGTCTTATACACTAACAATTACGCCTTATAATTTTGACAAATCACTTCTGGAAGAGGTTGCTAATTTAGCTGATGAAGACCCGGATTATATAAAAGAATTATTATCCCGGATGAAAGGGACGAATCGTTTTAATCCCGTTAAAATAAAACACGATATAGATTTTAAAACTATTGCATATATCGAAGAAAATCGTGACCGCCTGAAAGGTGTTAGTTACCAGGTTGAATCGTTGAGATATTATCCCATTAAATTCAAAGGTTCGCATATGTTCGGTTACATTGCAGAAATAACCGAAAAGCAGCTTGATGACCAGGAAGGGACATATTATAAACAGGGAGATTTGGTAGGCTCAACGGGACTTGAACGATATTATGAAAATAATTTAAAAGGTGAAAAAGGAAGCAAACTTATTTTAGTCGACGTAAACGGCAGGGAAGTAGGACCGTATAACGATGGATTGAATGACATTAAAGCTCAGAATGGTTCTGATTTACATTTATCAATCGATGCAGATTTACAGGAGTACGCTGAAAAATGTCTCGGGAAGCGAAGGGGAGCTATCATAGCGGTGGATACGCGTACAGGTGAAGTTTTATGTTTTGTCTCTAAGCCTGATTTTGATTTATCTATATTTTCGGGGATTCCCGATTCAAAAGAAATTTCAAAATTATTAAATGACGAAAGCAAACCGTTGTTTAACAGGGTAATACAGACAAAATATCCTCCCGGTTCTACGTGGAAAATGATGATGAGCATGGCGGGGCTTGCTTCCGGTAAAATTACTACGACCTCTACAATCGCCTGCGGCGGTTCGTTTCAATTCGGGAACAGGACTTTTGAAGACCACGGTGCATACGGAAATATCAATGTATCGAGAGCGATTGAAGTTTCTGCAAACGTTTTCTTTTATAAACTTTCGCTTATGATAGGAATTGATAATTATCATGACTACGCTAAAATGTTTGGTTTTGGTTCAAGAACAGGAATAGATTTACCTTCTGAAACAAATGGACTTCTTCCTTCCCAGCAATATTTTGATAAGGTATATGGTGCAAATAAGTGGTCGCAGGGAACACTTGTAAGTCTGGGAATCGGACAGGGTGAACTTGGAGTTTCCCCTGTTCAGATGGTTGCTTATGTATCGGCTATGAGTATGAGCGGTCTGTATAATACTCCGCATTTTGTCAGGAAAATTGTAAATCCAATTACAAAAGAAGAACAGGTTTTGCAGTTTGCACAAAGGAAAATTGATTTTCCTCAAAAATATTATGACGCAATCAGAAAAGGGATGTACCTCGTTGTAAACGGAACAGGTACTGCAAAAAATATAAAGAGCAGTGAATATACGTTGGCAGGCAAAACCGGTACAGCTCAGAATCCAAACGGGAATAATCACTCATGGTTCGTAGGTTTTGCGCCTTATGAAGATCCGAGAATTGCAGTTTGTGTGCTCGGCGAAAATGCGGGATGGGGAAATCAATTCGCAGCACCTATTGCCGCAGCAATTATGATAAGGTATTTAAGCGGAAACACGATAGATGCTTACAATGAAAATAGTACTATAAAGGTTCACGATTGATTTTAAAATAATATTTTAATTCGTTAAATTTTAGAAATGCAGAATAAATTTTTAGATAAATTCGATATTACAATTGTTATCGCCACCATATTAATGGTAATGATGGGGGTTGTATCCATTTTCAGCGCGACTTATGCAAATACAAGCGGAACCGATTTTTATTTAAAGCAAATGATATTTGGCATAGTAGGATTTGTTATTATGATAATAATAAGTTTCTTACCTCCGAAATATTTTTCGAAATTCGCTTATTCATTATATATTCTTTCAATTTTACTTTTAATTCTCGTACTTGTATTCGGTAAAACGATTAACGGAAATAAAAGCTGGTTTTATGTAGGCGGATTTGGAATACAACCTTCTGAATTTGCAAAAATAGCTACGATACTTGCACTCGCAAATTTTATTTCTCCGGGTGAAGAATCACGTGACCCGAATAAATTATTTACATTCGTAAAAGCCTGTATTTTTATTGTCATTCCCGCCGCATTAATTAAATTAGAACACGATACCGGTACAACATTGGTAATGTTATGTTTTATTGTGCCCATGTTTTTCTGGGCAGGCATTTCACCCTTCTGGTTATTTGCGATTATTTCGCCTTTGGTACTTGCTGTTCTTTCTTTTCTGAATCCAACAGCATTTTATATCGGAATATTTGTAGTGGGAATAAGCCTTTTCTTCTTCAAAAAGAAAATTTTAATTTCGGTTTTGATACTCGTTATAAATCTTTCGGCAGGATTCTCTGTTCATTATTTTTATTCCAAATTAGCTACTTATCAGCAAAATCGTATAACTGCTGTGTTTGACCCGGCTTCAGACCCTCTCGGAAGCGGTTATAATGTAATACAATCCAAAGTAGCAATCGGCTCCGGAGGCATAACCGGCAAGGGGTATCTTCAGGGCTCTCAAACTCAGTTAAAATTTATACCGGAACAATGGACAGATTTTATTTTTTGCATGATTGGTGAAGAATTCGGGTTAATGGGAGCAGGATTTATTGTAATAGTCTTTTTTATCATTATTTACAGATTGATATCCATTGCGTATAGTTCAAAAAACAAATTTCTTGCATTATGCTGCATAGGTTTTGCAAGTTTATTTTTATTTCATTTATTCATTAATGTAGGAATGACAATAGGAATGATGCCGGTTATCGGGATTCCATTACCTCTTGTTAGCTACGGAGTATCATCACTGTTGACTTTTATGGCAATGATTGGAATTGCTTTGAATGCATACCGACACAAGAATTTATATATCACTTGATTCATTAATTAATTCCGGCAAATAATTTTATTTGAATTAATGTAAGATAATTATTATATCCCAGATGAATTATATATCTAAACTAAAGAAAATAATAAAGAAGAATAAATCGAATCTTGTGATCGGTCTTGATTCAGATATCAATAAAATTCCGGATTATTTTCTGAAATACAAATTTCCTGTACTGGAATTTAATAAACAGGTAATCGAGGCTACTTCTGTATTAGTTGCCGGCTATAAAATAAATACAGCCTTTTATGAAGCCGAAGGTGTTAAAGGTTTTGATATTCTTGAAAAGACGGTGAAATTCATACCTGACAATCTGATTAAAATCTGTGATGCAAAAAGGGGAGACATACAAAACACCGGTGAATACTATGCAAAAGCATTTTTCGATAAAATGAATTTTGATGCTATAACGGTAAATCCGTATCTGGGAAGAGATTCTGTTCAGCCTTTCATAAACAGGAAAGATAAATTTACTTATGTATTAGCTCTGACATCAAATTCCGGTTCAAATGATTTTCAAAAAATCAAAATCGGGAAGAAATATTTTTATGAATATGTTGTTGAAAAAATTTTGACTTTAGGTGGAAAGAATGCCGGATTTGTTATAGGAGCAAATCACACTGATTTTCTGAATAAATTCACAAGGTCGAATTCCAAAATTCCAATACTAATACCGGGTATTGGCTCCCAGGGAAACGATTTGAAATTATTAATGAAAAATCTTCACAATAAATTATTCCTGATTAATTCAAGCAGGTCCGTAATATATTCTTCAGGTAAAAAGTGTACAAAAAGCCGGTTCAAAGAATCTGTTGCAGAGGCTGTTAATAAATTAAATTCTCAGATTTCGGAAGGATAAATTTTTCTCAAAATTAATTTATAAGCCGAAGTGATAATTATATTATGTGTCAGAAATAAAAACTTTAAGTGCCGAATTTAACTTTGCGTGTAATACCCGGACCGGATTTTTTTGCCTGAATCTCTTCAATTTTTTCGAGCAGCCATTCCCGGTTCGATACCGATTTATTTTCTTTGACCTGTCTTTTTAAGTATCGTAAATCAATTTTTTCTTTTCCTGTTCTGATTAATACAAGCTTCTCGACAAAGCCTATAAAATTACCAAAAACATTTTTTCTTTTCCTTGAAACACCCGCATTATACCTGATAAAATCCTTATAATTGTGGATTAAATTCATAATTGCTTCCGTATCCTCGATTTCATAATATATTTTAAGCGTAAGATTGCGTAAATCATATTTAAAAATAAAATTATCAATTGTAATCTTGAAAATATGATTTGATGATTTATTTATATCGTTTTTTTCATAATAATAAAATGCCAGAGCATAGTTGTACATATTCTGTCTGTCGCGCTCTGCAATTTTTTTATGAAATTTCTCGATAAAATCTTTGCACCAGCTGAATTTCTTCAGTTTTAAAGAAGTGAATAAAATTGATCTGAATAATGTATTCGGTAAATGATTTATTTTTCCTTCCTTATAATATTCGTTATCTAAAATAATCTGGTACAATCGAAATTCTTCATTTAATAAGTCGGTTGTACCTAAATTATTGAATCTTTTTAAAATAATTATATTAACTAAATTTGTGAAGTGATAAGATTTCTCTTCATAGTCAAGTTTATTTATATTATCAAGAAATAATTTTTTGTATTTATAATAATAACTATCATCTTCTATAAACCTGTATGTATCCAATAAGCCCATATAAATATCCAGAAAATACGAGTATTCGGAATTTAATTTTATTTCTTTTTTAATATTCTCGAGATTTAATTCCCTGAAAATCGCAGAAATAAAATTCTTATCCAGATCTAAATCAAATTCATATTTATATACATAAATATTTATGAATTCACTTATAGTTTCGGTAATAAAATATAAAAACAGATACAATATATTCAGTCCCGTATCGTTGAAATTATTTACTGCAAATTTTTTATTACCAAGGTTGAATTTGTTTAAGAAGTGATAATTGATTTTATTCGTATGTATAAGAAATCTGTAAAAAAAATATTTACTGTTGATATTTACATTTTCACCAAATTCTTTATCCAGATATTTTAACTTTGTCTCTGTTAGTTTTCCGATATTTCTTAAATTATACTGAAACAGAAGGAAATCCGCAGAATATAATTTATCATTAGATAAATTTTCTTCAATTAAAAACCTATCTATCAATTTTTGTAAACACCAGAGCAGGTATCTGAGTGTATTTTCATTATAAAACCCGGACTTATTTATTTTTTTCTTAAATTTTTCATTCGTAAAATTCGGTTTATAAAATGAAGGATAAATTTTTACAATTTTATCAAAAAGTAATACTACGTTTTTATTTGAATTAAAATAAGGTGACTTTAAAAAATATCTGAATTTTTTTATTTCTTCAGGTGATAAGCTTTTTAATAATTTGATAAGTGTATTTTCAATCATAAATAAAATATGAGAAAAGGAAAAAATTTTAAACAAAATATTAAAAATTTTGCTATGTAATATATTTAAAAACATTGCAAAAATCAACAATATTATTTTAAAATATGAAATAAACATATAATTTCTTTCAACAATACAGGTAAAATCCCGTTTTTCTTAAATTAATATTACTACTATTTTTTAAGAAATAAAAAAACGGGAGGGTATATGAAACATTTATTTTTCTTTTCAGCGCTTGTTATATGGTTCACTTTAAGTTTCTCATCAACTGATATTCATGCTAAATCAAATATCAGCCCATCGGTTTTTCAGTCGGAAATCTGCCAGACAGAAAGTGACGATGAAACCACTGAAGTATTGGTTCTTATAGATAATGTCTGGTGGGTTTTTGTTTACGATAAAGACGGGGGTTTAATAAGAGCATATTCATTACCAAACGATTAAACTGCGAAACCTGATACGGGTAATTTTTATCACTTATTTAAACGATTATTAATATGCAGCATTAATATAAAATGCTGCATATATAAATATGAATTATTTTATTAAATTAGTTTATTGTATATAATAAACAATAATTTAAAATACGACTTCACAAATAATATTTAAATATTTCCAAAAATATTGAACTTTTTGGGATAATTTTTTTGTTATAATTATGTATATCCATCCTGAATTTCGGTCTTGATTCATAATATTATTTTTCATAAATTTTCCTGTCGTTCTTTTAATTAAAAAAGGAGAAATTAATGCTTAATTGCAAGCATGGTTTATTATCTTTACTCATTCTACTGAGTTTTGTTATAATGACCGGATGTTCCAGTTATCATGAACTTTCTGAAAATGATTCAAAATCGAAAAAGAAGAAGGGTGTCGATGAATACAAGAATTCTTCTGAATTAGTAGCCACTAACACCTTTGCGAGTAAGACGTCTATCAAAAGAGAAAACCTTGAATCAATTTCCAGTTCAATAAGTGGAATAATTAACACTTCTAATTTGAGTACTTCCAAAGACAGGGAAGAAGTAATGTTTAAAGTAATCGAATACTTAAATACTCCCTATCTGTGGGGTGGTACTTCAAAAAGAGGAATTGATTGCTCAGGATTCGTTCAAGCGGTTATGTATCAGGCTTTAGGAGTAACGCTTCCAAGAACCTCTTACGAAATGTCAAACGTAGGAGAAGATGTTGATCGCGCAAATTTGAAATTCGGTGATTTGCTTTTCTTTGAAACAAGAGGAAAAGGAAGAGTTTCACATGTTGCGATTTACATGGAAGATGGTTATTTCGTGCATTCGGGATCAAAAACAGGTGTTGCTGTCGCTTCACTCGATACCGAATTTTACTCAACTCACCTCCTGAAATGCAAAAGAGTCTTAAAATGAATTCTTGACGGTTGTTAATTTGAAGTCTCGTGTCCGGATATGGATAACGAGACTTTTTTTTTATACAATGGGAAATTATATTTTAAAACAGTTTATACAGGCGATACTAATTTTATTTGGTGTCATATCGGTTACATTTGCTTTGCTTTACGTAATTCCCGGTGACCCCGCAAAATTAATTCTTGGTCAGCGAGCCGATGCTACTTCCGTTCAAACGGTCAGAGAAGAGCTTGGTTTAAACCAGCCGGTTTATATACAATATTTAAAATATATTTCAAAAGCAGCAAGGGGTGACCTCGGGAAATCTTACATTTCAAACAGGGATGTTTCAAAGACAATTCTCGAAAAATTTCCTGCAACAGCTTTATTATCAATATGTGCACTCATACTTTCCGCATTTCTTGGAATTATTATAGGCGTTATTTCTGCGGTCAAACCTCATTCTTTTATGGATAACACAGCAATGCTGTTTGCATTAACAGGTATTTCTATTCCACAGTTTGCTTTTGGTTTAATACTTGTTTTATTTTTCGGTTCATTATTAAAATGGTTTCCGGTTTCAGGTTATATTTCCGACGGGATGGAATATCTTATATTGCCTGTGATGACGCTGGCATTGCGACCACTCGCTTTAATTTCACGATTAACACGTTCCTCCCTGCTCGATGTTTTAAGCAAAGATTATATACGGACTGCAAGAGCAAAAGGATTATCGAAGACAAAAGTAATAATAAAGCATGCATTGAGAAATTCACTAAATCCGGTTGTAACCACTATCAGTGCATCTCTTGCGGCAACACTCGGCGGAGCTTTCTTTGTCGAGTTTATTTTCAACTGGCCCGGTATCGGTTTGCTGGCTATAGATTCGATAATGAAACTGGATTATCCGATGATACAGGGTACGGTATTATTCAGTGCAGTAGTGTTTGTAATAATAAATTTTTTAGTTGATATTGTTTATGCAATTCTTGACCCGAAAGTAAAGTTGTCATAATACTTTGAGAAATTTATTGATTAAAAATTATAAATGGATGAAATAAATTATAATATAGACTCTGAAAAAAATCACAGCTTGTGGTATTATTCCTGGATAAGTTTAAAACGCAATAAATTTGCTGTCTCGGGTTTAGTTATATTAATGTTTATGATTTTCGTTGCAATATTTGCAGACATACTGGCACCCTATAATCCCGATTCTCAGATTCTCGAGTTCGCATCAAAACCTTTATTTTATAAAAGTGACGTAATAATAAAGAAGAAAACAAGCTTGGCATATGAAAAAATATTTATACCTGTAAAAAAAATTATTTCTATCCGGGACGATTCCGTAAAATTCACAGATTATACTAATAAAGAAAAAATATTGTGCATAAACGAACTTGAAGGAAATAACGAAAAATATTTTCACAAACAACTCACATTTTATCTGGGTACCGACAGATTCGGAAGGGATGTATTAAGCAGGTTAATTTACGGCAGCAGGATAAGTTTATCTGTTGGTTTAATTTCCGAAAGCATTGCATTGATAATCGGATTATTTTTGGGTTCACTTGCTGGTTATTTCCGGGGCATAACCGATAAAGGTATAATGTGGCTTGTCAATGTAGTTTGGGCTTTTCCATCAATACTATTTGTCATAGCTTTATCCGTTGTGCTTGGAAAAGGATTCTGGCAGGCGTTTGTAGCAATCGGGTTAACATGCTGGGTTGATATTGCACGTATCGTGCGCGGACAAATTATTTCGTTAAAAGAAACCGAATACATAGAATCTACAAAAGCTCTCGGGTTTGGCGCTGTCAGAATAATATTCCGGCATTTGCTTCCTAACTGCTTCGGACCGGTGATTGTCACTGCTACGGTTGGTCTTGCGTCTGCAATTATATTTGAAGCGAGCCTGAGTTTTCTCGGACTCGGGGTTCAGCCGCCGACAGCAAGCTGGGGACAGATGATTTTTGACGGGTATAAATATATAATTTCAGGTTCTAACTGGGGTTTAGCTGTGTTCCCAATTCTGGCTATTATGATTACTGTTTTTTCAGTAAATTTATTGGGTGACGGGTTAAGGGATTCTATTGATCCTAAATTAAAAAGATAATATTATTTGTTTTGAATAATATTAATAATTTAAAATATTTATTTTTATTATCAAAGATTAATAATCTCGGAAATGTAAGAATCAGAAATATTCTTAATAAATTTCCGTACGATAAAAGCATATTCGAGGCTTCAATAAATGAAATTAAATTTATTGAGGGCATAAATGATAATGTTGCTAAAGATATTCTTAATTTCAACAAAAATAAAAATAAATATTCCGAAGAATATAAAAGGATGCTCGATTTATGTGATAAGAAAAAGATAAAAATTATTACGATTTTGGACGAACAGTACCCGGTAAATCTGAAGAATATTTATGATGCTCCTGTTATTCTGTATTATAAAGGAAAACTATTTAAAGAAGATGCTTATTCACTCAGCATCGTCGGTACAAGATATCCGAGTGAATACGGGAAAAATGCCTGTCAAAAATTTGTAAACGAGCTTTCGGAGCTGAAAATTCCTGTAATTAGCGGGATGGCAAGGGGCATTGATGCTCTTTCACATAAAGTTTGTCTTGATAACGGCAATATAACTTATGCCGTTCTCGGTTCGGGTGTGGATGTTATTTATCCTCCCGATAATAAGAATATTTACGATATGATTTCGGAGAACGGAGCTGTTATTTCCGAATTCGAGATTGGTGCAAAACCGGATAAAGTGAATTTTCCGAGGAGGAACAGAATAATAAGCGGAATAAGTCTCGGAACTTTGATAATCGAGACAGGTTTGCGGGGAGGTTCAAGAATTACAGCTGAATTTGCTCTTGACCAGAATAAAGAAATATTTGCAGTACCCGGGTATATATATTCGAAAAAATCCGAAGGCTGCAATAATATGATAAAAAAAGGAATGGCTAAGCTTGTTGAAAATGCCGATGATATCATAAGCGAATTATGCTACAAGTTAGACGGGTACGCCGATATAGGGAAGAAAGCTTATAAAGAAGAGAAACAAACTGAAATGAGCTTATTTGAAAGAGGTATTTACGACGTTCTTGAATATATGCCAAAGCATATAGATGAAATTAGTTTTTTATCTGCATTTAATATTTCTGATTGCCTGGTTAGTTTATTATCACTTGAGTTTAAAGGGTTGATAAGGCAAATGCCGGGTAAATATTTTATTAAGATATGATTTACAATAATAAAAATTATTACATAGACGACAGGATAGTTAAAATAAATTTTGCATGCGATTTGATAAAATGCAAGGGTGCCTGTTGCACAATAAATGGTGCGATTGGAGCTCCGATTACCGGACCGGAAATAAATGAAATAAATAATATTATTAATATCATTATTAATTATGTCCCCGATGTTAATAAAAAAATTATCAGCGAAGAAGGTTTTTATAAAAATATCGAAGGAGATTTATCATTAAATAATGTGAATGACCGGGAATGCGTTTTCGCTTATTATGAATCGGGTATAGCCAAATGTGCTTTTCAGAAAGCTTTTAACGAAGGAGAAACCGTTTTTAAAAAACCAATATCGTGTGAGTTATTTCCTATAAGAATATCGGGGAAAAATAAAGATACTCTCCGTTATGAGAAATTTTATGAATGTGATGATGCGCTGGTGAAAGGGAAAAATGAAAACCTTACAATTTTAGAATATGTAAAAGACGCCGTAATCCGTAAATTTGGTTATGGCTTTTATGAAATATTAGTTAAAAATATTTATTATGAGGCATAACAAATGCTAAAGCAAACACAGAGTCAGAAACAGGTTCAAAAAGCTTTGCCTCAATTGATACAAAGACAAAATCTGCTCGCAATTCCGACTTTGTCTGTTGAGCAATTAATCAGGCAGGAACTTGAAGTGAATCCTTTTCTCGAGGATGAAGAAATTGCGGAAGAAACCGAAGAAAAAGAAGAGGAAACAAAAACTGATGAAACTGATAGTGCAGATGAACCTGTTAAAGAAGAAACTGAAAAAGCCGAAGATGAATTCGATTTAGATGATTATATGAATTCCGAAACTGATGGATTTAAAACGGAAGACTATGAGGGGTCTCCGAAGGAAGTGAATTATGAAAATATCTGGAGAACCCGTACAACTTTACACGATAATATTCTTTCTCAGTTGCACCTTGCAGGTTTTTCCGGAAAAGAGACATTTATAGGTGAAAAGCTGGTCAGTTATATAGATGATGATGGATATATGCGCGAAAATACAATCGAAATACTCAATGATATCGAAAAAGATAAAATCGGGACAGAATTTGAGGATTTAATTTTTTCCGAAAAGGATGTTTGCACCGTATTGAGCAAAATTCAAAAATTTGAACCTATCGGTATCGCTTCACGAAATTTGAAAGAATGCCTCCTGATTCAAATTGATTCTATCAAGGAAGATGAAGTATTGAAAAATCTTTGCAAAAGAATACTGACGGATTATTTTGAAGAATTACGGTTGAAGAATTTCGAGAAACTTTTAAAGGAATTATCTATCGATATTGATATTTTAAACAAGTTATTTGAAATTATTGGAAAGCTTAATCCTAAACCGGGGAATATAATAGACTCCACCGATAATCATTATATAGTACCTGATATGATTATAGTTAAAGATAATAATGATTACAAAATTGAACTTAACGACAGGCATTTACCGCCTTTGCGCATTAATTCTGCTTACGTAAAATTAATAAGCGGAAGAAGAAAAAAAGTTGATAAAAATACAAAAGAATTTATCAGAAACAATTTTGAAAGGGCGAAATGGTTTATAGAAGCGTTGAGATCGCGAAGAGAAACGATGTTAAAAGTAATGATTTCGATTCTCAAGCATCAGCGTGTATTTTTCGATAGCATGGGAGAACATTTGAAACCTTTATTCGAAAAGGATGTTGCAGATGATATATCCATGGATATCTCTACGGTCAGCCGGACAGTCAGGGGTAAATATGTTCAAACTGATTTCGGAATATATGAGCTTAAATATTTCTTTAGTAACAACGTAAAAACGGAAGATGGTGAAGATGTTTCATCAAAAGAACTGAAATCTAAACTAAGAGATATTATAACGGGTGAAAATCCTTTGAAACCATTTTCTGATGATGATTTAACGGAAGAATTATCCAGGCTCGGATTTAAAATTGCGAGAAGAACTGTTGCAAAATACCGCGAATCAATGAAAATTCCTAAAGCAAGGTTAAGAAGAAAATTGTAATTAAATATAAAAAATATTCAAATTGGGAAAAAATAATATAAAGTCTACGACAGTAATTGGTTTAATAAAAGACGGAAAAGCTGTAATAGGAAGCGACGGGCAGGTTACAATGGGAAATACGGTTATGAAACACGGTGCCAGAAAGGTGCGTAAAATATTTAATGACCAGGTGCTCGTGGGATTTGCAGGAGCTACTTCCGATGCATTTACTCTTTTTGAAAGATTTGAAGCTAAACTCGAACAGTATAAAGGAAATTTAGTAAGAGCAGCCACTGAACTTGCAAAGGATTGGAGAACGGATAAATATTTGAGGAGACTTGAAGCCCTGCTCGCCGTTGTTGGAAAAGACAAGACGCTTATCATATCCGGAACAGGTGATGTTATTGAACCTGACGATGGAATAGTTGCTATCGGTTCCGGGGGACAGTATGCTTTGGTTGCGGCAAGAATGCTTTTAAAACACTCCAAATTATCTGCAAAAGATATAATTAAAGAGTCTCTTTTACAAGCTTCGGATATTTGCATTTTTACTAATAACCACATTACTATAGAAGAGCTAACATAATAATATCATTGATAGATAGCTTAGATTACATAAAGTAAATAATATAAATTTAATGAACAAAAGTAACGATAAAATTGAACAACTAACTCCTTCACAAATTGTTGAAGAACTCGATAAATATATTATCGGACAGGATAACGCAAAAAAGTCTGTTGCAATTGCATTAAGGAACAGATGGCGCCGGCAGCAGGTTCCCGATTCAATGCGTGATGAAATTATGCCTAATAACATAATTATGATTGGACCGACAGGTGTTGGAAAAACTGAGATAGCGAGAAGAATATCTAAATTAGCGAATGCTCCTTTTATAAAAGTAGAAGCATCAAAATTTACAGAGGTCGGGTATGTAGGCAGGGATGTAGAATCTATGATAAGGGAACTAACCGACCTTGCAGTTAATATAGTAAAAAATAATAAAGCACAGGAAGTCAGTCAAAAAGCGGAAGAGAATGCTGTAGAAAGAATTCTTGATATATTACTTCCTCCGATGAAAAAGAAGAACGGAGCAAGTAATACGGAATCCACCTCAACTGATTTGCAGGAAGAAAATTTGATTTCAAAACCATCAGAAGAAGATATTGCTGAAATTAATTCTAAAACGCGTGAAAAATTGCGAAAGCAGCTTTTGGATAAAAAACTTGATAACAGGATAATCGAACTTGACCTCTCTGCTGATTCAATGCCAATGCTACAGGTATTAGGTCCTATTGGTCTCGAGGAAATGGGACTTAATCTTCAGGATATATTCGGAAATTTAATGCCTAAGAAATCCAAAAAAAGAAAATTATCGGTCGCGGAAGCTAAAAAAGTATTGGCTCAGGAAGAATCTCAAAAACTTATCGATATGGACAATGTAATTAAAGAAGCCATATTCAAAGTTCAAAATTCAGGAATCGTATTTATAGATGAAATAGATAAAATAGCAAGCAATAACAAACCCGGTGCAGGTGCAGATGTTTCGCGTGAAGGCGTTCAAAGGGATTTACTACCGATTGTGGAAGGTTCTACGGTTATTACAAAGTATGGTCCTGTCAAAACTGACCATATACTTTTTATTGCTTCAGGAGCATTTCACATTTCAAAACCGAGTGACCTTATTCCTGAAATGCAGGGAAGGTTTCCTATAAGAGTTGAGTTAAACAGTCTGAATGAAGAAGATTTTTATAAAATTCTCACTCAACCCGAAAACGCATTAATAAAACAATACAAGGCTTTATTGCAAACAGAAAATGTCGAGCTTAGTTTTAGGGATGATTCCATACGTGAAATTGCAAAAATTGCGGCGGAAGTAAATGAGCAGGTTGAAAACATCGGCGCAAGGCGTTTGCACACGATATTGACGACTCTTCTCGAAGATATTTTGTTTGAAGTGCCTGATAAGCAAAATAAAACGAAAATATTTATTGACAAAAAACTTGTAAATGAAAGATTAAGCAAGATAGTTAAAAACAGGGATCTCAGCAGGTATATTTTATAAATACTTATTTAATCTATATTCAGAATATATCAGAACTAAAAATATCATTGAAATAATTTTTAAAACATTTTTTTATTATGAAAAAACTGTTATTAGTTATTGCGATATTATTTACCTTCAACTGTTCTGCCGATGCCCAGTCAAGGTCAGGAAATAACGGGAATTATTATTTAGGAGCGGGCTATTCACTTCTGATTTTTACTAATTCCGATGCATATCATATTTATCCCGTAGTAAATTTTAATGCTTCATCTTTTATGAGCGAATTTGATATTAATGCAGGATATAAGTTCAATAAAAATATTGCTCTTGAATTCGACCCGGGATTTATATGGGCAAGGGCACAAAGCAATAACGGATTTTATTTTAACGACGGTTCCAATAACTATTTTTATCAACCTCTTGAATCCGACCTTTTCGCAATGCCTTTGAACATAAAATTAAAAATATTTCCGTTTACATCAAAAGTGAAATCTTTTACGGATAATTTATATTTTGGGGTTGGAGGCGGAGCGATATTTTTAAGCGAGCAATATGATAACAGTATCTATTCGGATAATAACCTTACAAATTATATTTCAACGAGGACATCTTCAAATAATCTCTGGAGACCCGACGCATTTTTGTCATTCGGAATTGACTTCAGTACTAAATATGGCTTTGGATTAGAAGGCACTTATAGATTCATACCTTTAGCTACAAAGGGAAATCAGCCTGTAATTACATCAGTAGCAAGCAATTTCAACAGCGTCAACATAGCTTTAAAAGTAATGCTGAATTTCTTTTAATAAAACACAACCGAAATTATTTCAAACTTCAAATATATTTTACTATTTAAAATCAGAGAAAGGTTTTAAGATGAAACAATTTACAAAATTTTTACCAATTTTAATTACAGCTTTAATTTTTTCTATTAACATAACAGGATGCGTAAATGTAATTCAAAAAACAGTATTAAATCCGGATGGTTCAGGCTCTATGAATATAAAATACTGGACAAAAACAAGCAACATTGCAGGAGATGAACTTGATATTTTTGGTTTCACTGAAGAAAAAGTCAAAGCAAATTATTCTTCTCCGAATTGCCAGGTTAGTGATGTACAGATTAATAAAGATGAAACTTCGGATTCTCTTTCGGTTGTGACCTTAAATCTGACATTCAAGAATATTAATAAGCTCAGCGATTCAAAATCATTTTCCAAAATTCAGGCAAGTTATGGAAAAGGAGAAAATGGAATGGAGTTTAAATATACATTATTACAGGATACTTCAAATGCAAATATGTTAGGAGCTTCCGATTATAAATTAGTATATGAATTTGTTTTACCATCAGATATTATTTATACAACCGGGAAAAAAGATGGAAGAACTGTTACATGGAAAAAAACTTTAGCTGATTTGAAAGAAGACGTAGATTTTATGGCTTATCTTAAAGCGGAGTAGAATAAAGAGTTTGTAATTAATCCATTAAGTTAAATTTGATTTCATTTTACGATAATAATAAATCATAGGAGTTAAAGGAGTTAGAGAATTTAAAGATATTCTCAGATTTAAAATATGTGGGACTTCAATTTTTTCAAATAATTAATTGAATGAATTGATAATTATTTAAATTGGTTACGGCAATGAAATTTTTATTGTAGTCTAATAATAATAGCTTTTGAGAAAATCTGGAATTTTAACTAATATATTCGAATTATTTCACCTGTTCCGATTCCTTCGACACTTTTTACATAAGCATTTACAACTTTATTCATTGGTACGAGAGTATGACCCGGAAATTTGAAACTGTCTTTTGCTGAATCTTCTACAAGTCCGGGGCAAACAGCATTGATTCTGATTCCTCTTTTCAGTTCACGAGCAGCCGCTAAAACAAAACTGTTTAATGCACCGTTTACAAGGGATATTGCAGCATAATTTTTCACAGGGTCCTCAGAAAGTATGCCCGTTGTTATCGTGAATGAACCATTATCGTTTAAAAATTTTTGTCCGATTAAAATCACATTAACCTGTCCCATTAATTTACTCCTGATTCCTTTGTAGATATTTTCTTCGGTAAGCGTTTGGAAATCTCCATAATAAGCCCCGCCGGCAGCAACAATACAAGCATCTATCTTTCCTGTCTTATTAAACATATTTAATATTGATTCCGATGATTCAATATCGACCCTTACTTTACCGCTATTTCGTCCGGCTGTAATTATTTTGTGTCGCTTTGATAATTCTTTCGTAACCTTTTTTCCGATTGTTCCGCTTGCACCTATTATTAATATTTTCATGTGAGCATTTAAATTAGTTTATCTCAGTAATTCCCGGGCTATTACAATTTTCTGAATTTCACTTGTACCTTCATATATTTCCGTTATTTTAGCATCTCTAAGATATCGTTCAACGAGATATTCCCGCACATAACCATAACCACCATGCACCTGAATAGCTTCGAGTGCATTTTGTACTGCAATTTTACTTGCAAAAAGTTTTGCCTGTGCAGCTTCTTTCGCATATTTTTCACCGCTGTCTTTTTTCAAGGCGGCATTATAAATTAACAAACGGGCACATTCCGTATTTACTGCCATATCAGCAAGTTTAAATTGAATTGCCTGGAGATTCGAAATAGGCGCATCGAAAGCTTTTCTTTCCTTCGAATACTTAACGGATGCCTCGAGGGATGCCTGAGCGATTCCGAGAGCCTGAGAAGCTATGCCGATTCTACCACCGTTCAAAGTTTCCATGGCAATTTTGAAACCTATCCCTAAATCACCCAGAATATTTTCTTTTGGCACTTTTACATTATTTAATCCTATAGAGCATGTATCAGAACTTCTGATTCCAAGTTTATCCTCTTTTTTTCCAATCTCAACACCATCATATGTTTTTTCTACAATGAAAGTTGTAATTCCCTTATATCCTTTGGACTTATCTGTTGCCGCCTGAAGTAAATAATAGTCTGCTTTCGTACCATTCGTAATCCAGTTTTTCATACCATTCAATATATAATGGTCTCCCTGCAAAACAGCAGTTGTACGTTGTTGAGTCGCATCACTTCCGGCTTCAGGTTCTGAAAGACAAAATGCCCCTAATTTTTCACCGATTGCGAGAGGTTTTAAATATTTTTCTTTCTGGGCATCGGTACCCCACTTTTCTATTCCGAAACAAACCAATGAATTATTTACAGACATAATGACTCCGACTGATGCATCAACTTTTGAGATTTCTTCCATAGCCAGAGTATAGCTGATAGTATCGAGTCCGGAGCCGCCCCATTCAGGAGCAACCATCATACCCATAAATCCGAGTTCACCGAGTTTTTTTACGATTTCTTCCGGAAATGTTGCATCTATATCCCTTTGAACAGAGGAGGGAGCGATTTCATTTTGTGCAAAATCTCTTGCATTATCTCTAATATAAATTTGTTCTTCTGTGTATTTAAAATCCATTATATTTTTTTTAATTGATTTATAAAATTAATTAATAAGTATAAAAGCCCTTTGATGTTTTCCTTCCGAGATATCCCGCAGCAACCATTTTTTTAAGAAGGGGACATGGGCGGTACTTTGAATCGCCGAGACCTTTGTGCAGCACTTCCATAATAGATAAACAAACATCAAGACCGATGAAATCGGCAAGTGTGAGAGGTCCCATAGGATGATTCATTCCGAGTTTCATAACAGTATCTATAGATTCGGCTGTAGCAACACCTTCCATTACGCAGTAGATTGCTTCATTTATCATCGGCATTAAAATCCTGTTAGCAATGAATCCCGGATAATCCTGCACTTCAACAGGAGTTTTATCTAATTTAACTGCAATATTTTTTATTATTTCATATGTTTCCTGTGAAGTTGAATATCCTCGTATAATTTCTACAAGTTTCATCATTGGAACAGGGTTCATAAAATGCATACCGATTACTTTCTCCGGTCGATTTGTTACGGCTGCAATTTCAGTGATGGATATTGAGGAAGTATTAGTTGCAAGAATTGTATCCTCTTTACATTCCTTACTTAAATTTGAAAACAATTCCTTTTTTATTTTTTCATTTTCGGTTGCGGCTTCGATTATCAATTCAGATTTAAACGCTTCCTTAAGTTCGGTGGAGGTTTTGATGTTGGCGAGAATATTTTGTTTTTGTGTTTCGTCTATCACTCCCTTTTTAATCTGCCTGTCTAAATTGTTGCTAACGTTTTTAAGACCTTTTTCGAGGAATTCTTTTTTTATGTCTATCAGTAATACATTAAAGTTGTATTGAGCAAATGTATGAGCAATACCATTACCCATGGTACCTGCCCCGATGACAGTAACATTTTTGATTTCCATAGTTTTCGCCACTGATTTTTATGATTACACTGATGAAGCTGATTTGTGTAATCGGTTTTATAAAAATTATAACATCTCAATTATAACAGCGCTTGCTTCGCCTCCTCCGATGCAAAGTGTTGCTAATCCTCTTTTTAAACTTCTTTGTTTAAGAGCATGCAGTAAAGTTGTTAATATTCTTGCACCGCTCGCACCAATCGGGTGACCAATAGCGACGGCTCCTCCATTGACATTTATTTTTTCAGGATTCAATCCTGCAACTTTTATAACAGACAGCGCCTGAACAGAAAAAGCTTCATTGGCTTCTATTAAATCTATATCTTCGATTTTTAAATTTGATTTCTTAAGAATATTCATAATCGCATAGGCCGGTGCAGTAGTGAACCATTCAGGTTTTTGTGCATACGATATCTGAGATACAACTTTTGCAATTGGTTTTAATTTTAATTCATCTGCTTTTTCTTTAGACATTAAAACGAGGGCAGATGCGCCGTCATTTATTTTTGAAGAGTTGAATGCAGTTACTGTTCCGTCTTTATCAAATGCAGGTTTTAAGGAAAGTCCTTTTTCAAAATTTACTTTTTTAGGTTCTTCATCTTCACTAATAACATCAAGACCTTTTTTTGTTTTAATTTCAATGCTTACAATTTCATCCTTGAAAAAACCTTTTTCGATTGCATTTATTGCACGTTTATAACTGGCAGTTGCAAATTCATCCTGTTCCTGCCTTGAAATTTTTAATTCTTTTGCACAGAGTTCGGCACAATTTCCCATGTGCACATTATTATATACATCCCATAATCCGTCCTTAATCATTCCGTCTATAATTTTTGCGTCACCCATTCTGTAACCTGCTCTTGCTTTATCGAGATAATAGGGGACATTGCTCATTGACTCCATTCCTCCTGCGACGACTATTTCGGAATCACCGCAGTGAATAGCCTGGGCGGCGAGCATAACAGATTTCAGACCCGAGCCGCATACTTTATTGATTGTCATACAGGGAACAGATTCGGGAAGTCCTGCAAAAATTGATGCCTGCCGGGCTGGTGCCTGTCCGAGTCCGGCGGGTAAAACGCATCCCATAATAACCTCGGAAACATCTTCAGGTTTAACATTTGCTCTTTTTAATGCTTCTTTAATAACAACCGCACCTAATTTAGGAGCAGGAATAGATGATAACGCTCCCATAAAACTTCCAACAGGTGTTCTGACTGCCGATACAATTACTACTTCTTTCATTTTCAAAAAATTAATTGTCGATAATATAAAATTATATTGCGGATTTTACAATAGACGTAAAATTATCCGACTTCAAACTTGCACCTCCGATTAATCCTCCGTCAATATCGGATTTTGCGAAAATCTCTGCGGAATTTTTTTCATTCACACTTCCTCCATATAAAATCCGAATGCCTTCTGCAATATCTTTTCCGAAAATATTTTCGAGGGACTTTCTGATTCCGATATGCATTTCGTTAGCCTGCTCCGGTGTAGCTGTCTTGCCTGTACCTATAGCCCAAACAGGTTCATAAGCTATAATAATATTTTTCCCGGCATCTTCTTTTGATAAATCACGCAAGCACAGTGTTACCTGTTCGTCAACTATTTTCTTATGAATTTTTTCTTCTCTTTGTTCAATAGTTTCACCAACGCAAAGAATTACAAACAAATTATTTTTAACCGCATTTTTTACTTTTAAATTGATTAGATGATTTGTTTCATTAAAAATTTGTCTTCTTTCGCTGTGACCTATAATCACATAATTACAATCAAACGATTTGAGCATTGGTGCAGAAATTTCTCCGGTAAAAGCACCTTCATCTTTGTGAAATACATTTTGCGCTCCTAATTTCAATCCTGACCCTTCAAGCAATTTCTTTGCACTATAAATTGAAGTGAACGGAGGGCAGATGACAACCTCAACTTTTTCCAAATCGTCTTTTGTAAGTTTTCCTTTTAACTCTTTTATTAACTCATTTGCTGTTAAAAAAGTTTTATTCATTTTCCAGTTTCCTGCAACTAATTTTTTTCTCATATCACATTTCTTTTATTTATTTTTAATACTTATATATTTTATTTATAGATAGAATTTAAATCTGAGGTTTTCTCTCGTCAAAAGAGTGACTCGTCAGTTTTACGAATTCAGCTTTATTCTGGAATTCTGTAAGACTCAACGAGTTCAGATAACTCATAGATGACTGCAGACCTTCCTTGTATTCTCTGAGAAGTTTCATAACTGTTCCTTTATAGGGAACAAGTGATTCTTCACCCTCAATATACTTTTTATCTTCCTGTTTGACTGCAAATGAAGCGCTTCCGCAATATTTTTTCCACCTTTGATTATTATATTTCAATACATCACCCGGCGCTTCTTCAGTACCGGCAAGCACTCTTCCAAACATCACAGCATCGCAGCCAAGAGCTATAGCTTTACACATTGCCCCGGGATTATTAATTCCGCCGTCTGCTATTATTTTTACATCACTCTTTAAATCTTTTTTAGCAAATAATGCCCGGATAATTGCATCCACCTGCCCGATTCCTATACCTGATTTAATCGATGTCGAACACATTGCCCCGTTTCCTATTCCAACCCTGATAGCATCAACTTCCAAACGAATAAGATATTTCGTAGTTTCGTAGCTTGCAACATTACCTGCAATAATTTTTAATTTATATTGCTTCACAAGATTAGAAATATTATTTACAAATTTCTCAATCATTCTTGAACCGCCGTTGGCTATGTCTATGCAGAAAATTTTAATTCCCGCATCTGCAAGTTTTTGAATCCGTTTAGTTTCAGTTTCCAGATTTATTCCCACTGCGGCAGCTTTATAATCGCTTATCAATAAACCGTTTTCAGTGAATTCTTCGAGTTGTTCATCGACGGAATTAAAGCGATGAATTATGCCAAGGCACTGTAATTCCGATAGTGTTTTTGCCATCTTACCTCCGCAAACCGTATTCATCGGTGAAGCAATAATCGGCATAGCTAATTCCAATCCGAGGAAATCGACCGATGTGTCGCAGTTAGCACGATGTTCAATCTCCGATATCTGGTTCGGAAGCAGGGAGATATCATCATAAGTTAAAGAATGATTCTGTATTATGTTTTCGAAAGACATATAATTTTATTTTAAGTTATATTTCAAAAATACGAAAGACACAAAATGATAATAGAAAAACATTTTGTGTCTTAATTTCTTATTATTTCAAATTCTCAATTCTTTGCAATTGCCTTTGTGACTTGCTGAGCGGCATCTTCAAATGTTGTTGCAGAAAAAATATTAAGTCCCGACTCATCAAGAATTTTTTTAGCTTCTTCGGCATTTGTTCCCTGGAGCCTTACAACTACGGGTACCGGGATATTTAAATTTCTTGAAGCCTGAACCACACCGTTTGCGACCCTGTCACACCTGACAATTCCGCCGAAAATATTTATGAGAATTGCTTTTACATTCTTATCGGATAAAATAATTTTGAAACCATTCTCGACCGTTTCTGCTGACGCTGTTCCCCCGACATCCAGAAAGTTGGCGGGTTCACCGCCCGCAATTTTAATTAAATCCATAGTCGCCATTGCGAGTCCCGCGCCGTTCACCATGCATCCGACATTTCCATCAAGCTTTATATAATTGAGATTTGATTTTGAAGCTTCGATTTCAAGAGGGTCTTCTTCGTTTAAATCTCTCAAAGCTTCATAATCAGGATGTTTGAATAAAGCATTGTCATCGAGATTAATTTTTGCATCCAGAGCAAGAATTTTATCATCATTTGTGATAATGAGAGGATTAATTTCGAGAAGCGAAGCATCGATTTCTTCATAAGCCTTGTAAAGAGCAGAAATAAATTTTATGAAATCTTTAAACGCACTTCCTTCGAGCTTCAGACCGAATGCTAATTCGCGTGCCTGAAATGATTGCAATCCTATCGATGGTTCAATCCATATTTTAATTATTTTTTCGGGAGTCTCTGCGGCAACTTTTTCAATTTCGACTCCGCCTTCTGTCGACGCCATAATTACATTTTTAGAATTTGTTCTGTCGAGCAATATTCCAAGATATAATTCTTTCTTGTAATCAAGCCCCTGCGCAATAAACAGAGTTTGAATTTGTTTACCTTCTTTGCCTGTTTGGTGAGTAACGAGTATATTATTTAAAATCTTACCGGCGTAATCCTTTGCTTTCTCAACATTATCTCCGAAGAATTTAACTCCACCTTCATAAACAACTTCATCCCTGCTATCTTTATTATAAACGATTCCCTTGCCTCTGCCGCCAGCGTGGATTTGCGATTTTACGACAAACTGAGTAACGCCTTGTTCCTTAAGATGGTTAATTGCATTATCAAATTCATCCATAGATTTTATTGCAACACCATCCTGAACCGCAACACCAAATTTCTTTAGTATTGATTTTGCCTGATATTCATGAATTTTCATTTTCTATGTTGGTTATAGTTTTTTAAATAATTATTTATTTCTTTTTTGCTCCGCTTCGATTCTCATTATCAAATGTTGTATCGAGTTGCTTAATTAATTTTTTTAATGAGTCAAGGTTCGAATTTTTTAAGGATGAATCAATCTTATTCATATTTTCTTCAATGGTCTTATCAATTTTTTCGTTCACTTTCTTTTCAACTCTTTCTGAAATTTTGCTGCAGCTAAGTACAACAGCTAAAATTAACAAACACGAAATAAATTTAAATGTATACATCGAATTATTATTAATTAAAATATAATCGTTCCCAAAAAAATTCGGGACCGATTTGAATTATTATGTTAAATAACTTTTTTGCTTGTAACTTTAGCCTGCATAAAGAGACCGAGGTAATCCCTGCCGCCGGCTTTTGAATCTGTTCCGCTCATATTGAATCCTCCGAACGGATGAACACCGACAAGGGCGCCTGTGCATTTTCTGTTAATATACAGATTTCCTACAAAAAATTCATTTGCACCTTTTTCAAGTTTCTTTTTATTTTTTGTGTAAATCGCTCCTGTTAATCCATACATAGTACCATTTGCAATTTTCAGAGATTCATCGAAATTTTCAGATTTTAAGACTGCTAACACAGGTCCGAAAATTTCTTCCTGGGAAATTGTATCTTCGGGTTTCACATCTTTTATAATTGTAGGTTCAATGAAATGACCGTTTTTATCAACTTCATTTCCACCGCAAATAATTTTTCCGCCGTCTTCGACACCTTTTTTAATGTATTCCAATATTTTGATTTTAGAAGATTCATTAATTACGGGTCCTAGATTCGGATTATATTTTGCTTCTTCGACTTTTAATGATTTTCCCTGCCCGGCAAGAGCATCACAGAATTTATCATAAATTGCTGCGTCAACAATCACTCTTGAACACGCAGAACATTTTTGACCCTGAAAGCCAAATGCGGATTGTATTACGCCTTTAACTGCATCGTTAAAATCGTATAATTCCTTATCGACTATGATGGAATCCTTTCCACCCATTTCGGCAATTACTCTTTTAATCCAGATTTGCGACGGTTGTTTTTTTGCTGCGAGTTCATTAATCCTCAGCCCGACTTCCATAGAACCTGTAAACGATAAGAATCTTGTCAGGGGATTTTGAACCAGAACATCACCGATACTTCCGCCGCCGCCGGTTACAAAATTCAAAACTCCGGCGGGTAATTTTACTTCTTCCATTAATTCAACGAACATCTCTGCAATTGCAGGAGAGTCGCTCGATGGTTTTAGTACGACTGTGTTACCACAAACTATAGAAGCTGAAGTCATTCCAACGAGAATCGCAAGCGGAAAATTCCACGGCGGAATAACCACGCCAACACCAAGAGGCAGGTATTCCATTTTATTTTTCTCGCCGGATATTTTTACTATTGGCTGTTCATCGCTGTATCTTAAAATTTCTCTTGCATAAAATTCAAGGAAGTCTATTGCCTCGGCAGTGTCACCATCGGCTTCAGCCCAGTTCTTACCTTCTTCATAAACCATCATAGCGGAAAAATAATGTTTCTTTTTTCTCATAATCTTTGCAGCTTTAAGCAAAAAATCTGCTCTCTTTGAAGCCGGAGTCTTTTTCCATTCCGCAAATTTTGCGTGAGCAGTTTCAATCGCTTTGATAGCTAATTCAGCGTTTGCTCTCTGGAAAGTTCCAACAACTTCATCTTTTTTTGAAGGATTATAAGATTTTAATTTTTCATCGGCAAATATTTTTTCTCCTCCGATGCGAAGCGGATATTCCTGTTTAAATCTTAAAGTTACTTCTTCAAGTGCTTTCTCAAAATCTTTTTTGTTTTTCTTGTTTGTAAAATCCGTTAATGGTTCGTTTTTAAATTTTGGTAATCCCATACTATTTAAGTTTTAAAGTTTGTAAAGTTATAAAGTAAAAAATCAAATATATCTTAATTTTAAAAATTTTTAATGATAAAATTTTTAATTTTTAATTGAAAGAACAGCCTGGTTATGCACTTCCGGACGAATTTCTTTTATTCCATCACTACTGCGGGTAGGATAAACTCTGTTAGTTAAAAATATAACAATTAAATCCTTATCCCTGTCACACCAGGTACTTGTGCCTGTATATCCCGTATGTCCGAAAGAATTATCGGAAAAAGATTCTCCGCATTGTATTCTGTAATTCGTTGCTTCCGGCTTTGTATCCCAGCCTAATGCTCTTGTATTTAAATACGAAGTACCCGGATATTTCGTCGTAAATAATTTAACAGAACTATCCTTAACGAGATGTTCAAACTGAGAACCTTTTTGATTAACATTTAAATATGTTCCGTCATTTAACATCATTTCCATAAATAAATATAAATCTTTTGCATTTGAAAACAATCCTGCATTTCCCGAAACTCCTCCGAGAATTGAAGCCGATTCATCGTGCACTTCACCCTGAAGCTGACGGTTTCTCCAATACGTATCATTCTCAGTAGGTAAAGCTAACGATTTATCTGTTGGATTAAAACAAGTATTGAACATCCCGAGGGGTACAAAAATCTTATCTTTACAAAACTCATCAAGTGTCTGCCCTGAAATCTTTTCTACAATTAATCCAAGTAAAATTGCATTTAAATCACTATATATGAATCGTGTGTTTCTTTTATATTCTAACGTTACATTATAAATGATATTTAAAGCTTCTTCCTTTGTCTTACATTTTTGATAAAATGGAATCCAGGCTTTGAGTCCTGAATTGTGTAATAATAAATTCTGTATAGTGATATTCTCTTTTCCGTTATTATCGAACTCAGGGATATATTTTATTACTTTATCATCGAGGCTAATTTTGCCTTCATCATATAAAATCATTAAAGCGGTTGTAGTAGCTACCACTTTCGTAACTGACGCCAAATCGAAAATATTATCACTTTTAACCCCGGGAGAATTTTCGTCATAAGTAAATTTTCCGTAACTTTTTTCGTATAAGACTTTATTCTTATCTCCGATTAAAACCTGCGCTCCCGGATAATATTTGTTTGTGATTCCACTTTGAATTACAGAATCGAGTTTGCTAAAATCATATCCTTCCGCATTCGAAAAAACAAAAAATAATATAATAAAAATAAATCTGTGCATCCTTAAAATATATTCAAATTAAAGATTTACTTCAATTTAAATATAAGTACATTTCTTATCAAATCCCGCTATATTTGCAGAATCAGGATAATAATCATTAAAAAAAAACCGGAATCATAATTTATACAATTCCGGTTCAGTAAAAAAATCTTAAAAATCCCTATTTTCTTCTTCTGTTTCTTATTGCAACCATTGAAACCATACCTATGATAAATATTACCGGTAATTCAATTCCAAATAGTCCGCATTTCTTAGCTGCTTTTACAGTTGCTGTAAAATCAAGGTCTTCTTTTAAATCTGCAACTGTTTTATTCCATATTACTTTTGTTCCGTCTTTCTTACCATTTGTTGAAAGGATTTCTCCGGGAAATTCAAATTCATAATTCAATTTGTAATCGCTTGCCCCGAATGTATTCGCATTTGAAGTATCCTGTAAAAGGGTATATTTAAAATCCATTCCATCTTTTCCCTTTATCCAGCTTGATTTTATTTTCGAAAACGATTTTGCATCTGAAAGTTTATTTAAATCCTTAAATTTTACATTCAGAGAGACTTTTATTAGAGAATCAGTCGTTTCATTTTTTTCTATTTTAATGTCACTCACTTCAGAATTTGGTGAAGTATAATTGGCTTTTACTTTTTCTTCAGTGAAACCAAATACACCGAGTTCTTCCCCGGTGACATTTGATGACTTAGTCCAGTATTTTATCGCCATTGATCCTGAACCATCCGATTTTAAAACAGTTTTTTGGTCAACATTAACGCAACCGGATAAATAAAGTGAAAAGAAAATAGATATTATTACAAGTGGTAAAAATTTAGGAAAGATTTTCATAATTTTTATCCTTTCTTTTAAATTTATATAATTTAAGAACTTAATTTTATAATGTCAATTTAGAAAATTGAATGGTACTGTAAAAATAGGAAATTTATTTGAATTTCACAACCGGTATTAATTAATAAATATTAATAGAGTTTATTTTTTAGTAATTTTACAATATTAAATTTTAAACTTTATCAGTCAGGAGTTCTATTCATGAAAAAATTTTTCTTACCAATTCTTCTCTTTTTAATTTTTACAAATATACTACGTACCCAGACATTAATTTCAACTTATGAATTTCCTAATTACAACAAATATAATTCATTTTGGGGTATAGCAGTTGTGAACGATACTTTTAGAATAGGGTCGGATTTTGACGGTACGATTTATAAAGTTACAAAGACAGGAAATATTCGCGATAGTCTGAGTATTCCTCTGAATTTCAATCATGGTGTGGCTTTTGACGGTACTAATCTCTGGATTGCGGAATATTACCAAAGTTCCGGAGGAAGAATTTTTAAAATTAATTTCAGCGGACAGATATTGGATACAATCCAGACAGGCACTTATGCGCAGGGAATAGGCGGAATCGCAATTTCCGGAAACTTCATCTGGTTTACTGTTTATTATCCGGACAATACTACATATCCTTTTGCTTATGCTTATAAAATGAATTTAACTACGAAAACTCTTGTCGATACAATCCCCCTGCGTGGAAAACAAGTGCAGGGCATTGCGATAAAAGGTGACACGGTGTTTTATGTGAACGATAATTTCCAGGGTGACGCTGAAAGAATTTATGCATACAGAAAAGTAGTGAACGATACAATATTTTCATTTCCTGTTCCGGACCCGGATGGTGATTGCAATCCGAAAGGTATGACCTGGGATGGACAAAATTTATGGTTAATCGCTGACAGAGTAGGTGGTCCAGCATATTCTTATAAAGCTTTATATAAATATGCATTGACCGGTCAGGGAAATCCTATTATTACAACTTCTACGAATTCAGTTGATTTCGGAAATACAGTAATAGGAACGACGGGAAATCAACCCTTGCAGATTAGTAATACAGGAACAGCCAAACTTATAATTACCGGGAAAAATATTTCAAGTCCGAGATTTGGAATTACACCGAACACTGTTCCTGACACTATTAACCCCGGACAATTTAAAAATTATACTTTGACATTTGCTCCTTTGGTTTTTGATACGATATCTGCCCAATTGCATATTTTAAGTAATGATGCTGCTACGCCTGATAAAATTGTATCTTTGACAGGAAAAGGTGTGTTTAACGGTGCGGCAATAAATCTTTCAGCTACAAATTATAATTACAATTCGAGAAGAGTTAATTCATTATGCGGATATAAATTTATAGTTCAAAATCAGGGAAATGCCGCTTTGCAGTTGACTTCTGCAAGTTTTACAGGCTTGAGATACAAAATTGATACTGTGGGTACACATTTTCCTTTGACTATAAATGCACAGGCTTCACGGGAATTCAGAGTTTGGTTTAACCCGAATTCCGCAACAACATTTAATGATTCGTTAACAATTATTTCGAATGCAGTTAATTTACCGACAGCACGGATATTATTCAGTGGCACCGGGATTACCGTGAACTCAAATCTTGGGGATATTTTGTGGCAGGGAATATGTCCTGATAATCCTTTTACGAGTTACAATGATTATCAACCGGTTAGTATAAAACAAATTGGGGATGTTAATGGTGATGGAATAAACGATGTAGTTGTTGCATCTAATAATTATCTTACCACTTGTTATAATGGTAATTCATCTGTTACTTCAGATATACTGTGGATGTTTAATACAGGATATAATAATAATAATACCGGTTCAGTTACTTGGGAAGATGCTATGCAAATTCGGGATGATGTTGACGGCGATGGAATACAGGATGTTGTAATTGGATGTGCAGGCGGAAATGAAATGGTATATACGATTTCAGGTCGAACTGGTCAGCAAATTTGGACTTGGGGAGATTCTATCACATATAGCGATGGCGATATAGAAGAAGTTAAAGTAGATAGAGATTATAACGGAGATGGGATTAAAGATGTATTAGTTTCTGCGAGTGGTTCGGGAAATGGTGCCGGCAGACATAGTGTCGTTTGTCTCAATGGATTAAACGGTCAGGTAATTTTTAATGTAACACAACCTTGTGAATTTACAGGTGATGTTGTTGCGACATCGTTTGGCGGTGCAATCGGGAGAGGAAACAACAGTGGTTCTTATTCCGTGAATGGATTTGATAATTCAGGAAATGCTACCTGGAGTTATACTGTAGATTCCAAAACGTGGAATATGAAAGAAATTCCATCTATAAATACTGATACAGTTAAAGAAATAGTAGGTTTAACCGGATTCAGCGGTAATGTATTTTGTGTAGCGGAAAATGATGGAAGTGTTAACTGGACATTAGGTCTTGGTTCAAGTAATAATGGAAGAATAATTTTGCTTGATGATCTTGACTCGAATGGGTATATAGATTTAACATTGTCAGGACCTACATCTGTATATCGAATCGATTCCAAAACGCATAATATTATTTGGTCTGTTTATCCCGGTGGTTCATTTATCAGGGGTATTGATTTTATAAGCGATGTAAATGGAGACGGCAGAAGAGATATTGCAATTGCCACACAGCAGCCGGGAAAAGTGATGATTCTTTCGGGTGTGAACGGAAGCACGTTATTTGAGTATACATTCGGAAGTTCAATCGATCAAAGAGGCGACAGAGTATCTGCTTTACAAAGTATAGACGGTAACAGCACCACCGAAATAGTAGGCGGATGCAGGGATGGAAGGGTGATTTGTTTTTCCGGTGGTCAGAATGTTCCTGTTGGCATACATAATATTTCGTCTGTGGTTCCGAAGGAATTTTCATTACTGCAAAATTATCCGAATCCCTTCAATCCCGTGACTACAATAAAATTTAATATCCCTAAGTTATCTGACGTAAAACTTATAGTTTATGATATTCTCGGTAAAGAAGTTTCAAGATTGGTGAATACAAAATTAGCTGCAGGTAGTTATACTTACAACTTCAATGCAACTAATCTTTCGAGCGGAGTATATTTTTATAAAATTGAAGCAGGGAATTTCAGTGATATAAAAAAAATGGTAGTAATAAAATAAATTTTTTTGTTCTGGGAATCTCTTTCATTAAGGAGATTCCATGGGATAGAAGCATTAATTCATTATATTCTTGAAAAAAAAATGCATAGCAATAGTTGGTCCGACTGCATCGGGTAAAACTCCCGTTTCAATTGAATTAGCAAAAAAACTCGATACCGAAATTATATCAGCAGACTCAAGGCAGGTTTATAAACATATTCCTATCGCTTCAGCAATTCCTTCTTCAGAAGAAAGGCAGGGAATTAAACATTATTTCCTCGAAGAACTGGAACTCGACGAAAAATTTAATGCAGGAGAGTTCGGAAGAAAGGGCAGGGAAATAATAGATACTATTTTTGCTGAAGGGAAAACTCCTGTAATAGTTGGCGGAAGCGGGCTTTATATACAATCTTTGATTGATGGATTTTTTGAAGAGGAAATTAAAGATGAAGAAATAAGAAAAAAATTATTTGATGATTTGGAAAAATATGGTAAGGAATACTTATATAATAAACTATTAGAAATCGATATCGAATCGGCACAAAAAATTACACCGAATTTTTACAGAAGAATAATAAGGGCACTGGAAGTTTATTATGTAAGCGGAAAGAAAATTTCGGATTTGCATAAAGAAAAACCGGAAATTAATTTCGAAACAGTTCAAATAGGTATTCATCTCGATAGAAACATATTATATGAACAAATAAATAAACGGGTTGACGACATGATATCGAAAGGCTTGTTAAAAGAAGTTGAGTGGCTTAAGGAGAACGGATATCATTATTCTACTCATAACTCACTCAATACAGTAGGAATAAAAGAAGTATTCAAATATTTTGAAGGTGAATATACTTACTATAATATGATTGAAATGATAAAACAAAATACACGAAGATATGCAAAGCGTCAATTGAGCTGGTTCAGAAGAGATAAAAGAATAAACTGGATAAACATTGAAAATAAAATAGATACAGCTGAAATTTTAAAGCTTATAAATTAAAATGAAGGTTGATAAAATATATTTAGATAAGCTTTATAATAAATATAAAAACAAGAACTCTTCAAAAGACCCTATCTGGTTTTTGCATAGTTTAAAAAGTGAAAAGGATGTTGAAGCTACCGCATTGATTTCATCAGCGTACGCATACGGCTTAATCGATGTAATGAATGTTTTATTGAATACTTTTTATAAAAGGATTAATAATAAGCCTTATGAATTTATAATTAATTTTAATCGAGAGAATGATTTAAAATATCTTAATAATTTACATTACAGGTTTAATAATGTAAATGATTTGTTGAGTTTGATTGAAAATATTAAAAATATTCTGATTCAGTTTGGTTCTTTGCAAAATTTATTTTTGTCAAATTATTCTGATTCTGATGAAAATATTTTAAACGCTCTAAAATATTTTGCAAAAAAACTTCACGATATAAAAATCAAAAATACAAAAGCATATTACCATCTCATTCCTGATGTTTCAAAAAATTCAACCTGCAAAAGATTAAATCTATTTTTAAGATGGATGGTCAGAAAAGATGAAATAGATTTAGGTATATGGAGTAAGTCTGTCAGTAAATCCAAATTAATCATTCCCGTCGATACTCACGTTTATCAAATTTCCCGGAATCTCGGGTTGATAAACAGAAAATCCTGCGATATGAAATTTGCAATCGAGCTTACTAATAAATTAAAGGAATTTGATAAAGGCGACCCTGTGAAATATGATTTCGCACTGTGCCATCAAGATATATAATAACTCAATTATAATGATATTATGTAATATTACGTTCCAATCGTAAATTTACATAAAAACTAATCACTAAATTCCGTATTTTTGTAACAACTAAGAATATTTACCATTTATACTTATGAATACCGATAAATTTTACAACGAGAAAACTGAAATAATATGCGAGCCTTCGACAGGAAGGATAAAAATATTAAGGGACAGATATTTATCCGAGCCTTTAATGATTGATGCTGAATATATTAAGTATTATACTGAAGCGCATAAAAAAACCGATGGAATGAATGTCCTTGAAAGAAGGGCCGAATGTCATTCTTACGCAATGGAAAATCTAACTCCAACGATAAAAGATAATGAATTAATCGTAGGAAGTAAAACAAGATACATCCGGGGTGCCATTCCATATTGCAATTATGCAAGCCGTTATATTATTCGCGAATTTAAGAATGAAGAAGCTGAAGCGCAGGATAAAGTAACGGATATAGGTGAAGGCGGAGGTATCGCTAAAGCAAAAGAACTTGCAGCATCGGGCGAATTTGAATTTTTCTGCAAGAAATATATATTGACAAAAGAAGATAAGCATACAATCAAAGAATCAGCCGAATATTTCATCGGTAAAAGTATGCAGGATGTAGGTGATTCACTCTGGAAAAATGTATTTGAAAAGGCTGAATATATTGAAAAAGGCTGGCAGGCGGGACTATACACGGCTCCACACGACCCGGCGCCAGAAGGCAGATACGTTCTTGATTTTGAAACTGCATTAAATCAGGGTTTCTTAAATCTGATTGAAAGGATGAAAAAGAAAATTGCAGAATCTGAAATTACTGATTATGAATCTGCCGAAAAAATTTATTTCTGGAAATCGGGAATCAGGGTATTGGAAGCTGTTATTAAATGGTCTGAAAATTATTCAGCAAAAGCTCTTGAATTAGCTGAAAAAGAAAAAGATTTACACAGAAAAAAAGAACTTCTCGAAATTTCCGAAAGATGCAAATATGCACCTGCGAACACTCCGAGAAATTTTAAAGAAGCAATTCAGGCATACTGGATGATATATCTTGCGGGACATATTGAAGGCGCGCATCTCGGTTATTCACCGGGGAGATTCGACAGGTATATGTATCCTTTTTATAAAAAAGATAAAGATGCAGGGATTATTACAGATGAAGAAGTACTCGAGCTTCTCGAAGCATTGAGAATTAAGATGACTGAACTTGAATATGTTGCTTCATTTTCATGGGCAGGTTTGGGTTCAGGAAATTTATTCCAGAATATGATTATTGGCGGGCTCGATGAAAATGGCAGAAGAGGAGATAACGAACTTTCAAAATTGATTGTTCAGTCTGCAATTAATTGCCAGACGACACAACCGACATTATCTATCTGGTACGATGAATCATTGAGTGAAGGTTTTTTATTGAAGGCGGCAGAATGTGTTAAAACCGGCTGCGGATTTCCCGCATGGTTTAATTTGAAAGTATATGTTAAACACGAAACTGAAAAAAGTAAATTACCTGAATCATTGATTCGCAAATATGCCGCAATGGGAGGATGCACAGAACCGACAATGGAAGGAATGAGCTATGGAGTTGTTCAGGCGGGATTCATAAATCACGGGAAACTTTTAGAGCTTGCACTTTTTGGCGGAGTTGACCCGAGAACGCGAATTAAATTTGATGAAACAAAAATTCCGGAAAATTATGTTGAACTATTTGAGGCATATACTCTACATTTAAAAAATTCAATTAACAACTGGCAAAGATACTGGAATATTGTAATGGCTGCTCACCGTCAAACGTGCAATTTGATTTTTTCTTCCGTACTAATAAGGGATTGCATTGAAAGAGGAAAATCACTCGATGACGGCGGGGCGGTTGTCAACGGTACTCCTACTACACTAAGCAGCGGACTTGTGAATATAGTAAACTCTCTCGCAGTTGTTAAAAAACTTGTAGATGAGAATAAAGAAATTACTTTAAAAGATATAAGAGATGCTTGCAGTAAAAATTGGGAAGGATATGAAAAATTACATAAAAAAGTAATGGATGTTCCAAAATGGGGAAATAATATTGAAGATGTCGATTCAATTTACAAAAATTTGTTTCAAATTTACTGCGGATATGTTTCTTCACAAAAAAATTATCTTGGAGAGTCTTATGACCCTTCTATGCTTGCAATAAGCACGCATGCTCCATTCGGAAAAGTATGCGGAGCTACACCTGATGGAAGATACGCCGGTGAAACGTTGTGTGACGGCGTGACTTCGCCGTTTCCGGGTACGGACAAAAACGGACCGCTTGCTGTTTTACTTTCAGCAGGAAAAATTGACCATACAAAAATTCGCGGTGGTTTGCATAATATGAAATTCCATCCTTCCGCTTTAAGAGGAATTCAGGGGTCTAAGAAATTAATAAGTTTGATTAAAACATATTTCGATTCACCGGGATTTCAGTTGCAATTCAATGTTGTGGACAGCAGGATGTTAAAAGATGCGCAGTTGCATCCTGAGAATTACAGGGATTTGATTGTGAGGGTTGCGGGATTCAGTGCATTTTTTGTGGAACTCGGCAAAACAATACAGGATGAAATAATCAAACGAACCGAACATATGCTCTAAAAATCTTAATTATTAATTAAATATAAAAATTAGATTACCAAATTATCTGACTGAAAGATAAAAATAAGTGTTAAATAATAACGATTTTAAAAATAAAAACAATAATACCTCACCCCCGGCCCCTCTCCTGAAAGGAGAGGGGAGTCAACTTCATTCTCATTCAAATGATCGGAAATACAAAGCTTTGATCATGAACATTCAGGACCTTTCATTTCAGGATGGTCCTGGAATAAGAACTACAATTTTTTTTAAAGGCTGCCCATTAAAATGTCTTTGGTGTTCAAACCCCGAAGGTCAGAATTTTTATCCTGAACTTATGCATAATGAAATATTATGCACGAAAAGTTATGAATGCAGGAAAGTATGTCCTCACAATGCAATTACAATCAACAATAATAATTATCCCGAATTCGATAGAATTAAATGCAAAGTTTGTGAAACGAAAGATTGTATAAACGCGTGCAATTACTCAGCCCTTAAAATTGCAGGTGAGTATTATACAGTCGATGAATTAATAAAAAAAGTATTACCTAATATTGCTTTCTATGTTAACTCAGGCGGGGGATTAACCCTTTCCGGCGGTGAACCTCTCGCACAACCTGAATTTGTAAAACTCCTGATACAAAAATCATCAGAATATAAATTAACTGTTGGTGTAGAGACTTGTGGTTACTTCAGCTGGAACGAAGTTGAAGAATTCATCGATAAACTCGAATTTATCTACTTTGATTTAAAATGCATAGATGATGAATCTTATCTTGAATTTACTGGTTCCAATGAAAAAATAATTTTGGAAAATCTCACTAAACTATCAAAAATTGATTCCTCAAAAATAATAATTACTATTCCGGTTGTTCCGGATATTAACGATTCTGCAGATATGATGAATAAGGTTATTGAATTCTGTAAGAAACTCGGAATACAAAAAATACGACTCCTTCCTTACCATACATTCGGGAAAGGTAAATATAATGACCTCGGCAGGGGGTATAATTTCAAGACAACGAGGGATTTAAATCCCGCTGATTTGCTGCAAATGCGGCTTGTAGCTGAAAAAGCAGGTATAACTTGCTGGATAGAATAATTCGATTATTAAGAAATTAGACTTGAATATTAATATACAGTTATTTAAAATACAATAACAGTAAGTAAGTTATTAATTAATAAACTTACACAATGGTTGTAAATATTAAACATATATTTCTCCGTTTGCAACATTTAAACGTTACCCTCACTTTTACATTTCTATATATATTTAATTTTAAATATTAATTAAAAATGAAAAAAATATTTACAGTATTTTTTCTGCTTTACTTTTTTTTATTAAATCCTTTTACGAGGGCACAATCTAAAATTAATAATCTGAATGTTACATCAAAACAAAAAAGTTCGGGCAATACTATGCGAAATGTCATGTCCTCAACTCCTAAGCACTCTTTCGATGTACTAAATTACAAATTGAATCTGAATATTTATGATTGTTTCAAAATGCCGTTTCCCCACAGCTTTTCAGCGACTAACAATATTACTTTTCGGGTTGATTCAACATTAAATTCTATTAATCTGAATGCAGTAAATTATTCTTTGATAATTGATTCAATTCTGCTGACTAATAATTTTCATTTAAACTTCACACATGTTTCGAATATTTTGACTGTAACTTTAAATAGAACTTACATTCCCGGCGAAATAGTAAATTTAAGCATATACTATCGTCACAATAATGTCATAGACACTGTGTTCTTTACAGGTAATGGATTGGTATATACTGATTGCGAACCGGAGGGAGCGAGGTGGTGGTTTCCGTGCTGGGATAAACCTTCGGATAAAGCTACTACCGATATAACTGTAAAAACACCTTCAAATATTTTACTCGGCTCAAACGGCAGACTTGCTGATTCTATAAAAATTGCTGATACAATTTATTATCATTGGGTAAGCAGTGACCCTATGTCTACTTATCTTGTTGTGGTTGCAGGCAGCAGTAATTACAGGTTAAGTTTGCAATACTGGCACAAGTTATCGAATCCGTATGACAGTATTCCAATCAGGATATACTATAATAGCTGGAGAGACCCTTCGAGATTAAGAGATTCTATTAAAATGCTGACTAATTGTTTCTCTCAACTGTTTTGCGAATATCCTTTTGAAAAAATCGGTTTTGCTGATATTGATAGCAATACATATGGTGGATGTATGGAAAACCAGACATTGATAACCGTATTTCCGGGTTCATGGAATTATCTCATGGCAGCTCACGAGTTTGGACATCACTGGTTTGGAGATATAATCACCTGTGGAACCTGGGCTGATATATGGCTTAATGAGAGTTTTGGAACTTACTGTGAAGCATTAGCCGAAGAGTATTTTAAAGGTGAAAACAGTTATAAAAATTATATGACGCAGATATTTAATTCATATATTTGTTGTAACAATAACCAGCCTATTTATAATCCAATATATTTGAATTATACACCACCAAAAGGACAGATTTTTGGGGGGCTTTTTTATTATCCGATAACATATGCAAAAGGTGCTTGTGTACTCTATATTTTAAGAAATGTTCTTGGGGATTCATCCTTTTTTAATGTTTTAAGAAGTTATCTTAATGATACAAACTATAGATTTAAAAATGCTACCACAGATGATTTTACTTCTAAAATAAATCAGGTTACAGGTCAGGATTACTCCTGGTTTATCGATGAGTGGATTAAGCAAAAAAATCATCCGATATATTTTAATGTTTATGGAATAACCAATCTGGAATCATTTTGGCGTATTAATTACAGGACATATCAAAGTCTTGCTTTTTCACCATTTCATACTATGCCGTTAGAATTGAAAATATTTTTTCACGACGGTACTGATACACTGATTAAAGTTTTTAATAACATTAACAATCAAACTTTTACTTTCGATTTCAATAAACAGCCCGACTCATTAAACTTTGACCCGTTTAATAAAATTATTTTAAAGCAGGTATCAACTACTATCGGAATAAAAAATTTGAGTAAAAACGTTCCGGACAGATATTTTCTGTTTCAAAATTATCCGAATCCGTTTAATCCATCCACGATTATAAGATTCCAGATACCAAATTCAGAAAATGGAAAATGGAAAATGGAAAATGGTCTTGTGATTTTAAAAGTTTATGACATTATCGGTAAAGAAGTTGCAACCCTTGTGAATGAAAAATTACAACCGGGAGTATATGAAGTACCTTTCTCAGAAAAACGATTAGCGAGCGGAATGTATTTTTACAAGTTAGTTGCCGGGAATTTTTCTGATGTAAGGAGAATGGTTTTCGTGAAATAATATCCACAAAATTTTAAATTTCATTAATAATGAAAAAATTATTTACACTATTTATACTGTTTAACATTTTTCTATTAACTTCTTTTGTATATCCCCAGAGTAATAAATACAGTGCTAAAGAAGTAAAAAAAACAAATAGAATTTCTTATTCTGTAAATTGCCAATTATCTACAACACCAAAACACTCTTTCGACGTTCTAAATTACAAACTTAATCTGAATATTTATAATTGTTTTAAATCACCATTTCCGAAAAATTTTTCAGCTGATAATACTTTAACTTTCAGAGTGGATTCAACTTTGAATATTATAAATCTTAACGCAAATAATTTCTCACTGTTAATCGATTCGATAATATTATCAAACGGTTTACCTTTAATTTATTCGCATAGTTCAAATATATTAGCTATTACTCTTAACCGAACTTACAACCCGGGAGAAATTGTAATAATTAAAATTTATTACAAACATAATAATGTTTATGACACGGCATTCCAGGCAAACAATGGTCTTGTCTATACTAATTGCGAACCTGAAGGTGCCCGGTGTTGGTTTCCCTGCTGGGATAAACCATCAGATAAAGCTACTACGGATATTACCGCAAAAGTGCCTTCTAATGTTTTACTTGGTTCAAACGGGCGTCTTGCCGATTCGACAAAAATTGCCGATACAATTTATTATCATTGGGTGAGCAGAGACCCAATGTCAACTTATCTTGTAGTTTTAAACGGAAGTAGTAATTACAGGATGAGTCTTCAATATTGGCGTAAATTATCTAATCCGTCGGATAGCGTACTTGTCAGGATGTATTATAACAGTTGGAGTAACCCATCACAATTGAGAGATTCTATTAATTATGTAGCTAATTATTTCTCATCAAAGTTTATTGAGTATCCATTTGAAAAGATTGGTTTTGCTGAAGTAGATAGTTTAGGAGTGGGTATGGAAAACCAAACATTAATTGCAGTGTATCCTGATAACTGGAATGTCCGGATGGCAGCACATGAATTCGGACATCATTGGTTCGGAGATTTAATAACTTGTGGTACCTGGGCTGATATTTGGCTTAATGAAAGCTTCGGGACATATTGTGAGGCATTAATATCTGAATTCACAAATGGTAAGACTGCTTATAAAAATGATATAAGTTTTGATTCATCATATTATTTTTCATCACAGACTTTTTCTGAACCGATTTATAATCCTTCTTTTATAAATAATACACCTCCTAACGGATATTTATTCTTTTTCCCGATTAGGTATTGTAAAGGTGCTTGCGTGCTTTATATGCTTAGAAATGTTCTGGGGGATTCATTATTCTTTGACGTATTAAAAAGTTATACAAATGATACAAATTTCGTTTTAAAAAATGCAGTTACTGATGATTTTACTGCGAAAATAAATCAGGTAACCGGTCAGGATTATACATGGTTTATAACCGAGTGGGTTAAAAATGGCGGGCACCCTAAATATTCTATTACTTACGGAATATCAAATTTAGGTTCCGGAAACTGGAGAGTCAATTTTACAATAAAGCAGATACAAACTACTACAACATTTTATAAAATGCCGGTTGAGATAAAAATAAAATTTACAAATAATACTGATACTATTTTAAAAGTGGTTAACAACAACGTTTATCAGCAATTATTTACTTTTAATTTTAATAAACAACCCGATTCTGTATTTTTCGACCCTGATAACAAAATTATCTTAAAGCAAGTTACGACAACAATAGGGATAAAAAATATAAGTAATGATATTCCTGAGAGATATTATCTTTATCAGAATTATCCCAATCCGTTTAATCCGGCGACGATTATAAGATTTCAGATTAAAGATTTAAGATTAGTAACTTTGAAAGTCTATGATATACTTGGCAAAGAAGTTGCAACTTTAGTAAATGAAAAATTACAACCCGGAACATACGAAATCCCATTTTCCGGTAACCAATTTCCTAATTACCAACTCCCAAGCGGTATATATTTTTACTGTTTGCAATCGGGAGATTTTTTTAATACAAAAAAAATGCTCTTAATCAAATGATAAATTAAGTTATTAATTAGTCAAAATAATAATATTAAATAGTAAACATTAATACATGATGATGAAAAAAATAATTATTCTAATCACTTTTCTTATAATGATAATATCATCAAATATTTTGTTCAGCCAATATCAAAATATTTTAATATCAAATCAATATAATCCTAATGAAACATTCATCGCAATAAATCCCAAAAATACGAATCAAATTGTAGCAGGTTCAAATATTTTTTATATAGGTTCTGATACTTCTATTAGTGGCTATTATTATTCTTCAAACGGCGGATCTTCATGGAATAGGGGAGTCTTGCATTCGACAGTTGCAAGACCATCGGGTGATCCGGTTGTTATAGTAGATACAGCCGGGAATTTTTATTTCATTCAGATTTCAAACTGGAACATTCCACCTGCCTGGGATAAACTCTTAATTATGAAATCTACTAATGCAGGCGTAAATTGGTCTAATGGTATTACATTTGGTAAAAATGGCACTAAAATGCAGGACAAACCATGGGCTTGCGTCGACTGGTCTAATAGCATCTGGCGTAACAATATTTACATTTGCTGGACGCAGTTTGATGTTTATCATAGTCATAATCCGCTCGATAGCACTGTGATTATGTTCACACATTCTACAGATTGCGGCTCAACTTTCAGCACACCAATTAGAATTAGCAGACAAGGTGGAAATGCCTTAGATTCAGCACTCACAGTGGAAGGGGCTTCGCCGTGCACCGGTCCCGAAGGTCAAATATATGTTACCTGGGGTGGAAATAATAAAGTTACTTTTAATAAATCGAATGATGGAGGAATTAACTGGCTTGGAAATGAAATTACTGTGAGTCAAACTACTGTTTGGACATTCCCTACAACTGCTTGTGATATTTCAAATAGCTCTTATAGGGGGAATGTTTATACCTGTTTTGATGATTGCAAAATAGCCGCTAACGATAGAGATGTTTGGATTTCAAAATCAACAAATGGCGGTAACAACTGGAATACACCCGTAAGAGTGAATAATGATTCTTCCGGCAACTATCAATTTTTTGGTTCAATGTGTATAGACCAGACTACCGGTTATTTATGGGTCGTTTATTATGATAATAGGGATATACCATCTTATATGTATAATGTTTATGTGGCACGTTCAACGGATGGAGGAGAAACTTTTCAAAATGAAAAAGTGAGTTCAACTCCATTTACTTCGGGCGGCTTTATAGGAGATTATATAACCATAGCGGCACATAACGGTCACGTTAGGCCAATGTGGACAAGGCAAGAATCTTCTTACGATAATATATATACTGCAGTTATAGATACATTTCCTAAAAATGTTCAGGAATATTCGCATCTAAATTCATGCTCAACCGGTAATCCGAAATCTATTAATGATTTACAGTTCACATACGATACTATTAATATTTCGCAGCGAGGGAAAATAAAGGATATCAAGTTAAGCTTGAATATTAATCATACAAACGATGGAGACTTGTTCATTAAATTGATAAATCAGTCAAATTCAGTTGTTTTAAGCCAATTTAACGGGATAGGAGGTCAAAATTATACGAATACAATATTCGATGATACTGCTTCGTTGTCTATTACACAAGGAACGCCGCCATTTACAGGCAGATTCAGACCACAGGGAATATTATTTAACTTAAATGAACAGCAACTTGCTGGCAATTGGATACTGCAAATATATGATAGTAAAGCAGGTGATCAGGGAACATTGTTAAACTGGTGCCTTCAAACTGCTTATGAGAATCAAATTGGTATAAAAGAAATTAATTCTGAAATCCCGGATAAATTTATGCTTTTTCAAAATTACCCGAATCCATTTAATCCGTCTACGATTATAAGATTTCAGATTAAAGATTCAAGATTTGTTACGTTAAAGATTTATGATATTCTCGGTAAAGAAGTTGCTACCTTGGTGAATGAAAAATTACAACCTGGAGTTTATGAAGTACCTTTCTCAGAAAACAGGTTATCGAGCGGAATATATTTATATATATTAGAATCAGGTGATTTTAGAGAAATAAAAAAAATGATGCTGATTAAATAAAAATAAAAAAAAAATTAATAAAATTATGAATAATCATAAATTCACATTTATTTTTAATTATTTGATAACATTATTTTTATTGTTATTTAATACGGATATAACGGCGCAGTTTAATTTATCAAATCAATATGTCTCTCAGGAAATAGCGGTAAACGGTTTTAGCAATTTTTATCTCGGGATTGATTTTGCAGAATCATATATTGCTACTAATCCGAATGATCCTTTAAATACTATTTGCTCGTTTATAAACGGTTCATATTATACGCTTGACGGCATAAATTGGCAGAGATTAAATTCATTAAACAGTAGTGACCCATTTCTTACTTTTGATAGTCTTGGAATTGCATATTACACACCGTCACCGCCCTGGGGAAATACTTATGGCGTATTAAAGTCTACAGATAAAGGAATATCCTGGCCAAACAGCTATCTTATTCAAACCGGAGTGACTGACAAGCCATGTATTTGCGGAAATAAATCAGGTGGACCATATTCAAACTATTTATATACTGCATGGCAATTTTATACTATCGGATTGTCATTTACACGTTCAACAAATCAAGGAGTTAACTGGTCAAATCCAATTTCAATTTCTAATCCAAGCGGATACTGTCCTTACCTTGCAATTGGGCATTCGAGTACAACACCCGGGGGAAACATTTATTATGGCTACACATCTTACGATACTTCAAATCTTTATATTAAAGTTAGAATTTCTTCAAATTCCGGAGTATCGTTTTCTCCGGAAATAACAGTTTGTACTTTGAATGGTTCATATAATATTAAAAACGATTCAGTCCAGACGAATTCCTGTGTGCAAATGGCTACCGACATAGGATATGGAACTTACAGTGGAAACATTTATATAGTTGTTACAGATAAAGGGCAGGGTACTGATTTAGCAGATATAATTTTTACAAAATCTACAAATTACGGGTTGAACTGGAGTTCACCTATTAAATTAAATGATGATAATACTTTTACTGACCAATGGATGCCATCTATATCTGTCGATAAAAACGGAAAAATTTATGTTGTATGGTACGATTCGAGATTCGACCCTCAAAATAAGCAAGCTATGTTATATGGTACAGTTTCGACCAATGGTGGCTCAAGTTTTGTTCCCGATTTTCCTGTTTCAAATGTTCCTTTTTACCCTGCTTCTATAGTTACATATTTCGGTGGAGCAGGTTTTATGGGACATTACATGGGCGTATCGGCAATTGGTAATACTGCCATTACGTCATGGGTAGATGGAAGAAATAGAAACTTTGGGAGCTATGTCGGATTCGTTACTGATTTTTCGATGAACTGTAATACACAATTGAAAAATTTTATTAATAACGATAGTGCAGTTTTTACCGTGAATGTTCCTTCTGTGCACGGTCCTTTCAATTCAAGGATAAATTTTTCAACATATTTAGATACGCTGCCGGCTTCAGGGAACATAAATATTTCATTTGTGAACGGCAAGAATTATATAACTAATATTCCGGATTCAATAAGAATTAAAGTAATTACAAATACATCAATTACACCGGGTGAATATATCTTAAATATAATCGGAAGAAGCCAGGATGGTGTACCTGTTCATAATAGAAAAGTAATTTTATTGGTAAATTATTCCTATTTAACAATCGGGACGAATCGCAATGGTTATGCGGATTTTAAAGTCAACGGAATTCTTTATAATACTCAGCAGCAATTAGGTTTTCCAAATAATTCTAACGTATTGGTTCAGGCAGTAAGTCCAAAAACATATAATAACTATCAATATATTTTTAATAACTGGTCAGATAACGGTGATACAAGTCATATTATATTTTTAAATAATAATATTGTAAATTTACTTGCAAATTATAAAATTCAATTCTTTTATCATATTAATTCTGCATATCCGAATACGACATTTGGTAGTGAGGTATTTTACGATTCAGGGGTTTCATTTATTTCCGGAGTGATATCAAGGAGAATAAATTATCAGGGCATAACATATGATTTCAAAGGATGGGTTGGATATGGAGCGGGTTCTTATACAAGCACGGACACTTCGGGTTTAGATTCAGTAATAACATTATCAATGTATAATGCTATAAGCGAATTGGTAATTTGGAGAGCAGTTACGGGAATAAAACAAATTTCAGAAAATATTCCGAATGAATACAAACTTTTTAATAATTACCCGAATCCGTTTAATCCATCCACAATTATAAGATTTCAGATTAAAGATTCAAGATTGGTAATTTTAAAAGTTTATGATATTCTCGGTAAAAAAGTTGCAACCCTTGTGAATGAAAAAATGCCACCGGGAGTTTATGAAGTACCTTTCTCAGAAAACAGGTTATCGAGCGGAATATATTTTTATATGTTAGAATCAGGTGATTTTAGAGATGTTAAAAAAATGATGTATATAAAATAATTTTTAAATTCGCTGAACTAATATTAAAATGAGAAAAATATTTATTTTATTTTTTGTTGTTTTATTAACAATACCTTTGTCATCCCAGGTTATTTATAACAACAGAATTGATTCTATCGTGAATCTGGTATCCTCACAGTCGCTTTCACGTTTTAACAGAGAGTTAAGCGGAGATACAGTCGTTAATATAGGCGGTGTTCCGCAGATTTTGTATTCGAGATTTTATAAAAGTCCGGAAAAATATAAAGCTATACAATATCTTGATGAAAAATTTCAGAGTTTCGGCTTAACACCAAAGCACATGCAAAATAATGATACAAATATTAATGTTTACGCAGTGAAGTTAGGCACAAAATTTCCGAATCAAAAATTTATCGTTTGTGGTCATTATGATGATATTCTCTGGCCTGTGAATCCCGGCTTATACGATACTCTGCACGGAGCAGATGATGATGCATCGGGGGTTTGTGCCGTGCTCGAAGTGGCAAGGCTTATTGCAAATATGAATTTTGATTACACAATTTTGTTCGTTACACATGATTGTGAGGAACCTCCACCCTATATCCTCGGCAGTAAAGCATTTGCTGATAGCTGTTATTTCAGGGGAGATTCGATTTTAGGAGTTTTGAATTTAGATATGATTGCATATGACGGTAACAATGATTTTAAAAGCCTGACATATTATAATAATAATAATTCTTTAATATTATCCAACGATTTAAAATCGTGTAATCTAATTTATCAAATAGGAATGAATATATACAGCGTCCAGAGTCAAGTTGGAAACGATATAGAGTCTTATTGGAATCGGGGTTTTAAAGGGATTGAATTTGATGAAGACTATTACAATGATGTGAATCCATATATACATAGTCTATCCGACTCATATAATAAACTTAACATTCCCTATATTCAGAAAATGGTTAAAATATCTGTTGCTACTTTATTAACATGGGTAATGGATTATAAAATTTATTTCAACCACGTTCCAATTCCTTCAAGTTCTGATACTAATTCAAAAGTAGCAGAAGTAAAAATACATTTTCCGGTAACAATTGCTTCAGGTACAAATGCACCAAGGTTATATTATAAAGTTGGAAACGGAAATTATAATTATACAAATGCTTTTTATATAAATGGGGAGACATATAGATCTATTATTCCCGGATATCCTTCGGGTTCAAAGATATCTTATTATTTAGCAGCACAGGATTTACAGGGCAATAATATCGCTACATTACCGGCAGGAGGAAGCGGTATCAATCCCCCGGGTACTACACCTCCACCCACTCAATTTGTTTATTATGTTTTATCGACCAATAATTATTGTTCAAATATAGTTAAACCTATAAATGACCTGGCATGGACAGAAGATACAATCCATATTTCACAACAGGGTATCGTCAGAGATGTACAGGTGACTTTGAACATTAACCACAGCAACGATGGAGATTTATTAATCAGATTAAACACTCCAAATAACGGAACAACGTTAAGTCAATATAACGGACAGGGGGGACAGAATTATACAAATACTGTTTTTGATGATTCTGCAACTATCTCTATAAAGCAGGGTACTCCGCCTTTCACAGGAACATATAAACCTGAAGGAACATTATCAACTTTTAATAATCAACAAATGTCGGGTGATTGGATTTTGAGAATTTTTGATATCAACAATGGAAATCAGGGAAATCTTTTAAACTGGTGCATAAAATTTACTTATGAGAGCCAGATTGGAATAAAAAAAATATCAACCGAAATACCGTATAAATTTAAACTATATCAGAATTATCCGAATCCCTTTAATCCTTCTACTATTATAAGATTTCAGATTAAAGAATTAAGATTTGTTACTTTGAAGATTTATGATATTCTCGGAAAAGAAATTACAACTCTTGTGAACGAAAAACTTTCACCGGGAGTTTATGAAATACCTTTTTCCGGTAACCAACATACTAATAGCCAATTATCAAGTGGGGTGTATTTCTATAGTTTACAGGCAGGTAATCTTGTTGACACAAAAAAAATGCTGTTAATAAGATAATTAATTGGAAAATATTTCAAATTAATATTTAATTAAATTTATGAAAAACTTATTTAAGCTACTTTCAACTTTGTTTTTTGCACTGTTTATCCATTGCACTTCTTTTTGTCAGATTCAAAATATATTAATAAGTAACACGAATGCGCCTGAGGAACCGGCGGTAGCGATAAATCCGAATAATACGAATCAAATAGTCGTAGGTTCAAACGTTAATATAGGAAATAATTATACTTTAGCTTATTATTTTTCTTCAAATTCCGGATACAACTGGAGTAGTGGAACATTAACATCAACAAATGGAACTCCTTATTGTGACCCCTGCGTTGCCGTTGATGCAGATGGAAATTTTTACTATTCATGTCTGCGTAATAGAAATCCAACGGACAATATATTTATTTTTAAATCCACCAATGGAGGAATGAACTGGTCAGATGGAGTTTATTTTGGTCAGGTCGCAAGGCGACAAGCAGATATGCCTTCTATGTGCATTGATGTTTCAAACAGTAATTACAGAAATAATATTTATATGATATGGACAGGATTCGGATATAGTTCCTATCAATATGATACCTCCGAAGCATATTTTGCCCGTTCGACTGATAATGGTCTGACTTTTAATTCGCCGATAAAAATCAGTTCTGCTCCTTGCTCATACGTTGCCCTGATAAGTTGCCTTTGCTGCACAGGTTCAAACAGTGAAGTATATGCAGTTTGGTATAATATGAATGGAATAGCTTTTCAGAAATCAACTGATGGGGGTATAACGTGGTTGACTAATGATATACAAGCTATGACACAAACTCTTTCCTGGAGAGAATCATATCTTTGTTTCTTTAATAACAGCATTTCATTTGCATGCGATTTAAGCAATTCATCTTCACGCGGTAAAATTTATATCAGCTGGGCAGATACGAGAACAGGTAACAGGTCTGATGTCTGGATTATCAATTCCACGAACGGCGGAACTAACTGGAGTAATCCTACGAGAATTAACAGTGGACCATACAATACAACTAAAGCCGCCTTTTATCCGAAATTAACCGTCGACCAGTCAAACGGAAATTTATATGCAGCATACTATGATGATAAATATTATTCAAGTTATTCAGATTTAGATTTATTTGTTGCCAGATCTACTGATGGTGGAGTTACATTCGAGAATTCAAGAGTAAATTCAAATAAAATTTATTTATGCACTAGTATGCCGACATTTTATGGTGATTACATTGGTATCTCCGCAGTCAATAATAAAATACGGCCTGTTTGGATGAATGCTCAAACTTCATTTGCAATTTACACTGCTATTATAGATACATTTACAATAGGAATTCGAAAAATTGAAACCGAATTACCCGATACATATAAACTTTTTCAGAATTATCCGAATCCGTTTAATCCGTCTACGATTATAAAATTCCAGGTTAAAGATTCAAGATTAGTAATTTTGAAAGTATATAACATCCTCGGAAAAGAAATTGCAACTCTTGTGAACGAAAAACTTTCACCGGGAGTTTATGAAATACCTTTTTCCGGTAAACAATACAATAATAATCAGATCACGAGCGGAGTATATTTTTATAAAATAATTGCTATTGATCCAACAAATAAAACAGGTTTATTTACTGATACAAGAAAATTAATATTAATAAAATAAACAACATAATATTTTGAATAAGTTATACTTTTTCATAACATCTCTTTTATTATTTTTTGGTCATGAGTTTCCGGCTTACTCGCAATTTAAGAATATTAATAGCTATGTATCGCAGGAACAAACAGTCAATGGTTTTAGTAATACATTTCTCGGTGTTGATTTTGCTGAACCATACATTGCAACTAACCCGCGTGACCCGCTGAATACTATATGTTCGTTTATTTACGGAAGTTATTTTACATTAGACGGACTTAACTGGAGCAGAATAAATTCTCTGAACAGCGTTGACCCATTTCTTACGTTCGATAGTCTGGGAAATGCTTTTTATTCACCATCACCTCCATGGACAGAATTTAACTTAAGTGTCCGAAAATCCACAGATAAAGGTGTAACCTGGCAATATAATTATCAAATATATAATAGTTATTCTGATAGGCCCTGCATCTGTGGAAATAAGGCAGGTGGAATTTATTCAAATTATTTATATTCCGGTTGGTGTAGTCATAGTTTATTATTTTCACGTTCGACTAATCAAGGTGTAAACTGGTCACCTGCAATATTACTTAACCCAAATTCAAACTTGGTAAGTCCTTACATTGTTGTCGGTCCTACAAGTACAACAGCCGGTGGTATATTATATTATGGCTATAATTCAATTTTCTCAAATGACAGTACATACTTTATAAACGTAAGAAAATCAACTGATGCAGGAATCACTTTTTCTTCCGATATTTTAGTTACCTATTTCTTACACCCGGATAGTTTAAAGAATAATTCTATTTCTGTAATGCCGGGCATACAAATGTCTTCTGATAATAGTTATGGACCATATAGAGGAAATGTATATCTTGTTTATTCCGGCAAAGGAATTGGAAACGACTTGAGTGATGTATTTTTTACAAAATCTACTAATTATGGAAATAACTGGTCAATCCCAATAAGACTTAATGACGATAATACATCAAATGACCAATGGATGCCTGCAATATCTGTAGATAATAACGGAAAAATTTATGTAGTCTGGTACGATTCGCGATTTGATCCACAGAACTACATGACTTTATTATATGGTACGGTTTCAACTAACGGCGGAGCATCTTTTGTCTCAGATTTTCCGGTTTCAATCACTCCATTCAATCCTGCTGTAAATGTCAACAATTGGGTGGGTCATTATATCAGTGTTTCGGCTATACAAAACACAGCAATTGCTGCCTGGTATGAATTGAGAAATGGTAACTATTGCAGTTATGTTGGATATTTTCCCGATTTTTCAATGACAGTTAACCGCGACACAGTTTACCTTGGAAGTAATGACAGTTTGACTGCCGTTATTAAAATTCAGGCATATAAAGGACCGTATATTGGAAATGAAAAATTTACTTTTTTCCTTGATTCAATTCCGACTCAGGGGAATATTTCAATAAATTTTTTAAACAGAGATTCTATTTCAACAATTCCGGATTCTATATATTTAAAAATTAAATTAAATAATGTGAATATTCCCCGAAAACATACAATAACTATTACAGGGAGAAATACAAGCGTAGGGGTTCCCGTCCATTACCGTTACATAGATTTGATGGTTAATTCATGCTTCCTTAATATTGGAACAAATAGAAATGGGTCGGCACAATATAAAATTGATGGTATTACTTATAATACACAGCAAAATCTGATTATTCAAAGTGGTTATCATTTGGTTCAGGCAGTAAGTCCGGGCTATTCCGGCAGTAACATGAGATATATTTTTGTGAATTGGTCCGACAGTGGAGATACAACTCATAATATAAGTGTGATTGCGAGAACCAATTTAACGGCATATTATAAAACACAATTTAAATTTATACTTATTTCGTCGATAGAAAATTCCTTTGGACAGACGGGGTTTTATGATTCGAATCAAACGATAACATTTGGAGTTCTTTCAAAAATCAAAGAATACAACAGTCAGATATATTATTTTAAAGGCTGGGATGGAGCCGGTGTGGGTTCATATACAAGTCCGGATAGTACAGGAAATGATACAACTGTAACATTGAATATCAAAGGTTACATTATTGAAAATGCAAGATGGATTGCGTCTGTAGGAATAAAGCAAATTACAGGTGAAATTCCCAAAGAATATAAATTATATAATAATTTTCCTAATCCGTTTAATCCTGTTACAAAAATTAAATTTGATATACCAAATTCAGAAAATAGAAAATGGAAAATAAAAAATGGTCTTGTATCTATTAAAATTTATGATGTACTTGGTAAAGAAGTTGCAACTCTGGTAAATGAAAATCTACAACCTGGAACTTATGAAATACTATTTTCCGTTAACCAATTTCCCAATTTTCCGCTACCAAGCGGTGTGTATTTCTATCGTTTACAGGCGGGTGATTTTATTGACACAAAAAAAATGCTGATGATTAAGTGACGATATTCATTTTATAATAGTCACGGCAGTGAAGCGTATCGGGGTTGTATATTAATTAATATTCAAAATTAAAATTAATTCAAAGGAAAAATAGATTGATGATAAAAAAAATTGCTACTGTCGCTTTACTTATAATATTATTATCAGCTAATTTTATATTCAGCCAATATCAAAATGTAATGATAAGTAATCAATATTATCCGAATGAAGTTACAATTATGATTAATCCAAAAAATATTAACCAGATAGTTGCAGGTTCAAACATCGGCTATTACGGTTCGGATACTTCTTTAAGCGGATATTATTATTCTTCAAATGGAGGTCTTAATTGGTCCGGAGGTGTTTTGCATTCAACCCTTGCGAGTCCATCAGGTGATCCGGTAGTTATAGTTGATACGGCAGGAAATTTTTATTTTATACAAAATGCTAATTATCATGGTTTTGTTCTTCCTTGCTTCGACAGGCATTTAGTCATGAAGACGGGAAATGGTGGTGCAAACTGGACTTCCGCTTCAACTTATGGATTAGACGGAAAATTTCAGGATAAACCCTGGGGTTGTGTAGATTGGTCAAATAGTATATGGCGAAACAATATTTATATTACATGGACTGAGTTTTCAAAGTATTATTATTCGGGAGGAGGACCATCGGATAGTTCAATTATATTATTTACAAAATCTATTGATGGCGGATTAAACTGGAGTCAGCTGGTTCGAATTTCAAAACGCAAAGGTGATGCTTATGATGCTTCGAATACAATGGAAGGAGCAGTTCCTTGCACAGGACCGAATGGAGAGATATATGTTTCGTGGTCGGGACCTGTAATATGGAATTCGCAGTATGCTATATTTTTTAATAAATCAACAGATGGAGGAAATAGCTGGCTCGATAGCGAACGTGTAGTGACCTCACAGTCCGGGGGATGGAATTTTAATATAAGTGGCGTATTCAGATGTAATGGATTTCCGGTTACATGCTGTGATTTGAGTAACGGACCTTATAGCGGAAATATATATATAAATTTTTCCGACCAAAGAAACGGCATGACGGATACAGATATATGGCTTATAAAATCTACAAATGGCGGAACAAACTGGAGTCAGGTAAAACGTGTAAATAACGATCCTCCCGGTAAACAACAATTTTTTAACTGGATGGCAGTTGACCAGACTACAGGTTATTTGTATATTGTCTTCTATGACGAAAGAAATCTTCCCGCTTATTATGCTGATGTTTATATAGCACGCTCAACTGATGGAGGTGAAACATTTCGTAATATTAAAATTAGTTCTACTCCTTTCTTTTTAATTACCAATTCGTTGTTATGTGATTATATAAATATAAGCGCAATTAACGGACATATTCGACCTATCTGGACAAGAGTTGAAAACAGTACAACTTCAATTTATACCGCAATAATCGATACATTTTATAATATCGGAATAAAAAAAATAGGAGAAAATATTCCATCATCATATTCATTAAAGCAGAATTACCCGAATCCCTTTAATCCAAATACTAAAATTGGATTCAATATCAGTAAACCCGGAGATGCCGAAATTGAAGTGTTTGACATTACTGGTAAATTAATTTCTACATTTGTCAGGGAATATTTGAATTCAGGAAGTTACGAAATTAATTTTGACGCATCGGATATATCAACCGGAATTTACTTTTATCGATTAAAAATAAACAGTTTTATTGAGACAAAAAAGATGATAATTTTAAAATGAATATTTATTTCATTAAATTATGTATGAAATTTCCAATACAATCATGAATAAATTCTTGACAGCAAATAATTTAATCACACGTAATATTTTTAAAAATAAAAATAAATTTTGCATTAATTATGAAAGATAAAAATCATTTTAAAAAAATTATTACCTTAGTTTTCCTGATATTAGTATTAAAATCTGATATTATTTTCGGTCAGTATCAAAATATAATGATAAGTAATTTAAACTCTCCCGCCGAAACGAGTATAGCAATAAATCCTGTTAATCCAAATCAGATGGTTGTTGGAACAAACTCTACTTATCAAGGTATTAATAGGTGCAGTTATTTTTATACAACAAATGGAGGATTAAATTGGTCAGGTGGTATTTTATATCCTGCATTTGGAATACTTTATTGCGACCCGGGAATTGCTTCAGATAAATTAGGAAATTTTTATTTTACCGGTGATTTTGGAAACTGGATTAACCCGCCTCTCCTCGGTTATTTATATTGTATGAAATCTTCTAACGGCGGAGCAAATTGGGTAACAGATACCTTTGCTAATTGTAGTCCAAAAATGGATGATATGCCGACTATTTGCGTAGACAATTCTAATAGCATTTACCAGAATAATATATATGTTGTTTATACACAAGCAGATACTATACATACTACAAACTCCCGCAATGACAGTTCAAACGCATATTTCTGTCGTTCAACAGACCATGGACAGACATTCAGTATTCCTAAACGTATAAGCAAAAAAGCAGGTATAGGTATCGGTTTCAAAAGAGATTATCTCGAAGGATGTGTTTGTTGTACAGGTCCTGAAGGTCAGGTTTATGCTGCGTGGGTGGACTCTATTGGTGTTGTATTTGATAGGTCAATCGATGCAGGTAATTCATGGCTTGATGAGAATATAAGAATATCATCATTAAACGACGGATGGAATTATTACCTTAGTTATGGATGTGCTTATGATGGTACTCCGTGGATTGATTGTGATAACAGTAATAGTCCCAACAAAGGAACCGTATATTTAAGCTGGATTGATAATACAGGCAGTTTATATAGAACGGACGTTTGGCTATCAAAATCTACAAATATGGGAATTAATTGGAGTCAGCCTGTCCGTGTTAATAATGACCCGATTAATTTGCAGAATAAAGCTCATTATTTTACTCATATAGCAGTTGACCAGGCAAATGGAAATTTATATTGCTCATTTTATGACAACAGAAGTGCACCAAATATTGCTTATATAGACCTCTATCTTGCACGTTCCACCGACGGCGGAAGTACTTTTGCCAATGTGAAAGTGAATTCAAATCAATTTAGTTTGTGCAGTGTATATTACGGTGACTATATAGGATTAGCTGCATATAATAATAAAGTAAGACCTGTCTGGGCTGAGGGTAACGGCTCCGCCGGCTCAATCTGGACTGCAATTATTGATACATTTACTATAGGTATTAAACCGATAAGCAATTATATTCCGGAAAATTTTCTCCTTTATCAAAACTATCCCAATCCATTTAATCCTGCAACGAATATAAAATTCGATTTACCGAAAAGTACATTAGTAAAAATAAAAATTTATGATATACTTGGAAAAGAAATTGAAACTCTTGTAAATGAAAATTTATTACCGGGCAGCTATAAGATAGATTGGAACGCTTCGCAATATCCAAGCGGAATTTATTTTTATAAAATGGAGACTGCAAACTATGTAGAAACAAAGCGAATGATTTTGATGAAGTGATTGTTAGAAATTTTTTTTTGTAGCCGCAACCTTCAGGTTGCGTATATTAAATAATGCGCAGTCTAATCGGAATCTTTGACCTGTGTTTGCAAATTTATGATGCAAAGAATTTTGAATTTTGTTAACAGATAAACTCTAAAATCTTCAACTTGTAAATAAAAAACCCTCGCTCAATTTGAACGAGGGTTTAATTTTATCACCAATTCTTAACTTATTTATTCAGCTCTATAATTAAACATTTAACATTTAAAATTTAACATTGGGTTTAGTACATTCCGCCCATATCACCCATTCCGCCTCCCGGAGGCATCATAGGCATTTTTTCCTTTTCAGGTTTTTCAACGATTGTTGCTTCCGTCATCAGTAAGAGAGAAACAACCGAAGCTGCATTTTCCAGAGCTACTCTCGTAACTTTGGTCGGGTCTATAACGCCTGCTTTTACTAAATCTTCATAGATTTCTGTTGCCGCATTATAGCCGAAGCTTCCTTTGTTTTCTTTCACTTTATTCACGATGACCGAACCTTCTTCACCGGCATTAATTACTATCTGCCTTATCGGTTCTTCGATTGCTTTTTTCACAATCTTTATTCCAAGCATAATATCCTGGTTGTCATTTTTAATCTTATCGAGCCTGCCTGCAACTCTTAAAAATGCTACCCCGCCGCCCGGTACGATACCTTCTTCTACTGCCGCTCTCGTAGCGTGCAATGCATCTTCAACTCTTGCTTTCTTTTCTTTCATTTCAACTTCTGTCGAAGCACCGATTTTCAATACTGCAACACCGCCCGATAATTTTGCAAGTCTTTCCTGTAATTTTTCCTTATCGTAATCTGATGTTGTTTTTTCGATTTGTGCTTTTATTTCATTGATTCTCTTTTTGATGTCATTCGTATCGCCTGCACCTTCAACGATTGTTGTGTTATCTTTGTCTATCACGATTCTTTTAGCAGTTCCTAAATATGTAACCGTGGCATTCTCAAGTTTATAACCTTTTTCTTCAGAGATGACTGTGCCTTTTGTAAGGACAGCAATATCTTCCAGCATAGATTTTCTTCTGTCTCCAAATCCCGGAGCTTTTACTGCGGCAACTTTTAATGTGCCTCTTAATTTATTTACAACTAATGTCGCAAGTGCTTCACCATCTATATCTTCGGCGATTATGAGCAAACTTCTACTTGCCTGAACAATTTTTTCAAGAATCGGAAGAAGGTCTTTCATAGTTGATATTTTCTTTTCATAAATTAAAATATACGGCTCTTCCAGTTCCGTTTCCATTGAATCGGCATTTGTAACGAAATACGGTGATAAATATCCTCTGTCAAATTGCATACCTTCGACAACATCTAATGTTGTTTCGGTTCCTTTTGCTTCTTCAACTGTGATAACGCCGTCTTTTCCGACTTTTTCCATAGCAGATGCGATTAGCTGACCGATTGTTGGGTCATTGTTAGCTGAAATTGTACCAACCTGTGCTATTTCTTTATTTTCTTTAATAGGGGATGAAAGTTCTTTTAGTCCTTTTACCAGTTCTTCAACTGCTATATCAATTCCGCGTTTTAAATCCATTGGATTCGCACCGCCTGTAACATTTTTTAAACCTTCTCTGTAAAGTGCCTGAGCTAAAACTGTTGCTGTTGTTGTTCCGTCACCTGCCACATCTGAAGTTTTGGATGCTACTTCTTTCACCATCTGCGCTCCCATGTTTTCAACCGGATCTTCGAGTTCTACTTCTTTTGCAACTGTAACACCATCTTTAGTAACTGTAGGAGCTCCGAATTTTTTGTCTATAACTACATTTCTTCCTTTTGGTCCTAAAGTCACTTTAACGGCGTTAGCAAGTTTATCTACGCCTCTGAGCAAGGCGGTTCTTGCTTCTGTTTCGAAATTTATTAGTTTTGATGCCATTTTTAATATTTCTCCTTATTTAATTTAAAATTAATTTATATAATTGCGTAAACATCTGATTCTCTCATAATCAAATATTCATTTCCATCAAATGTGACTTCCGTTCCTGAATATTTTCCATACAATACTTTGTCTCCGACTTTTAATTCCAATTTTACAAACGTACCTGTATCTGTGACTCTGCCCTGTCCGACTGCTACAACTTCACCTTGCATCGGTTTTTCTTTTGCAGTATCGGGAATGATAATTCCCGAAGCTGTTTTTTCTTCAGCTTCAGATGGTTTTACGACTATCCTGTCTGCTAAAGGTTTGATTTTCATAATTTTTACCTTTCGTTTAATTTGTTAAAAAATAATAGTTTATTTATATATATTAGCACTCGCTTTAGCGTAGTGCTAAAATAATATATCTAAATCGAGAAATCAAGGAAAAATGTTATATTTTTTAGAATTCTGTAGAAAATATAAAATTAAGCTCTTTTTGATAGTTTTATTGCCCGAATTTATAATAGATTAAAATTGAATAGATAATTCTATCTGCTATATATATAATAACAATAGTTAGCTCTAATTAAATCCGGATATATGAATAAATGTTGTAAATCAGGAATAAATTATAGGTATGATATTAAGGAAATAAGATTGAATTATTTGATTCATGAAAATTCAAACTTTTTAATGTTCTAACTTAATAAATTTAAATCCAATATTTGTATAGAATCAGCTGATTCATTTTCAGTGGCTTTTTGATTATAGATATAAATTACTTTGCATCCGTTATCAATATTTCCGTTATTTTTCAATAATGATTTTATGAAATCTATTCTTTTAGAGTTGTCTATATTATTTATAATCATCACAGGTTTTACACCCCATATTACTGAACAACGGCTTAAAATTTCTTTATCTGACGTTACCGCAATTATTTGTGACTGGCATCGGAAGCTCGAAAGAAGAAGCGGAGAGAGACCGGTGTTTGTAAATGTAACGATAACTTTTGCATTTATTTTGCCTGCTATATCAGTCGTTGCATTGCAAATTGCCTCCAATGAATTTTCATTACCTGTTTCGTATCTGTTTGATTTGTAAAAAGCAGGTCGTTTTATTTCTTCCGTTTTAAGAATAATCTTACTCATCATATCTACAGTTTGTACCGGATATTGACCGGTAGAAGTTTCACCGGAAAGCATTACACAATCTGTTCCATCAAGAATCGCATTTGCAACATCAGATGCTTCTGCCCTTGTAGGTATGGGACTTGAAATCATAGATTCAAGCATTTGTGTTGCAGTTATTACTGGTTTTAAATTATGATTACATTTTTTAATTATTTTCTTTTGAATTATCGGCACTTCTTCAGGGGAAATTTCAATTCCCATATCTCCGCGCGCAACCATTACCATATCCGATTCCCTTATGATTTCATCAAGAAATTTTACTGCTTCCGGTCTTTCTATTTTTGCAATCACGGGAACTTTAGATTTTTTAGACTTGATAACGTTTTTTAATTCTTTTATATCCTCGGGACTTCTTACAAAACTTAATGCAACCATATCAACATTATTTTGAATTCCAAATTCCAAATCCTGTAAATCCTTTTCGGTCAATGGCGGCAGTGTCAGTTTAGTTGAAGGCAGATTCATTCCTTTTCGCTCAAGCAACAATCCGCCTTTGATTATAGTGCAAAGAGCAACAGAATTATTTTTATCAATTGATTTTACCTTTAGCCTGATTTTTCCATCATCGATTAAAATCAATTCACCCTCATGCAGGTCGTTTAAGAGATTCTGATAATTTGTCGAAATGATTTCTTCATTTCCTGCAACCGGTTTTGTGGTTATATAAATTTCTTTATCTTCTTTTAAAATTATTTTACCGGTAATAAGTTTTCCGATTCTGATTTTTGGTCCCGATAAATCCTGTAAAATAGAAATAAAAGAATTTGTTATTTTCGCAGCTTCACGTATATTTTTAATATATTGTCCGTGAGTTGTATAATCACCGTGTGAGAAATTCAAACGGGCACAGTCCATACCGGCTTTTATCAATTCAACAAGAACTTCTGTCGAACCTGTTGCCGGACCTATTGTGCAAATAATTTTTGTCTTTTTGAATATCAAATCTTTTTTATTAATGTTAATTTAATCGCTGATTATAATGATTTCACCGATGACACTGATTTTTATTAACTATTATTGTACCTTAACATTCATGTTGAGAAATAATTTTTTAAATTCAACCCACGACTTTAGTCATGGGAGAAGTAATCTCAATACATTTAACCGTTTCAACGGTTTTTTATTCAAATAACAATTTTAACAAAATATATAACACTTTAATTTAAAGAAAGTATATTACAAATGAAAAATCTCAAAGGAAAAACTGTCTTTATCACCGGCGCCTCGAGCGGATTTGGAAAAGCAACTGCATATAAATTTGCAGAGCATGGATGTAACCTGATTTTATGTGCAAGAAGATTCGATAAATTAAAAAAAATTGAACAGGACATAAAGAAAAAATTTAAAATAAAAATATTAGCTTTCGAACTCGATGTCCGTAAACAAAAGGATGTAAAAAATAAAATAGCAAAATTTTCCACAGAATGGAAAAAAATAGACATTCTTATCAACAATGCCGGTCTATCACGCGGATTAAACAAAATTCAGGATGGTGTTTTGCTCGATTGGGAAGAAATGATTGACACAAATGTGAAAGGATTACTGTATGTATCGAAGGAAATTATTCCTTTGATGTTGAAAAATAATTCGGGGCATATTATAAACATAGGCTCGATTGCCGGGCATGAAGTTTATCCTGCAGGAAATGTATATTGTGCAAGCAAATTCGCTGTCGATGCCATTACGAAAGGAATGCGGATGGATTTAATAGAAACGCCGATTAGAATTTCAACTGTCGACCCGGGATTAGCGGAAACCGAATTCAGTCTTGTTAGATTCAGGGGTGATAAAAAAAGAGCCGACTCGGTTTACAAAGATATTAAGCCTTTATCAGCAGAAGATGTTGCCGAGTTAATCGAGTTTATTGCTACACGCGACGACCATATCGTAATTGCAGAAGCGATAATTTTTCCGCAAATCCAGGCAAGCGCTATGTTAGTTAATAGAAATAAAGTCTAATTACTGAAGTTAATGATTTTTAAGTTGCAAAATTCTGAATGCTGAATTCTGAATAAAGTGCCGATAAAAAATCAGTTCTTTTCATATTTATCAGAAAAATCAGTATTAAAATGATTTTAGTTATAAAAAAATTTTTTCCTACCTAAAAAAAACGTTCCCAAAGAAGACTTTGGGAACGATAATAAAATCTAAATTCTACTAATTATTGTTTTCTATCTCTTCGCTCTTAATTTAACATCTAACATTTAACATTTGTCACTTGATAGAAGTTATATCATTATAAATCACAAAAAGCATTAATGCCAGCAAAATAATAAACCCAATATTCTGCAAAGCTATTTGAACTTTATAAGATACCGGTCTTTTCGTAATTGCTTCATATAAAAGTATCATAAAATGTCCGCCATCGAGCGCAGGGAAGGGAAGTATATTAATTATTGCAAGTGACATAGAAAGCAATGCAAGAAAACCTATAAACGTGAAAAATCCACCCTCAGCAGATTGTGCAGATGCCTGTGCTATTTTAACAGGTCCGCCGATTGCCTTTTTAAATGGGATATCACCTTTTATTACTTTGGCAATCGATTTAAAAAATACTTCGATGCCATAATAATATAAATCATAAAATGCTTTTGGTACCGCAGTAAAGACATTGTAAGAAATAATTTTCACGGGTCCTTCATATTTAGCCGTCACTTCAATTCCAATGGTCGAATCTGCTCCGGGGGTAACCATTGCAGACATCGGGTGTCCGTCTCTAAGCCATTCCATATTACATTCTTTATTCGCATTGTACTTAATCAAATCAATAAGCTTTTGAGAATGTAAAATATTTTCGCCGGCAAATTTTGTTATAATATCCCCTTTTACCAATCCGCATTTTTCAGCAGGTTTACCGCTTACAACGCTGTTTATCAATGGCACCACTTTTTCAGGATAGATACCAAGATTTTTGTCGGTAAGTATGTTTAAACGCTCTTTCGGGATTGTTATAATAATTTCTTTTGAATCACGTAATATATTAAAATTCAGAGTTTCGCCCAACTTATCGAGGTAAACCTGGTTTTGTATATCGTCCCAGGAATTTATTTTGGTATTATTTATTTCTTCAATTTTATCATTTTCTTTTAATCCGAATTCCATCGCAACAGAATTTTTGCTTACATAACCGATAGTTGTAGTTTCGGTTAAAGTTTTTCCTTTTACTAAATTCAGCGTGTAAAATATCAAAAATGCAAGTACTACATTCATAATTACACCTGCTGTAATAACAATCATTCTTTTCCAAACAGGCTTAGACCTGTATTCCCAGGGTTTCGGTTCGGCATTTAAAAATTCTTTGTCCATGCTTTCGTCTATCATTCCGGCAATTTTAACATATCCGCCGATAGGTAAGGTACAAATTCTGTAATCTGTATAGCCTTCAAGGTCAAAATCTTTAGGTAATTTTCCAAAAGTGAAGCGGTTTTTCTTATTAAAACCTAATACCCTGTTGCCAATTCCAAGTGAAAATACATCTGCCCGCATTCCGCACAAACGCGCTGCCATAAAATGTCCGAATTCGTGTATGAATACCAATATTCCGATTACAATAAGAAAGTAAAATATTGTGTTTATTAATTCCATTTAAATAATATGTTTATCCTACTAATATAAAAAATTTATTTGATTAAATCTTGCTTAAAATTTCATTCCTTGTTTGTCTGTCTATTTCGGTTATATCATCTATATTAAACTCATTTTGGTTCTTATGCGATTCAACGATATGTCTGATTAAGTTCGGTATTTCCAAAAATTTAATTTTTCCTTTAAGAAAAAGTTCTACGGCAATTTCGTTGGATGCATTTAATACTACGGGATAAGTACCTCCTTGTTTCAGTACATCGAATGCTATTTTCAGGCATTCGAATTTTTCAAGGTCGGGCTCTTCGAATGTCAGGCTATTATTTTTTGATAAATCCAGTTTGGGAAAATCCGAAGTTACTCTGTCGGGGTACGTTATTGCATATTGAATCGGAATTCTCATATCCGGATTTCCAAGCTGAGCTTTTATCGAACCGTCTTTGAATTCTACCATCGAATGAATAATGGATTGCGGATGAATTACTACTTTTATTTTTTCAGCATCAATCCTGAAAAGCCATTTAGCTTCTATAACCTCGAGTCCTTTGTTCATCATTGTAGCGGAGTCGATAGTAATTTTATTACCCATTCTCCAGTTAGGATGGTTCAGAGCATCTTCGATTGTGGAATTTTTAATTTCTTCAAATGTCTTATTCCTGAACGGACCTCCCGAGCCTGTTAATATAATTTTGTTTATTGATTCCGTTTTTTCTCCTGCTAAACACTGAAGAATTGCCGAATGCTCACTGTCGATAGGTATCAATGTTGTATCATATTCTTCCAATAAATCGTTAATAATCTTTCCCGCAACTACGAGCGTTTCTTTGTTTGCCAGGGCAATTTTTTTCCCTGATTTTATTGCTTCGATTGTTGGAATAAGACCTGAAAATCCGACTGTAGCATTGACTAGTAAATCGTAATCATTCCATTTTATCATTTCGATAAGATCATCGGTATCGTCATGAATTTTAAGATTGGGAAAATTAAATTTGGATTTGAATTCTTCCGATTTATTTTTATTGAGTATAAAAACTTTTTTGGGCTTAAACTCGTTAATTTGCTCTGCTAATAAATCTATATTAAAATTTGTCGACAGAAAATTAATTTCTATTTTATATCCGTTCGCATTGAGATTTCTTACAACATTCAAAGTATTTCTTCCGATTGAACCGGTTGAACCAAGAATGCCAATATTTTTGTTTTTATAATTCAAATGAATATATCCATTAATAATTTAATCATGTTCTGCAAAACTCATATCATATATAAAGAAAAGACAGGCTTAATACCTGTCTTTTATAATCCAAGTTGTGTTACGACTGTTTAATTAAGATATTGATTTATTTTATCGGTTAAATATTTCTTATCTTTCGAGCCAACAATTGTTTCAACTATTTTACCGCTTTTATCAATAATAAACGAAGTCGGAACAGCCTGCATATCGTTGCCGCTGGCGGCTTTGAATGCATTAACGATGTTATCATTTCCCTGGACGATAGTATAAGAAACCGGGATTGCTTTTAAAATATTTTCTATCTTCGGAATATCGTTGCCTTCTGCAACACACATTCCTATCATTTTAAAATCCTTATTTTTTAAATCTTCACTCAGAGTTGAAAGGTCAGGCATTTCTTTCTTGCACGGTGCACACCATGTTGCCCAGAAATTCACAAATAAAACTTTTCCTTTCAGGTCTTTTGTGGATTTTTCGACACCGTTCTCCGTCCAGCTGAACAAAGGAGCTATATTTTTTCCGGTCGAATTGTCAACAGACTTTAATACTGCTACTGAACTTTCAGTTTTAGTAGGGGTGGTTGTGGTTGTTTGTTTCTGGTCTTTGTTATCCGGTGCAGTTGTTTTTGTATCCGTATTCTTTTTTCCGCAGGATATTAAACTAACTGCAATCATAAATACAAAAATAAATTTCAGAAGCTTCATAATAATAATTTTTTAATAATTAATTAAGAAAAATTTTTAATAGGAAATAATTTATATAACCGAATTTTCGACATCGTATCCTTTGTTCTTTGCATATTTGTAAAGCTTTTGCCCGAGCAGTTTCCTTGCCCTATGAAGCCTGCTTCTTACAGTACCAATCGGACATTGAACAAAGTCTGCTATTTCTTCATAACTTAATCCTTCGAGGTCGCACAAAATAATTACGGTTTTAAAATCATCCTGAAGAGAATTCAAGGCTTGTGTTACGTTGTCATCAAGCAGGTTATTGAAGACTTTTTCCTGTAGATCCGTTGAATCTATTCTATCGGATTTAATATTTTCAAAGAAATTTTCAACTTCATCATAATCAACCTTATTCGGTGATTTCTGGTTTTTCCTGTAATTATTAATAAACAGATTTTTCATGATTCTGAACAACCATGCTTTACAGTTTGTTCCTTTCTCGAATTTATGAAAAAATCTGAATGCCCTTAGATAAGTCTCCTGTAAAAGGTCATCAGCGTCGAGTTGATTGCCTGTCATCTTGTAAGCATAATTGTGAAGAAGATTAATGTGTGGAAGGGCTTCTTTTTTGAATTCCTCCGACATTTGTTTAACTTCTTCATCACTTAAAAAACCTTCTTCCTCTTCATTGAATTCGTCTTCTAACAAATCATCTTCTTCACTATCTATAATATCTTTCTCTATTAAAGGTTCTTTTTTCGCTTTTACTTTCGCGTTATTTGTCGCTCTTTTTGCCATATTATTCAATCATATAAGCTACTTAATTCAAAAAAATTAATCAAGGAATGAATTTATATTCTTTAATTATGGAAAAATTAATTTTTCCTGATTAATCTGTTATATCTGAGTAAAATTTAAAAACATTATATTTCTCATTTTTCTTTTTGAGTGATTTCCAATCAAATTAATAGTCTAATATTATATTTTATAAATTAATTATCAAACTATTTATTAATCAAGATTCATTTTTAATTTGAATTGAATAGAATCAAATCATTATTTAAGTTTGTAGAGTTCGTAATGTATTTTAATCTTATCTTTTATAAATTTTATTGATATTAATTTATTATGAGTTTTCTTAAAAAATTTTTCCCGAAAAATGTAAAATTCTATGATCTCTTAGCTGAATTATCCGATAATACTTCTGAGGCTTCGGAACTGTTAATCAAACTGATTTCAACTTGGGAAAATATCGGAGACTATGCAAGTAAAATTCATTTGCTTGAACACAAGTGTGATGATCTTACTCACCGTGTAATTAATGAGTTAAATGAGACTTTCATCACACCCATTGACAGGGAAGACCTGTATTCATTTGTCAATTCCCTCGATAACGTAATTGACTGCATCGATGTTATAGCGAGCAGGATAAATCTTTATAAAGTCAAAAAACCTATTGAATTCGGTCCGCAATTATCTGAGATTCTTGATTTACAAATTAAAATAATTACGGACATTTTGCATAAGTTTGAAGAGGACGATAAAAATATTAACAGAAAACTGATGACAATCAGGGAATATGAATCGCAGGGGGACAACGTTTTCAGAGAAGCAATTTCAAACCTGTTCGAAAACGAAAAAGATGTAATAGAACTTATTAAGAAAAAAGAAATTATCGAATTGATGGAAAAAGCCATAGACAGATGCCAGACCGTAACCATAGTTATAGAAGGAATATTAATAAAAAACGCCTGATAAAAAAAACTTTTTATGATAACCATTGTACTGATTATTATATTTATTGCCTTAATTTTCGATTTTTTAAACGGGTTTCACGATTCCGCAAATTCAATCGCAACAATCGTTTCCACACAGGTTTTGACTCCTCAAAAAGCAGTGCTCTTTGCTGCATTCTTTAACTTCATAGCTGCATTTTTATTTGATGTAAATGTTGCAAAAACAATTGGTAACGGTTTGGTCAACATAGATAGTATAGATATCTACATTATAAGTGCAGGTTTGCTCGGTGCTATTTTCTGGAATTTATTCACATGGTATTTCGGAATTCCTGTCAGTTCTTCTCATGCCTTGATTGGCGGGTATGGCGGTGCTGCAGTAGTAAAACTCGGATTCGGAGTTCTTAAACTGGCAGGCTGGTATAAAGTTATTATTTTTATTGTGTTGGCTCCGGCAATCGGAATGGTACTTGGTTTAATTAATATGGCGGTAACAACTTATATCGTTAGAAATCAAAAGCCGAGGAAAGTAGATGGCATTTTTAGAAAACTTCAACTTGTTTCTGCAGCATTTTATAGTTTTGGACACGGAACTAATGATGCACAAAAAACGATGGGAATAATAGTAAGTGTTCTCGTCGCTACCAAAATGCTTGACCATTTTTATGTTCCATTCTATGTTATAATAATGTGCCACCTTGCGATAGCACTCGGAACAATGTTCGGAGGCTGGAGAATCGTGAAGACAATGGGAATGAAAATTACAAAATTAAGACCTATCGGAGGATTTTGCGCTGAATTTGCAGGAGCGGCAACATTGATTGGTACTGCATTACTCGGCATTCCCGTGAGCACAACGCACACAATCACAGGAGCAATAGTTGGTGTTGGTAGTATGAACAGAATGTCTGCTGTTCGCTGGGGCATAGCCGGAAGAATTGTATGGGCTTGGGTTTTGACAATTCCTATTTCTGCTATCTGCGGAGCATTAATATACCTGCTTATCAGCCTGTTTTTATAATTTTTAAATAATATGTACAATAACGTCTAATCTGTTGATGGAACTATATATGATGGATTGTTATTAAAGAGTGAAAAACCAAATTATATGCGTTCTAAAATCCTTTCTCTTGTGATGCTTCTGATGTTTTACATATCCGGATGTACACAAGAAAAAATTAATGGCGAAAACATTAAAAATGATAAAATGAATAACGAAAAAATAACCAATCCAAAAGACTATAATAAATTAACACCGGAAGAAGAAAATGTAATTGTAAATAAAGGAACCGAAAGACCTTTCACTGGTAAATATGATAATTTCTATGATAAAGGTGTTTACGTTTGCAAACGATGCAATGAACCTCTGTTTTTATCTAATGATAAATTCGATGCCGGATGCGGATGGCCGAGTTTTGATGATGCAATTCCGGGTAATGTAATTTCAAAACCTGACCCTGATGGAATGAGAACTGAAATAGAATGTGCAAACTGCGGGGCACATTTAGGTCACGTTTTTTTGCATGAAGGACTGACGGATAAAGACACAAGGTATTGTGTAAATTCCGTTTCACTGATATTTATTCCCGCAGGTTCCGGCTCTCAAGCAAAAACCGATACTGCCATTTTTGCAGGCGGATGTTTTTGGGGTGTTCAGTATTATCTTGAAAAAGCTGATGGTGTAATATCTACTGCCGTGGGTTATACCGGCGGACATACTTCAAATCCGACTTATAAAGAAGTTTGTTCAGGAACTACAGGTCATGCCGAATCTATACAGGTCATTTTTGACCCTGCAAAAACTTCTTATGAAACTCTTGCAAAATTTTTTTTTGAACTGCACGACCCGACTCAGGTAAATCGCCAGGGACCCGATGTAGGGGAGCAATACCGTTCGGCAGTATTTTATTTGAATGACGAACAGAAAATAATTGCGGAAAAACTTGTAGGTCTGTTAAAAGATAAAGGATATAATGTTGCAACCGAAATAACAAAAGCGTCTACATTCTGGAAAGCCGAATATTATCACCAGGAATATTACGATACAAAAGGCGGTACGCCTTATTGTCATGGATACGTGAAGAGATTCTAAGTTTATCAAGTTCATCAAGTTTATCAGGTAGTTTGAAAGTTTATAGGTTTAAAGGTTCGAAAGTTTAAAGATTCTAAAAAAATGTTAAAAGGCATGAATCTAATGGTATTCAAACCTTTAAACCTTCTAACTTTATAACTTTATGAACTTGAATGTGGGGCGAGTAACGGGGCTCGAACCCGTGACATTCAGAGCCACAATCTGACGCTCTGCCAACTGAGCTATACTCGCCGTGTTTGCAGTAAAAATTAATTTTTTTTTTGTTATATATCAATGTAAATATAATTCAAATAATTATCTGATATAATTGAGCATGAATTTTTAAAAAATTATTATTTCAAAATCAAATTGGAACTTTAATTATTTGAATCTGATTAAATTTTGAAATGTTAAATTATTTTCGAAAATAAAAAATAAGAATATTATGGAAAAAATTGGTGTTATAGGGTCGGGAAATGTTGGTAAAGTTCTGGCTGAGGGATTTATTAAATATGGTTACGATGTTATGTTAGGCTCCCGCGATATAAAAAAACTTGCTGACTGGAAATCAGGCAGCGGTAGGAATACTCAAACAGGTACTTTTGAACAAACAGCAAAATTCGGAGATATATTGGTTCTTGCAGTAAAGGGGACCGGGGCAATAAGTGCACTCGAATCTGCAGGTAGAAAAAATATTACTTCAAAAATTATAATTGATGCTACAAATCCGATTGCTGATTTACCTCCCGAAAATGGTGTAATAAAATTTTTTACTTCTCTCGATAAATCATTAATGGAGGAATTACAGGAAACATTTACCGATGCAAAATTTGTAAAAGCATTTAATAGTGTTGGCAGTGCTTTGATGATAAATCCTGATTTCGGGAATATTAAGCCTTCTATGTTTATTTGCGGGAACGATGAAGCTGCAAAGAAGTCAGTAGCTAAAATCGTGGAATTATTCGGATTCGAAGTTCTGGATATGGGGCAAATGCAGGCTGCGAGGGCAATAGAACCTTTATGTATACTCTGGTGCATCCCTGGTTTCTTATACGGCAAATGGACACACGCATTCAAGCTTTTGAAAAAAAAATAATTATTTCTTAAACTTTTTTTAAAAATTCCAAAACAGCTTTATTAAATACACCGGGATTCTCAAGGTTGCTGAGGTGTCCCGAATTTTGTATTATTTTAAAAACAGGTTCTTTAAAACATTTCAACATTTTCTGTGCCGATTCAATTGGTGTAAGTATATCATCCGAGCCTGTTAAAACTAATGCAGGAATATTTATTTTATCCAAATAATCGATTACATTAGTCCGTGTTGCAAGAGCAATCTGAGTAGCACAGATACCTTCGTTGCTTTGTGATTTTATCATTTCCTGTACAAAATTTCTTATTTCAGGATTCAGATAACTTTTTTCGCAAATAAGATTTTTTAGTATCGCCGAAGAGAACTCATCTCTTTTTCCGTTCCTGATATTTATTATGGAATTGCATCTATTCAAAAGCGCTTCATCACTATCTTTTTCTGCTTTTGTATCTGCAAGTATAACGGATTTAAATATTCCTGGTTTTCTGACAACAGCACGCAATGTAATATAACCTCCTATAGATAATCCGCAAACATTTACTTTTTTAAGATTTAAAAATTCAATTATTCCGAAAAAATCGTTTACAAGAGTCTCCATTGTATATTGCAAATCATCGGTTGTACTGTTCCCGAGCGCCCTTAAATCATAAGTTATAACCCTATATTTATTCTTGAAAAAATTTACCTGTTCATTCCACATTTTGTGGCAAAGCGGAAATGCATGGATGAATATCAACGGCTCTTTAACACCGTCATAATCGTACACCATTAAATTATTTATTTTAATATTTTTCATAGTTATTAAATAGATGAATCATTTAAGAATTTTACAAATTCATACATTAATTTAGTATGATATTTTATTAAATCAACCAAACCTGTGTCAAATATTACCGAGGGCTTATAAGTTTTTTCAACATAATATTGTTTCATTTTAAGCAAATTAAAAAGCATTTTATCTGTAATTTCTTTTTTCCTGAATTCGAATTCCTTAGGTAACCTTGTTAACGATTCCCCGGAGATTTTTTTATATTCTTTTATAAAAACCTTTTTTGTAATAATATCCTGAAAATTCTCATAATCATCAAATATTTTATTCCTGATCTTCTTTAGCCTTACAGGTTCGTTACTGTACTGTCCTCCGGCGAATATAAATTCATCCGGTGAAAAGTGAAAGTAAAACTGGGGAATATCGGATTTTTTTATTACGCCGAAACAAAATGACGCGGCATAATGAAATTTATACGGCGTCTTGTCTTTTGAAAATCTAATATCACGGTTTATTCTGAAAATTGATTTATGGTTTATGACAATATTTTCATCAATATTTCTTAGTTCCCCGGATAAAGTATCTATAAGGGAACGCATAGGTTGTTTAACATAGACCTCATAGATGTCCCTGTTCTTATCAAACCATTTTTTATTATTATATACAGGATTTTTTAATTTTCTTAAAAAATTAAGTGCATCTTCCGAAAATCCTAAAAATGGTTCCCTGAATATGTCCGTAATCATAATTTTATTTTTAACAAACTTAAACAATATTAATTTAAAACAAAATTGATTTAAAAATAAAATACACATATTTTTTTATTAATATTAAATATCCCATTTTTTCAAAATTATTCCAAAAATCAGTTATATGATAATTAGTCTATTTATTTAGAATTGTCCTCTTTTTTAGACAAACAGCAAAAATGATATTTAATCGGTTCTATAAGGTAATAATCAATAACATAAATATTAAAGTAATATATTTCATATTAATAATATACTATATACTAATAATATAGTACATAATAGCAAATATACTCGTTTATAAAAAATAGTTTGTGTAAAAAAATAATTCTTTTTTTTTATAAATAATTTTATCATATTACATAATGCAATAATAATTATTTTTCAAAAATTAAATTAATTTAAAACTATGTTAAAAGTAAAATCACTAGTAGTATTAGTAGTTTTTGCAATTTTATTCTCATTTATCGGAACCACATTTGCTAAAGATTATCCGGGTGATAGAGCCGGAAGAAAAGCCGATTATCTTTACAAAAAACTTTCTTTAACAACCGACCAGTACACAAAAATCTATCAATCATATTTTGCATATGAAACAAAGATTGATGATTTGCAAAAAGCAAAAAAAGACAAAGGTGCATACAAAGATGAATTAATGAAATTACAAAATAGTGCAAACGGTGACGTAGAAAAAATATTGAACAAAGACCAGGTAGCAAAATTTACAGGTATGAAAGACAAAATGTTCAAAATGAGCTATAAAAAGAAAGTTAGAAAAACAAAGACGGAAACAACCGAAGGAACTGAAAAGAAAACCGATAAGAAAGATATGAAGAATGATGTAAAGAAAGAAACCAAGAAAGACGAAAAGAAAGACGTGAAGAAAGACGAAAAGAAAGACGTGAAGAAAGACGAAAAGAAAGACGTGAAGAAAGACACAAAAAAAGATGACAAGAAATAATATATAATAGATTTTCATTTATTATACGAAGGCAACGTTTTTACGTTGCCTTTTTTTATGATGTATCTAAAATATGGTTAAATCAGAATTACATAAAAAAAGTAATTGTGTTTTACAAATACATGCCTACAGGAAAAATACTCTTCTGCGGAAGGGAAGCGGAATTATAATAAAAAATTCCGAAGACAAAAAGTACTACGTCTGGTCAGCATACCATTTATATAATAATAATAATTTAACAGCCGATAAATTTGTTATCAGCAATAAAAACTGTTCCTTCATCCTGACATCCTGCGATATCACCTGTATTGATCCGTTAAAGGATATTCTGATATTCGCTTTTGATAACAGAATTAACGAATTCTTTAAATACAATTCAAAGCTGAATTTATCGAAAGGGAAAAATATTTTTGTGATGGATGCGCATGGTGTAATTTACAACGGAATTTTTTTGAAATATGATTTTATTCTGCATAAAAATATCACTTATTTGTGCATTAAGGCGGATGTCAGGAAGGGGAATTCGGGAAATCCTGTATTTAATGCCGAACGGAAAGTTATCGGCATTATTTCAGCAGGTTCTAAAAAAAATAGAAATAATCTTGCATATGCAATTCCTGCCAAAGATTTTTTGGATTGTTCCACTCAGATGTACAACACCGAAATTGGTCAGAAATGCCTCCGGTATTTCGATAAAGGATATTTGAATTTTGAAAGAAGAAATTATAAAAAATCTTTATTCTATTACGAAAAATATCTAAAGTATTATTATAATAACGACAAAGCATATTATTTTATCGGAAACGTATATCATTTCTTCGGGATTATATCACGAAATAAATCGTATTATGGGGCTGCACAAAAATATTATCTTCATTCTCTGAAAATAAATCCATCAAGTGAACAGGCAAACTACTATCTCGGAAATATTTTTTACGATTTGAATAATAACAAGGAAGCCATTCATTATTATTCGAAAGTATTGAAACAAAATCCTTACAACGTTAAAGCCCTGCTTAATAGAGGCAACGTTTATTTGAAAGAAAAAAAAATCAGGAAAGCACTGTCTGATTATAATAAAGCTGCATCTGTTAACCCGGAGTACAAAGATGTTTACAACAACCGGGGGAGTCTTTATTTTGATTTGAAGTTGTATAAAAAATCATTAAAAGATTTTGAAACAGCTTTAGATATGGATAAAAGAGATTCGGTTGCTTATAATAATCGGGGAAATTATTATCATTATTTCGGCAAATATGAAAAAGCATTGTCTGATTATAATAAATCAATCATGTATAAAAAAGATTCTTTTGAACCTTATATTAGAAGAGGGATCTTAATGCAGAAAACCGGAAAGATAAATGCGGCAATTAGCGATTTCGATAAAGCAATATCTAATTTTAAGAATATGGCATTACCTTATTTGTACAGAGGCGAATGTCATTTTATTAAAAAGAATTATTTGCAAGCGATAAAGGACTGGAAAAAAGCTGCCAGTTTGAATTATCAAAATAAATCGGCATTATTGAGAAAAATCAAACTGGCTGAAAGGCATTATACAATCAGTAAAAGTTAGCTTTTTAATTCCCTACCGTTTGAAAAATTGATATCCTTATGAAAATCAAAATTTTTGCTGCTTACTTTTATTCCAATTGAAATTTTATGATTTTTGAAAAGCGGACTCTCTTTTACGATTTCCGTAATTTCCTGAGTCAGACCTTCGGATTCTGCCTGAAAGTCTTTCGGCTTAATTTCGCGGGCATAAGCCGTTAAAGGAAGAACCGAATCGTTAGAGACGGAGAAACTCTTATAACCTTCTTTATCCCCATAAATTACCTGTCTGAAATCGGCTTTTTCAGAATTCATAATCTGAGCTAAAGATTTTTTGTTATCGAAATCTAACAACTCTTCCAGAGATATTTTTGCGTTGTTTCGATTAAGAAAATCGATAAATGAAAGTAAATGGTTTAACTTCCACTCAAATTTTCCGTCAAGCATGTATTTCAAACTTGAATGAGGAATATTTGATTCTACAGCAATTCTGTAAGGAGTAATACCCCATTTCTCTCGTAAATCTTTAATGATTTTTTTGAGCCTCCTGTTTAACTTTTCGTTGTTTAACATAATGCTTCGATTTAAATTTTTTAAAATGATTTAAAAAAAGAATTTGTAACTACGTTACTAAAATAGTATTTTTTTAAAAATAATACAAACAATTAATTCATACCACAAATATAACAAGTACATTCAATACCTGCTATATATGTATAACAATATTCGGAAAATAAAGTTTCAATAAATGTTACATTCTCTCAGGGGCATTGATTCCTATGATTCCAAGACCGTTTTTTAGGATGGATTGAACGGCATAACAAATTGCAATCCTCTTTATCGTTAATGCCTTATTTTCAGTATTTAATACACGGTTGTTATGATAAAACTTGTGAAATGATTCTGCAGCTTTATTCAGATAGGTTATTATCTTATGTGGTTCCAGTGTCGAAGCTGATGATAATACCTCTTCGGGAAATTTTGATAATATTTTGATTAAATTAATTTCATCAGAACCTGTAATTTGTTCTGTGTTAATATCTCGGATTATTTCGATTTCGTTTCCAAAAAATTTTTCATCTGCGTTTCTTAATATTCCGCAAATTCTTGCATAGGCATATTGTAAATAATATACCGGATTTTTATCCGAACGCTCGGTTGCCAGTTGAATGTCAAAATCAAGATGGGTGTTAGCAGCTCGCATCACAAAGAAAAACTGAGTTGCGTCGGCTCCGACATCTTCAATCAAATCATCGAGATAATATACGTTATCACTTCTTTTACTCATTTTTACGGATTCTTCACCCAATCTGAAAGTAACCATCTGGTGAATTATAACTTTGATTTTAGTTGTATCATATCCTGCAGCTTTTACTCCGTACAATACTTCTTTATATGTATCGCTGTGGTCCGAACCGAATATATCAACAATCAAATCGAAACCACGGTTTATTTTATTTATATGATAAGCCATGTCAGGAAGCCTGTATGTGTATTCCCCGGTTGATTTTTGGACGACTTTATCTTTATCAAAACTTTTGTCGTCCATTTTCAGCCATACGGCTCCGTCTTTATTAATCAAAAGCCCTTTGGATTTAAAATCCGCCAACAGATTTTCTATTGCCCCGCTTTTATATAAATCGGATTCGTTAAAATAAATATCGTGTTTTATATTTAATGTTTTAAGAGTGTTCCTGATTGATTTGAAATTATATTCTTCACCAATTTTCTTAAAATATTCTAAGTCGTCCGAATTTCGTAATGAATCATTTTTTTCTTTAAAAATTATTTTAGCAATGTCTTTAATATATTCTCCGCTATAACCATCTTCAAGGAAAGTGTATTCAGGATTGAATATTTGTTCGTAACGGGCCTGGATTGATTTTGCGAGTGTTTTCATCTGATTACCGGCATCGTTGTAATAATATTCGCGGGTCACTCTGTAACCTGTCCATTCAAGTAAATTGGCGACGGATTTGCCGAGTGAAACCTGCCTTCCGTGTCCGGCATGTAATAGTCCGGTTGGATTTGCACTTACCCATTCCAGATTCGCAGTCTTTCCGGTGTTTATGTATGATTTGCCGTAATTCTCTTTGTCTTTTAATATTTTCAGAAATTCTTTTTTATAATATTCATCAGAGATGAAAAAATTAATAAAACCTGCACCTGCAATTTCAATTTTTTTGAAGAATTCTTTTTCGAAATCTAAATTATCGATGATTTTTGCTGCAATGTTTCGCGGAGAATCTTTTTGAATTTTTGCGAGTAATAAAGCGACATTGGTTGTAAATTCTCCGAATTGTTCATCTTTTGTTGACTCGATTAATACCGAATCAAACTCAATATTCAATTTTGCTAACGCTCTTTCGATTATATTTTTTATGTAATTCTTCAAACAAATTATATTAATTATAAAAAGTATAAATTCCGTCTATTATAACCAGTTCGACTGTTTGTACCAGTCAATTGTTTTTTTGAAAGATTCTTCGAGTGTATATTTTTCATTGAATCCTAAAATTTCTTTTGCTTTTTTATTCGAACATACCCATCTTTCTCTGGTAATATCTCTGCACTTCTCTATGTTAAGTGTAGCAGCTTTACTCGAAAATATTGAGAAAAACTGTGCAATTCCGCCGACTGTAAAAACTATCGAATGAGGAACCCTTAATTTTATTGCTTTCCTGCCAAGAATTTTTGCTGTTACGCTTCCTATATCATTCCAATTATAAGGTTTATCGGAACAAATAAAAAATATTTCTCCGCTCGGAAATTCTTTCGTAGCCGCGAGTAATATTCCCGTAACCAGGTCCTCTACATAAATCAAACTGAGATACTTTTCTTTGAATCCTATTACGCTGTTCAATCCTTTGGAAAAAGTTTTAAAGTAAACTAAAATTTCCGGGTCTCTCGGACCAAAAATTGCCGGCGGCCTTAATATTACAACATTCAGTTTATCTTTGTACTTCAGCACTTCCTCTTCAGATTTTCTTTTTGTAATTCCATACGTCGTTATTGGCTTCGGAATGTAATTTTCATCGATTGGTTTTTCGTCAGGATTCGGTCCGCACGATGCAAGAGATGAAATGTAAATAAATTTCTTAATGCCCGGATTTACTTTGTATGTAATTTCAATTATGTTTTTAGTAGCAAGATTGTTGCCTTTTTCGAACCCCTCCACTGTCTTTGACTTAACAACACCCGCTATGTGAAAAACATAATCCATATCCTTTATTGTGTTTTCAAGCACATCATTTGAAAAAAGGTCGCCATCTACATAATTTACTTTTTTACCTTCAAGCCATTTCAATGATGATGTTTTTCTTTTTAAACAATATACCTCAAATCCGTTATCTATAAGCCTGTCAGCTAAGTGACTTCCTACAAATCCCGTCGCTCCCGTAATAAATGCTTTCATTCAGTTAATAATTTTAATCATAGAATTTATCAATAATAATATGTATTTTCTATATTAAAATTTTTATTTTTACAGTTATATTCTTCATATTTGAAGAATAGTTATTCTAAATTTAACATAAATTATTTATATATAAGATGGATTTATTTCAAAAATGTTACAATTTTACGAGAGCTGATGAAGTTAAAGCACTCGGATTCTATCCTTATTTTCATGCCATTCAGCAGAATGAAGGACCGGTTGTTAAAATTGAAGGAAGAGATGTTATCATGGCGGGATCAAACAATTATCATGGGCTGACAATTCATCCGAAAGTCATTGAAGCTGCTATGAATGCTTTGAAAAAATACGGAACGGGTTGTTCAGGCTCAAGGTATCTTACCGGAACTCTTGATTTACATGTCAGACTTGAAGAAAAAATTGCTGATTTTCTCGGAAAGGAATCCTGCCTTTTATATTCAACAGGTTATCAAACTGCACAGGGTGTAATTCCGACACTTGCACAAAAAGGCGAATATATAATTTCCGATAAAGATAATCATGCTTGCATCATTGCCGGTAATTTAATGGCAAAAGGAAGTTTTGTCGAATTTAAAAGATACAAACATAACGAAATCGACGACCTTGAAAGAGTTTTATCTTCATTGCCTCATGATACACCGAAATTAGTAGTATCCGATGGCGTTTTTTCAACCACAGGTGAAATAGTACATTTACCTGAACTCGTGAAAGCGTGTAAAAAGCACAATGCGAGAATGATGATAGACGATGCTCATTCGACCGGAGTTATTGGAGTAGGGGGCAGAGGAACAGCTTCAGAATTCGGATTAACAGATGAAGTTGATATGATTATGGGAACTTTCTCTAAAACTTTTGCTTCATTGGGCGGATTTGTCGTTTCGGAAAAAGCGGTAATCAATTATCTCAAACATCATTCCTCAGCTTTGATATTTTCTGCATCGCCGACTCCATCATCTGTAGCTGCTGCCGAAGCTGCTCTGGAAATATTGAAAGCAGAACCGGAAAGAGTTACAAGACTCGTTAAAAATGCTGACAAAATGAGAAAAGGATTCAAAGATATGGGCTTCAATGTTATCGGTGGACGTACTCCAATAGTACCCGTAATTCTTGGTGATGATATTCTCGTATTTCAATTCTGGAGAAAACTTTTTGATGCAGGAGTTTTTGTGAATGCATTCGTTTCTCCGGGCGTTCCTTCGAATTTAGCTATGTTAAGAACTTCATATATGGCTACTCACGAAGATGTTCATTTAAACAGAATACTTGAAATTTTCGGAGATATCGGAAAACAAATGGGCATAATTAAATAATATTTGTATTTTCCATAAATTTAAAAATTTATTATGTACAAATATTTTATAATAATATTATTTCCGATTTTATTTCTATCCTGTGGAAAAGAAAAAGTCCAGAGTCCTAAACAGGATAAACCGGTCGAAAATCAGGTAATGGATGAAGATACAACATCATTGTCTCCTGAAGAAGCTTTCAGTTCAACTCTTGTTAATGATATACTTAATGTCGATGATGAAGATTTACAATCTTACCTGGAAGAAGAATTCTATCCGAAACTAAAAAATTCAGAAAAAGTAACAATCGATAAAATTTCCTCATCTCTCTATATTTTAACTTACTACGAAAAAGGTACTGAAAAAAATCTCATGATACAAAAATTTTATAATCCAATTACTTATGAGATGTTTTTCGAATCGAAAGAAATACAAACAAATGCCGTTAAACAATTTATCAGATAAAAAGATTATATGAACAAAATAATTGCAGTTATCGGAATGTGTGGTTCGGGAAAATCCGAAGCTGTTAAATATTTCACAGAAAACGGTTACAGTAAAGTTTATTTCGGTGATGTGGTCATAAACGAATTGAAAATGAGGGGACTCGAAATAAATGAATCAAACGAAAGAATGGTTCGTGAAGAGTTAAGAAATAAATTCGGGATGGGAGTAATGGCTATGAAAAGTATCGATGCAATACGAAATTATTTAAAAGACGGAAATGTTGTGATTGAAAGTTTGTATTCATGGGAGGAATTTAAATATTTAAAAAACGAATTTGGCACTGGCATTAAATTATTGACTGTTTATACTACAAAGGAATTAAGATATAAAAGACTTTCGGAGAGGGAATTCAGACCTCTTACCAATCAGCAGGCAGTTTCGCGGGACATTAGCGAGATTGAAAATCTGGATAAAGGCGGACCAATAGCATATTCTGATTACCTTGTAATAAATGATTCCGGTTTAACTGAATTGAAAAATAATTTAAAAAAATATATTTGAAGAGAAAAGATTACATATCCTGGGATGAATATTTTATGGGTATTGCAATGCTCTCTGCAAAGAGAAGCAAAGACCCGAATACGCAGGTTGGTGCCTGCATCGTGAACGTTAATAATAAAATAGTCGGAATCGGTTACAACGGTTTTCCGATTGGATGCTCTGATGATGATTTTCCGTGGGAAAGAAAAGCAGATAATATTAACAAAACCAAATATCCGTATGTTGTTCACGCGGAAGCAAATGCGATTTTAAATTCGACGAAAGATTTGCACGGTGCACGGATTTATGTCGACCTGTTTCCCTGCAATGAATGCACAAAATTAATTATTCAATCGGGAATTAAAGAAATTGTTTTTCTGTCGGATAAATATAAAGATACAGATTCTGTCAAAGCCGCCCGCAAAATGTTAAAAAAAGCAGGTGTAAAAGAAAGACAGTTGAATCTTAAAAATAAATTTATCAAATTGTCTTTTGAAGTTGTTCTTTAGTATAAGTATTTTGGCTTCTTATTAAATACAAGAATTAATAGGGAATGCGGTGAAACTCCGCAACTGTCCACGCAACTGTAATAGAGAAAATTATTCCACTGCGCCACTGTCCCGGAAACACGGGATGGGAAGGCGGATTAAAAAAAGCTCTTGAGTCAGGAGACCTGCCATAATGCACATTGTTCATAATCTTCGTCGGAAAAGATTTGTGAATTTTTATAAAACTCCTTAACGCTTTATAATCTTTTATATCTTTTTTTTGATATGAAGATGAAGAATTAAGGAGTTTTTTTTTATTCAAATTAAAATTTTATAAAACTTAATTATTATTGAAAGATTTTTTATTATATATAATTTTACTGATATTACCCGCGTATTCTTATTCGCAAAAAGCAGAAGAGGATTCGGTCAGATATGTGACTAAGGAAATTGAGGTCCGGAGCAATATGCTTGGATCGGATATTTTTTCATCACCGAATTCAATTAAAGTATTTACAGATAAAAAAATATCTATGACAAACGGGGATAAATTTTCAGATTTTCTGCAAACTGCGGGCGGAGTATTTATTAAAACTTACGGTAGCGCATCATTGCAGACAATTTCCATAAACGGACTTGGAAGCGAACATACGATAATATTAATGAACGGTTCAAAACTTAATTCATTTCAGAACTCACAGTTCGATTTATCGTTTATTCCTAAGGATATTATAACAAGGGTTGAGATTCTATATAATGGCGCCAGTTCAATTTACGGAAGCGAAGCCATCGGCGGTGTTATTAACGTTTCCACGAAACCTGAAAATTATGACAAACTGATTTCAACAGGTACAGGCTTCGGTTCATACGGAGAGAAAAATTATTTTGTCAAACTCCAGAAAAAAATAAATAAATTATCTTTTGATTTTAGTTATGAAAAAGAATCTTCGCAAAATAATTATGATTATTTGTATAATACGGGATTCAGTGAAATTAAAAAACAAAGGGCGGATGCAGATTTTAATTATAATAATTTTGATTTTAATTTATCTTATCAGATAAATAAGTTCAGTTCTCTTTCTTATTTTTCCAACTACGTTGTGCAAAACCGTAACTTACCCGGAATTGAGACCGGCTCGGAACCTTCGCATTCTAACCAGAAAGACTTTGACTGGTATAATTCACTGCAATATGAATATGCGATAAACAAAAAACTTAATTTAAAATCTTATTTTAATTTTCAAAATAATCATCAAAATTACGCAGATGAAGTGCTGATAAACAGCTATTATAAAAATCTTGTATACTCAAATCTAACCCAACTGAATTACAAATCAAAAAATTTCGAAATTACAACAGGATATGATATTACTCTCGCAACTCTGAACGGTAATGATTTCTATAATTCCGTAAAGCGATTTCAGCCGGCAGTTTTTCTTACGACAAATATTAATATAGTTGAAGGTTTATCGGTTTTTCCTTCATTTAGATATGAAAATATTTCAGACATAAATAAAAATATTTTATCAGGGAAATTAGGATTGAATTATAAACCATTTAAAACTGCCAAACTTAACTTAAGAACTTCTGTTAGTAATAATTTCCGGGCACCCGCATTTAATGATTTATACTGGCAGAATACAGGTAATATAAACCTGAAACCGGAATCTTCATATAATTTTGATTGCGGAGTTATATATAATTACAATGTTCCTGTAAATATTACTGTGGAAGCAAAATATACAAAAATAAATATTGACGATAAGATAGTATGGAAGCCACTTAACAATTCACTTTGGTCTCCGATTAATATTGACAAATCCGAATCTGATGTTCTATCTTTCGATTTGCAGTTGCAGAAAGCAATTTTGAAAGATTTAAATTGCAACCTCGATTATAATTATACATATGTTAGTTCACTGAAAAAATCTTCCGATTATCCGGGAGACCCGACATATAACAAACAAATATTTTATATTCCTAAGGAAACATCGAAAATTAATGCAGGACTCTCTTATAAAACTGCAGGTATAAATCTTTTTTATAGTTTTACAGGAATAAGATATCAGGATTTGGCTAATACGAACGCACTGCCGGCAGTGGATTTACTCGATGGTAACATTTATTTCAATTTTAAATTTATGAATGTTTTTTTAAATACAAAATTTGAAGTAAACAATATACTAAATAAAAATTATACTATCATTAGCGGTTACCCTATGCCTCTGAGAAATTTTAAATTAAATTTTTCTTTAACATATTAAAATTAACAAAATTTTATTCTTCCCCCTCTCCTTGTAGGAGAGGGGCAGGGGAGAGGTTGAAAGTAAAATAAGCAATCATAATTTGCAAATTAAAAGTAAACTATATTAAAAATAATAAATATTAAACTTTTGATACAATTTAATTTATAAAAATAAAAATATGGATAACAACATAAAGAAATTGCAACAATCAGGCGGAAATAAATTAAAAGAAAAAATGCTGAAAACAATTGAAGGTTATAAAAATTTAAAGGAAGAAGATAAAAATTGTTTTCACATTTATTACGGGTATGGAAAAGGAAAGACAACAAGTACGCTCGGATTGATAATACGGGCATTAGGTGCCGGGAAGAAAGTTGCTATGATTCAGTTTGATAAAGGCTATGACGGCAAGAACGAACATTACTCCGAGCGAATACTTTTACGTAAACTTAAAGATATCGGATACCCGATAGAATTATTCCCGACAGGCGTAGAGCGTATGAATAAAGACGGCACATTTCGATTTAAAAATACTCCGGCAGATTTTATCGAAGCAAGAAAAGGATTGAAGATTGCAAAGGATTTGATAAAAAACGGGAAACAGAATTTATTAATTCTCGATGAAGCTATAGCGGCGGCAGATTATCATTTGCTGGAAAAGAAAGACGTCGAGGAATTAATATCACTCTTCAAAAAAAATAAAAGATTCGAAATGGTAATGACCGGACATAAACTCTGGACGGGGCTTGAAGATTCAGCCGACCTCGTTACTGAAATGAAAAAAATTAAACATTACTTCGATGCGGGAATACCTGCGAGAATAGGAATTGAATACTAAGCAAAAAATAAAAAATAAAAAATAAAAAATAAATAAGAGCATCTTCAAAAAACAAAAAATAAAAAATAAATAAGATCAAAAGCAGAGAATAAAAACATTAAAAAATTAAAATCCTATTAAATTGAAAAAATACAAAAAGGTCTATTTTGGATATTTACTTGTTACTTTAATATCAATACTGATGATTGGCTGCAATCGCGATACGATTATGAATTCCAACAGCACGCCTGTTCATATTACAACCGGAGCTTATATTCTTAATGAAGGAACATTTAGTCCCAACACTTCCGGTTTGACATTTTACAGTTACATAAAAGACAGCATTTACAATAATATATTTAAACCCGGTCATCTTGGAATATTTCCTGATGGATTGTTACGTTACAATGATGGTCTCTTTATATCCGAGCAGGGAAATTACGGCAGTGCAGGAAAAATTTATAAATGTGATACAACTGGAGTTGAGATTTTATCTAACTCTGTCGGAAATAATCCTTATTCATTATGTATTGCAAACAATAAAATCTATGTTACCAACGGACCTGCAAATAACGTTTCTGTAGTCGATATAAATTCTCTGGCAACCATTAAAACAATTAATGTCGGTATTTACCCGCAGGAAATTTTATCATTCGGAAATTACGTTTATGTTTGCAACACATACATTTACGGCGGTGCATCAGATTCTACAGTATCTGTGATAGATAATACTACGGATAATGTTGTTAAAACAATTACATTAAGAAAATCTCCGACATCGATAGTGAAATCAAGAACTAATAATATATTAGTCGGCTGTTCAGGAGATAATGGAACAATTTTTGTAATTGACCCTACGACTAATAATAAAATTGACTCTATTTCCCCGGTTAATTTTGGTAAAGATTTAAGTGTCGATTTCAATTCAGATAATGTATATTTCATTTCAAACTCGAATAAAATCCTTTCGCTCGATTTAAATTTAAAAACGGTTTTTGTTGCGATAGATAATCCCGCTCCATCGTCGGTATTTTTCAACGGATATGCTTTCGATTACAAGAGTAGTATTCATTACGTTGCAAACGCAGGGAATTTTACAACGAATGGTATATTATATATATATGATATTTATGGTAATTTATCGGAGTCATTTACAATCGGCTATTCCCCGAGACGAATTTTAATTAATTCGCAGTAAATTAACAGAAAAAAAAATAGTTTTTTATTTATTAAGAGTAAACATCAATACATAATATAAGGTTTAAACCCCATATTTAATATTTCTTAAGCGTAGAAAATATCATTTATGATGCTTATTTTTATGTATGGTCGATATAATGAACAATATTGAAAAGGAGCCTGAATATTCTGTTTATCCGGATGGTGCGAAATTAGTTGGAGAAGCGGGTGAGGGGACATCTTTAAAAATATTTATCAGGGAATATATTCTTAATGATATAGACTCCTATTTATCCACTGATAAGACGAAGGAACTGGGCGGAGTTTTACTTGGTAATGTTTATAAAGACAGCGAAGGTAAAATATTTATCGTTATTGACGACATAGTAATTGCAAATTTTACAGTTGCGAATATTTCAAGACTGACATTCACTCACGAGACGTGGAATCAAATCAATCAGGATATTGAAAAAAATCACAAAGATAAAATAATCGTCGGATGGTTTCATTCACATCCCGGTCATACAGTATTTCTTTCCTCTTACGATAAGTTTATACACGAAAACTATTTTAACCTGAAGTTCATGGTTGCATACGTGTATGACCCTGTGCTCCAGGACAGGGGATTCTTCTTCTGGCGTGAAAGCAATCTTGATAATTCTTCTTCATATTACATTTACGACAATAAAAAATTAAATTCCGATTTTAAAAAAAAATTTGAAGAACCGGAGATGCCGCCTAAGAAAAATAACATTACGGTCTTTTTAATAATTGTGCTGTTATTATTTAATATTATTTTAGCGGGATTTTTGATATTCCAGCATTTTCAGATTGATAAAGAAAATAAAACTAATGAAGATTTTAAATCCAGACTTTCGGAATTAAAAAATGAAATAACAAATCTTAATGCAAAATTAGAAGCGGCGAAGAGAACGAATGATTCTATTAATTATAATTCCGGTGAGAACGTTATAAAATACCAGGTAAAACCCGGTGACACGCTGAAAAAGATTGCGACGGAATTTTATAATGACCCTGAGAAAGTGAATTTGCTGATACGCTTTAATAATCTGAAAGATGAATACGATATTACGACAGGACAGGTGATAGGTATACCAACAAATAATTAATTACACGAAAAATCTAATTTAAATTATATCTTGAAACCCCGCGAAAGAAGATTAAATTCCGATTACGAAAAATTAAAAACAGAGTTTTTTAATCATCCGGATATTATTGTGGAATATGATAATGCAAATCTGAATGTTCCGGAAAAATATTTTATCACATATAAAAATATTAAGGGAATTAAACTTTCGAAAAATTCTACTGCGGAAAATAAAATTATCGAATTTATTTTTGAACACAAAATCGAGATATATCTGCATATTGATTACCCGAGAATGAAGCCGCAGTCTTATATTTTAACAGATATATTTCACCCGAACTTCAGAATGGCTCATCCTCACGATATTTGCATCGGAGATTTCTGGGCATCGGGCGAAACACTTGTAGATATTATATACCAGGTAGGTGATATGATTATGTATAAAAATTATAATGTTACGAATCCTTTGAACGGAATCGCAGCAAAATGGGCGCGAGAGCATCCAAACTTTTTTCCTCTGGATAATAAAGAACTTAGGCAGGGTGAAGTTGATATTTCAATTCATAAAGATAAAAACATCGATTTAAATTTGTAAATTATGATTTTACCATATAAAGGTATATATCCTGAAATTGACGAAAGCGTTTTTATTTGTGAAGGTTCACAAATAATCGGCGACGTCAAACTTGAAAAAGATGTCAGCGTTTGGTTCAATACGGTTGTAAGAGGGGATGTGAATTTTATTCGTGTGGGTGAAAGAACTAATATTCAGGATGGAAGTATATTGCACGTAACTTATAAAAAATATCCTCTGATTATAGGTAGTGATGTTACGATTGGTCACGGAGTTATATTGCACGGCTGTACTATTAAAGATTTTGTTCTGATAGGAATGGGAGCGATACTTCTGGATAATTGTGTTATTAATTCCAATTCATTTATTGCCGCAGGAACATTAATCAAGCAGAACTTCGAAGTACCGGAAGGTACACTGGTAGCCGGAGTTCCGGGAAAGGTCATTAGAGAGTTAAGTCCTGAAGAAATAGGAAAAATCAGACAAAGTGCAAGAAATTATCTGATGTATGTGAAGAATTATAAAGAAGCGGAAAAATAACTAAAGAAAATTATGAATTTTGAATTATGAATGCTGAATTAAAAAGAAAAATAATTCAATACTAAATTTGTTTTAAGAAATATAAGCGTTCACAAACCCCGATAAATCGGGACACAAAGACCGTGGAGGACTTTGGGAACGAGGGTAAATAAAACATAAAAAAAAGAGTATCTGAAATTCAGACACTCTTTTGTATAAAAATTGAAACTATTATTACTTGGCATTTTTAATAATATCTAAAAAATCCTTTGCTTCATACGGAAGTTTTGATTCATACATCTTTTTTTCTTCATCGAGATTTTTGCTTACTTCACCGCTCTTATTATCATATTTTATTAATTTATCATTGTCAAAATAAAATTCCTTACCCATTCCAACATCTTTACCTTCTTTCACTTCAAGACCTTTATCTTTTATTGAGACAAAAACAAGTTTGCCATCCATAAGATAGAATTCTTCTGTTCTTTCACTAATACCTTTATGAGGATAAGCTTGAATTCTAACCAATTTATCACCATCACTGTATGCATCAATTTTTTCCCATTTCTGACGAATATCTTCAGTTATACCGGCACCTTCAAGTTTTATTACTTTTCTTGTAAGTTTATCGATCTTTGCTTCAGTATCTGAACGGAATTTTGTAATTTTCGAGACAATTTCATCGGTGTTAACTTTAACGGGCTGTTGTTCTACTTTAGTTTTATCCGGAGTGGTTTCTGTTTTCTGAGGTTCTTTATTACAAGACGAAAAAGATATAACCAAAACGAAAAGAAAAATGCTTAATGAGGGAATTTTGTAATTCATAATTTTGTTTTTAATTTTTTTAAATAAAATATTTTAGAGTAGCGCTATTTATTTGATACTTTTATATTATAAAATAAAAAATACAATGATAGAAATTAAAACCTGAATTATAAATTAAATTTGTAATTTTTAATAAAGATTATAGTATCCACTACTTTGTAAACAATAATTATTTATTAAAAATTCTATTGAGCTGATTCTATTTTTAAATTATCTGTTAATCATGAATGTGTTTGAAATTTTAAGTTAACCATATTTGTTTGGAATTTACTATAATTTTACAGCGATTGCAGGTCGTATAAAAATAAAATTAGTATTTATTTACTTCTTGCTTAAATTAAATATTATTTTTAAGTTGTAAATTGTGAGGAAGATAATTTCCATATTGCTGATTTCCACTCTTTTATTTGATGCGTTCGGATATATATTTGTATATCTCCAGGTAGGATTTTATTTTAAAAGTGACGCATTAATTAAAATCAACGATTACATTCCCGATAATGAACTCGAAAAAATTACCGTTGCTAAAGCTGATATGCTGAAAAAAGATTTAGCATTCGAGATTCTGAACGAAACCGAAATTACGTATGGAAATAAAATGTATGATGTATACAAAATTGAAAATGATAATGATTCAGTTCATTATTATTGTATTTGTGATGACAATGAAAGTGTGCTCGAATCCGCTTTCGCAGTTTACCTGAAAGAAAAAACCGATACTGAGACAAAGAATTCTCCGATTCATAATATACTGGATAATTTAATAAGAGAAGCAATTACAAGCAATATTACATTTGATTTTAAAAACGAATCTGAAACTCAAAATTATATACCTAACCAAAATAGTACTTACCAAATAATATTCGATATACCAACGCCACCTCCCAGAGCATAACGTTTCTTCGCTAATACAAACTCCAATTTATCTTATTTCTCCAAATGAGATGAATAACATTGAAAACATTTAATTTAAACATCGTGAGGGACATAGTGTGTTTAAATTTTATTTAAAAATTAAATTACGATAAATTATGAAAAAAATTTATTTTGTTTTGTTTGCATTGATTATTTTTACATCTTTAACACAAGCACAGGAAGCTCGAAAAGATACGCTGGAATTCCGGCAACAAACTGAAATAGTAGTTACCGCTCCAAGGTTATTATTACCGTTAAAGGATATTCCTTTTGCAATAAGTATTGTTGGGGGAGATATATTAAATGACATGCCTCGTTCAATCTCTATGGACGAGCCTATGAAACTTGTACCGGGTGTTAAAGTTGATAATCAGGCAAACGGTGAAAGATTACACCTGTCTATGAGAGGTGTAGGCATTTTATCTGAAAGAGGTATCAGGGGAATTAAAACTCTTCTCGATGGTATTCCTCTTAATGATCCGTCAGGATTCACTCCTGATTTCTATGATATAGATTTCTCTAATCTACAGAAAATTGAAGTACTGAAAGGACTTGCGGCTTCTTTGTACGGCGGCAGTTCTTCAGGTGGTATAATTAATATCATGTCACAAAATGGCGACAGGCTTCCTCTCTTTGGTGAAGGTATTGCGACTTTCGGGTCAAATAACTTCTTTAAAGGTTTTGGAAGATTCGGAGGAACAAGCGACAATGTAAATTATAATGTAGCTTTTTCCCGTGATATAGGTGATGGATACAGGCAGCATACTCATTTCTGGGGTGATAAAGTTTATGGTAAAGCAACTTATACTCCTAATAAATATTTGACACTTACTCCTGTTTTCGATTACGTTGATGTTTATCACGAAAATCCGGAAGGTATTGATTTACCTACCTATAACACTGACCCGAAAACACCTAATTCTGATGCGATTCCGTTTAATGAATATCTTGAAACTGCGAGAGCAACAGCGGGATTTACGGGAAATTTAAACATTAATAACGATCACACTTTTCAATTCAGTGCTTTTGTGAAGAGAACTTTATTTACTGAAGCAAATAACCACGTCTTTAATCACAGAACTTTGATAACACCGGGTGGTTCCCTGCAATATACTTTTAATTACGGGAAACCAAAAGATATGGTTAAAAATCATTTTAGTGTTGGTTCAGATTTAATATTCCAGAATGTTGATGAACATACAAACACAAATGACCATTCTGTTGAAATTGCAGGTGATTTGTCAAATGAAACTATAAATCAAAGAGGAGTAGGCGTATTTGCAATCGATAACGTCGAACTTGGAAAATATGTTACTCTATCAGCAGGTTTTCGTTATGATGCCATTCATAACGAACTTAATGACCTTGTAAAAGAAGGTGGTGTCGACTTATCCGGAAATGAAGATTTTAATCGTGCTACCGGCAGATTTGGTATTACTTATGCTCCTTTAAAAGAAGCGAATTTATATGCAAGTTTTGGACAGGGATTTTTACCACCTGCAATTGAAGAATTAATACAAAATCCTGCTTCCATATATGGTGGATTTAATACTGCCCTTACATTCGCTACTTCAAACGGATTCGATGCCGGTGTCAGGGGTACTATAAAGGACAAACTTTATTATGACGTTGGCGGATTTTATCTTCAGACTAAAAACGATTTCGAAAGATATCGTATTCCTGGAAGAGGTCAGGAAACTTATTATGCAAACCTGAGTGCAAGTAAGAGAATTGGAGTTGAAGTGTATGGTAAATATACTCCAATCAAACCTCTTAACTTCCAGGTAGCTTATACTTTCTCTATGTTCAAGTATGATATTTCAGCACCTATTCAGGTTGTAATGGATGATACGACAATTGTAAAATATACTCAAAACGATAATTTCTTACCAAATTCTCCTCAACATCAGCTTATGTTTGATGCTCAATTTAATATTTTGCCAAATTTCTTTATTGGTGTTAATACTGAAACTTACAGCAAATCTTATATTGACGGAGCTAATATCGAAGCTGAAGCAGTACCGGGTTACACTTTAATTGGTGCGAGATTAGGTTATCTGTTCCAGTTTAAGGGAAATTATGGTTTGGAATTAAATATATTTTTGAAGAATATTGCCGATCAGAAATATGTTGCATTCTCAGAACCTGATCCGGGTGGAAATTCTTATCAGCCGGGAGCGGGAAGAGAAATATTCGGAAGTGTAAAAGTTCATTTTTAGTTCTTAAAATTAGAAAAAGCGAAAATACTCATCATTCCCCGGGTATCACCGGGGAATGCGGAGTTTAAAAAAATAAGAAGAAACATCAAGATTATAATAGTTTTTCCCGGTTGGAGACAGGAAAGACAAAGTTTAAAAATTTCTCTTTAGTTTTATTTGAAACGATGCTGATAAAAAATTCTTATTACCGGGTAATTCCGTTAATTAAAAATTTTAGATAACATATAAATTAATTTCTGGTATTTTGGAAAAACGAGCAATGGTAATTCGTTCCCCGCGTTAAAACGGGGAACGGAGAGCCATAAATAAGAAATATTTGTGTGAATTCGTTAAAAGAGATTTTTTTAAAAAAATATAAAATTTTGTTAATCGAAAAAGAAGAAGAACAAAAAATACGAGTCGTTCTCCATTTTAAAATGGAGAACGATGAGTTAAAAAAGTTTTTTGAATTTGTCGGTCCGAAATAATGAATCCTCGTTTTCTGACTGGAGACCGGGAAACGAGTAATCATAAGAATTATTTATGGCGTGAATAAGAAGGATCGAAGATAACAAATCGTTCCCCGGAACGTGACCGGGGAACGAAGAGTTATCGGGATTAATCGAAATGCTCAAAAATTATTTTAATTCTTAAAAAAATTGTGATATAAAAATAATTTAATTTTTAATTTATTTTAAAGCGAAGAAACAAATAATCGTTCATTTTACGGAGTTTGGGAACGATGAACCGAATAAGTTTATATTACAAAAATATAATTTTCAATTTGAATTATGGTATTTAATACAGCGTCTGAAAGTTATTTTTCGACGCTGAACATACGGTAGTTATACCATGGTAATATGGTTATTGGACGAGACGGTTGATAAATACTAAGATTACTAAAATAGGTTTGTTTAGAAGGATAAATAACAACCCGTTCTTTACATGTGTAAGGAACGGGGAGTTATGAAATATTATACAGGAACTGATTTTATAACTACATTGAGCGACTTCTCGTTCTCTTTGGAGAAGGGGAACGAGCAGTCATAAAATGTGAATTTTATGATTTGAATAAGAAGAAGTGCTAAAAACAAATCGTACCCTGTCCAAAAAACGGGGTACGAGGAGTTTAATATAAAAAGTTTTTTCCAATAGAATTAAAAATATGAGCGTGACTTCTCGTTCTCTTTGGAGAAGGGGAACGAGCAGTCATAAAATATTTTTTTATGACGGAATTAGAAGAAGTGCTAAAAAACAAATCGTACCCCGTTGAAAAATGGGGTACGAGGAGTTTTAAATGAAATGGTTCTTTCTTATAATATCTAAAATACAAGCATGACTTCTCGTTCTCTTTGGAGAAGGGGAACGAGCAGTCATAAAATGTAAATTTTATGATTCGAATAAGAAGAAATGCTAAAAAAAACAAATCGTACCCCGTCCAATAAACGGGGTACGAAGAGTTTTAAAATGAAATGTTCTTTATTATAAAATTTAAATGATAAGCATGACTTCTCGTTCTCTTTGGAGAAGGGGAACGAGCAGTCATAAAATGTAAATTTTATGATTCGAATAAGAAGAAGTGCTAAAAAAACAAATCGTACCCTGCGGTGAACAGGGTACGAGGAGTTTTCAAATAAAATGTTCATTCTTTCAAAATCAAAAAATTAAGCGTGACTTCTCGTTCTCTTTGGAGAAGGGGAACGAGCAGTCATAAAATGTAAATTTTATGATTTGAATAAGAAGAAGTGCTAAAAAAAACAAATCGTACCCTGCATTAAAAGCGGGGTACGAGGAGTTTTAAGATTTTAAATATACAAAATATTAATTGAATTAGTTAATTCTGATAATATTTAAAAATAAATATAATAAATATAATTTTATAAAAAAAAGTCCCCGTTATTCGAAATTGAACAGAATACATAAGCAAAAATTTATCCAAAAACAAGAAGAAGTGCTAATGTTTCCAACTGTACAACTTCGATAAAGGGGAACTTTTTTTAGCTAAAATTTTTTTATTTAATAATTTACTCAGAACGAATAAAACTATTCTAACTGTAACTTAAAAATATTTTTCTTAATTGTAAAGATATTTTTTTTTGACGGCTCCCCTTTGGGCGATTCCATTAAATTTCTTTCATATTTCCATTTAAAATAAAATTCTGTTGAATCTTTTATACATTTATTAAATCAAAATAATACTTTAAATTTATCAAATATATATCAGAAAGTTATATTTTTTATACCTGAGGAGGTATCAAATTTTGTTAAGATATACTGTATTTATTACTTATTTGTATTCAGGAATACGGTATTAAGATTGTTTAAAACTAATAAATTAACCCGAAAATATGATATTTCCGTTATATAATTATTTTGTTTTACAAGTTAAACAATTACAAAGAAATTTTTATTTATTTTATGTCTGATTCTTCAGCTCATTTAGTTAAAATTAAAATTCGAATTCGAATTAAAATTGTAAAGCAACTATTTATTCCGTTCGGATTTTTAAAAATATTTTAATAATCAAACAAATGAAATTTTATTTAATACTATTTTCTCTTTTAATTTCATCATTAACATTTGCCCAGGAAGAAAAAGATTCTTTGAAATATGAAACCGAAGAACTTATTATAACGGGAACACGCTCATTTGAAAAAATTATTGATATCCCTTATTCGGTATTCAGGGTTGATAAGAATGAATTAACTTTCGGGAAAAAGGTTTCTGCAAAAGACGTCCTTGCCGACGTTCCCGGTCTTTTCCTGCAATCTATGTTCGGGACAAGTGACCTTAGAATATCCATAAGAGGGTTCGGAACGCGTTCAAATTCAGGTGTAAGAGGAGTCAGAATACTTCAGGATGGGATACCGGAATCTGAACCCGATGGTGAAACCGTTATAGACGCGGTTGATTTCTCTTCTCTGGGAGGAGTTGAAGTTGTTAAGGGAAACCTTTCATCTCTATATGCGAATGCTCCGGGCGGAGTAGTTAATTTTCTTTCGGATTTATATTTCACACAGAATTATACGACCTCGGTTAATCAATTCGGGAGTTACGGATTAAGAAAAAATGGTTTTAAGCTTGGTTTGAAAACAGATGATTACAGATATTTCCTTTCTTATAGTTATCGTAATACAGACGGCTTCCGTTCGCACGGTAATGAATATACTCATTTAATAAATTCAGTTTATGAAGGTTACCTTGGTACAAAATCCACGATTTCAATATTAGGTAACTATGTTAACGGCTTAACAAGAAGTCCGGGAGCTTTAACTCCTGCAGAATTTTCTGCCGACCCGTTCCAGGCAAATCCTCTTGCATTAGCTTTCGATTATAAAAGGCAAACTGAAAAAGGCAGGCTGGGTGTAAAATTTAAAACATCGTTCGGTAAATATAATAATAATGAAATAGAAGTTACAGGTTATGGCGGTCTAAGCGATTTGATAAAAACGGATAATATTAATTATACTTATTCAACCCGTTATTCTCTCGGTTCTCTTTTACGATTTACAAACAGGAGCAAACTTTTCGGAAGGAACAATACTTTATCACTTGGTATGGATTATGCATATCAATCCGGACCTGTCACAGATTTTGAAAATTTGAACGGACAAAGGGGAATCTCTATAAATGATGAATATAATGCGTACTGGAGCAATCTTGGATTTTATTTTTTAAACCAGATTAATTTATATAAAGATAAATGTGATTTATTTTTATCCGGAAGGTTTGATAAGAATGCCGTCACCCGTGACCTGTATTCTCCTTATGGCTATATAGATACATTCCGGGTATTCCAGCAATTTACTCCTAAAATTGCACTGAATTATAAAATTACTCCTTCGATTGCTTTATATACATCTTATGGTTCAGGATATGATATTCCTGCATTGTCAGAATTAAACAACACACCGTTTTCTTCAAATATTAATTATACTCTGAATCCGGACCTTGTTCCGCAGAAATCTGATAATTATGAATTGGGTATAAAAGGAAATATACTCAACAGAAAGTCTGAATTTATGAGAAAAGTATATTTTGATGTTACTTATTTTAATTATACTATTAGTGATGAAATTGTGCCTTTTAGTGTCGGACAACAAGTTTATTTCCGGAATGCCGCAAAAACCAACAGGCAGGGGATTGAAGTGGGATTTTCATCGGAACCATTTGAAGGCGTAGAACTGACAACAAATTACACGATAACAAATTTCAAATATAAAGATTATAAAGCCACTATTTATAGTTCGGGACCTCCCGTTGTTGAAGATTATTCCGGAAATTATGTACCGGCTGTTCCACAACACATCTTTAATTTTATTCTCAATTATGAATTTGAAATTTCTGATGATTTATCAGGATTATTACAATGGGATAATGATTATATAACGAAGATGTATGCAAATGATAATAATTCTGTAGCCGCACCAAGTTATTTTTATGGAAATTCAATGGCAGGATTAAATTATCAGAGTAAGAGATTTGGTATCGTAGCTTTTGTTGGCGTAAATAATATATTTGATAAAAGATATGTCGGATTTGTCAACATTAATGATGTATTAGGAAGGTATTTTCAAGCCGGTGAGCCGAGGAATTTTTATTCGGGCTTGAATTTTACATATAAATATTAGAAATTTAGTTTATATTCTTTTAGCAAGAACAATTTAATTTTAAGATTATTATGAATAATAAAATTATCCTGATAGTATTATTGTTTTTTGCGAATATTGGGTATTCGCAAATTAGTTTCAGAATTTATCCGAGCATTATAAATCAATGCGAGCCTGCAATTACTTTCGATCCTTTAAATCCTCAAATTATGTTTGCAAGTTCTGTTATTTTAAACGGTGCGGCGTTCACGAGTGAAGGTGTTTATGTGTCTACAAATGGCGGTTTAAATTGGTCCGGTTCCGATACGTGTAAAGGTCAGAATATTTCCAATCATGGGGGTGACCCTTCAATAATGATAGATAAATTCGGAAAATTTGTAATAACACATATTGGTAATCCTTCAGTTCAGCCGGGAGTGTATAGTCATTTTTCAACTAATAATGGTGTGTCCTGGTCCAATGCATCAACAATAACTACACAGCAACCCGAGGACAAAGGTTCATCGATTTTAGATTATAATTCATTAAGTCCGAACTACGGGAATATTTATGCCGTTTGGGTAAATTTAAATTTGCTTCCTTATTCAGTTCAGTTCGCTTCAAGCTCTAATAGCGGTCAAAGCTGGTTAACACCTGTAACAGTGAATCCGGGAAATACTAATCGTTGTTCAGGCGGCTCTGTTATTACAGGACCAGATGGAAAAATATATATTACTTGGGCTGGTTTAAGCGGAGTTTCACCTTTCATCGAGGTTTTTGCAGGTTTTGCGACATCAACGAACGCAGGATTGAATTGGAATTTCACACAAAATATATTTGATATGACGGGTATCGCCGGAACACTTACTTTTCCTCAGGGAAGCATAAGAACAAATGGATTACCTCAGGTAGCAATGGATGTGACTAATGGACCTTTCAAAGGTTGGCTTTATATTGTTACTACTGAAAAAAATCGCCTTCCTGCAGGAAGCGATCCTGATATCATTTTTCATCGGTCAACAGATGGAGGAACAACCTGGTCTCAGGGAATAAGGGTGAATCAGGACCCTCTGAATAATGGTAAACTTCAGTATTTTCCTTCAATGTGCATCGATTCCTTAGGTGGAATTGATATCATTTTTTATGACAATAGAAATACATCTAATGATTCTATGGAAGTATTTATTGCACGTTCAAAAGACGGTGGAAACACCTGGTTTGAAAAAGCGATCAGCGACCATAGATTGCAGCCAAAGCCAATTTTAGGTGGTTCCTCCTTGTTTCAAGGCGACCACATCGCAATTAATACTGTGAACAATAAAATATACGCACTCTGGATGGATAATTATTCGGGCATTTACCAAAATTGGATAAAAATAATAGATTTAAGTACCATAGGAATTATTAATATTTCTCAGCAGGTTCCTGATAAATTTAAATTGTTACAGAATTATCCAAATCCATTTAATCCTTCCACTAATATTCAGTTCAGGATTCAGAAATCCGGGAATGTCAAACTTGATGTTTTTGATATTACAGGAAAATTAGTTGCAACACTTGTAAATCAAAAACTTTCATACGGAACGTATGAGGTAAAATATTCCGGAATTTCGAGTGGAATATATTTATATAGATTAACTACAGATGACTTTATGCAAACTAAAAAGATGATAGAAATAAAGTGAGTTAATATTATTATAATTTAATTTACATACATAAAGTTATCTATTATATTTATAAAGTAGTTACTGCTATTTATATAGTATTTAAATACATATAATATTTTTATAACTCTTCAAATAAATTGGAGAGTTATTTTATTTTAGTAAACAAATGAAAATAGCCGCATTTGACATAGGCTCAAATTCAATACTCTGCAATATATCCGAAGTCGAAAATGGTAAAATAATAAATACAATTTTTGATGAATCTGAGGTTTGCAGGCTTGGAGATGGATTGAATAAATCAGGTTTATTAAATGATAAAGCAATGGAAAGAACTTACTTAGCCCTGAAAAGATTGATGAACATCTGTAAAATAAACAATGCAAATAAAATATTATCAGCAGGAACAATGGCTTTACGCACTGCAAAAAATAGTAATGAATTTATAAAACGGGTTGAAAATGAATTAAAATTAAAAATAAAAATTGTTTCCGGAGAAGATGAAGCAAAGTTATCATATCTTGGAGTTATTTCCAATAATTTTGCACGTGATAAAAAAATATGTGTTTTTGATGTCGGCGGTGGTTCAACAGAATTAATCTTTGGTCAAAACGAAAATATAAAAGAATTTAAAAGCTTAAATACAGGTACAATAAGATTTACAGAAGAATATTTATCGACAGACTTAAATTGTTCAAAAAACTATTCTTATTGCAGTAATTTAATTTTTGAGGAACTATCAAAATTCCATTCGGCGGAAATACCCGAAATGCTTATATCTGTTGGCGGAACTGCCTGTACTATCGGCGCAGTTAAATTAAAAATGAATGAATATGATGCAAATAAAGTAAACGGCACAGAAATATCATTAAAAGAAATTGAAGAACAAATTTTATTATATTTATCAAATTCCATTGAAAACAGAAAAAGCATTCCCGGTTTGCATCCCAAGCGCGCCGACGTTATTCTTGCAGGTGCTATGATTACATTGAATGTTCTGAAAAAATTAAATGTAAATTCATTTTATGTCAGCGACAAAGGATTGCGGCATGGACTTATTATCTCCTATCTCAAAAATATAAAATAAATCTTTGTCACGATTGCAATGTATTTTAAGCTGCTCAAAAATATATTATTAAATATTTGCTCAATTGCCACGACTTTTAAGTCGTGGTAAAGAATAACCTGCATACGGGCTTTAGCCCAATATTTCTTCAGCTTATGGGCTTAAGCCCAAATATGTGGTGTGTTCATCCACGAGCTAAAGCTCGTGGCAATTGAGCAAAACATTTCATATGATTTTTCAGGTTACAATGCTCCAACGTTGTAACGTGAATTATTCTTTAATTCTAATGATGTAAATTAATTGTGTTAATTATTTACATTTCTTTTAAGAAAAATATTTTTAAATTATTATATGAGTCAGTATATTCAAATTTATTAAAAAGGATAAATAAAGTGTCTCTCTTTTTAAAGAAAACGAAAAAGCTCGAAATTCAAATCGATGAATTTCTTGACAAAGTTTTAAACGGTGCACTTGTTTTGAGGCAGGGTGTTAAATATTATTTAAATAATCAAAGTGAACTGTTTCATGAAAGATTGAAAGAAATAGATACACTTGAAAATGACGCAGATAATTTAAGGCGAACAATCGAAACTAAATTATATATGCATACATTAATACCCGAGCACAGAGGTGACGTTCTCGGATTGCTCGAGAGTTCCGATAAAGTATTAAATATCACGAAAGAAACTTTATTTCAGTTTGATGTAGAGAATCCAAACCTTTTTCCTGATGTTGTACCGTTATTCAATGAACTGATTGAAGCAACAATTTCTTCCGTAGAATCTATGGTTTCCGCTGTCAGGTCATATTTTTTAAATATTCAGCTTGTAAGAGATCACATCAATAAAACCATATTTTTTGAAAAGGAAACTGACAAAATTGCAGATAAAATAAAAAGAATGATATTTGCTGACGCTGACCTCGATTTGAGTCAAAAAATTCATATCAGGTATTTTGCCCATCATCTGGAAATTATTGCCGATGCCGCTGAAGATGTTACGGATAGATTAGCAATCGCAGTAATTAAACGGTATACTTGATACTTTTATTCAATAATTATTTTTTAATTATATACAGTTTTTTCATTTTTAATTCTTAATTTTTAATTCTTAATTTTTGATTTGGTTTTTACTTTCATCGGGCTTATTTCTCGGCTGGTCCCTGGGTGCAAATGATGCCGCAAATATTTTCGGAACATCCGTTTCTACCCGGATGATTAAATTTCGTGTTGCTGCAGTTCTGGCGAGCGTTTTTATTATTCTCGGTGCTACAATCAGCGGTGCAGGAACAACTCATACGCTCGAGGTGCTCGGAGATGTAAATGCTATTGCAGGCTCGTTTACAGTGTCACTTGCTGCGGCTCTTACCGTGTTTGCATTAATCAAAAGGGGATTACCCGTTTCAGTTTCTCAGGCAATTGTCGGCTCTATTATAGGTTGGAATTTATTCACTGCCTCTCCTACTGATTTTGCTTCCCTTACATCTATTGTAATTTCGTGGATAGTAAACCCGGTGCTTGCGTGTGTGTTTTCATTTTTAATATATAACATTCTGAAAAAAGTTGTCAGTAAAATGAAATTGCATATTCTCGAACTTGACCTATACACACGTATTGCACTCATCCTTGTGACTATTTTTGGTTCCTATGCCCTTGGTGCGAATAATATTGCAAAAGTTGTCGGTGTGTTCATTACAACTTCACCGTTTCGTGATATTAACATTACAAGCAATTTTACTTTCACATCCGTACAGCAGCTTTTCCTTGTTGGCTCTTTAAGCATGGCAGTAGGAGTTATGACTTATTCGCAAAAGACAATATCTACAATCGGAAGTCAGATTTTTAAATTAACTCCTATATCTGCTTTTTCGTCCGTATTCAGTGCTTCTCTTGTGCTTTTTTTCTTTTCTTCACAAAGTCTTGAAAGATTGTTAAATTCCCTTGGTCTACCGTCATTTCCATTAGTTCCTGTTTCCATAACTCAATCTATGGTTGGAGCTGTAATGGGAATAGGATTTGCAAAAGGAGGCAGATATATTAATTATAAAATAATTGGTAAGATTGCAATCGGCTGGTTAGCTACTCCTGTATGCGCCGGTATAATTTGCCTTATTTCTCTTTTTATCGTTCAAAATGTTTTTCAGCAAATAGTTGTAAATCCTTCAAGCTATGAGGTGACAATTCCGGTTCTGACCGAACTTGAGAAAACGGGTATATCGACAGCAACACTAAGTAAATATGAAAATAGAATTTTTACAAGTCAATCGGAATTCCGGCAACACCTGAAAAGTATAGATATCAATAAAGAGGAAGAATTATATAAAATATTTCAGGTTGCAAAAATTGAGAATTATCATTTTGATTCGAACTATGTAAATCAAAAATTAAGCCCTGAAATTTTTTCTCCACAGCAAATTGAAGCATTAAAGAAATTACATAATGAGAGTTTTAAACATCAGTGGCAGATTATGGATAAATTGAAGTTGATTTCGGACACATGGCGCGAAGCACCCGATGTTAAAGAAAATGAGGTTTACAACAAAGAACTGAGACGGGAATACCAGATAATATTTTCCACGTTCAAAGTTGTGGATAAATAGACGTTTTTTGAATAAAACCGGCCGGAACAATTATAATTATATATTGTATAAAATAATATAAATATTTATTTTAAAAAATAAATAATTTATAAGATATGAAAAATTGTTTTATAAGATTAAAATTAAATCAAATAGGTTTTTATACATTCCTTTTTGCAGTAACTTTATTATCCGTTTCTGTATTTTATAGCTGCGGTGCTAATTTATTTACACAGGAAGATGATATTCAGCTCGGACGTGATATAGACAAGCAAATTAAAGCCGATCCTGCTACATACCCTATGCTTCAGGGACATCAGGATGTGAAGGATTATGTTAACGGGATTGGTAAATATATTCTTGAATCGTCACCTAAGATTGAATATAAAAATATTTTTCCATATAACTTCCAGATTATTAATGATACAATCATAAATGCATTCTGCACACCTGGTGGTTTCGTTTATGTATATACCGGTTTGATGAAATTCATAGATAACGAAGCAACTCTTGCCGGAGTTGTAGGACATGAAATAGCGCACGCCGAAAGAAGACATATGACACAAAGGCTTACGTCATACTATGGAGTAAGCATGGCATTAAATATAGTTCTCGGAACCAATCCTAACGCCGTAGCAGATATAGTTGCAAATTTATTTGTCGGACTCGGATTTCTTGCAAACAGCAGGTCGGATGAAGAAGAAGCGGATAACTATTCCATAAAATATTTGTCAACTTCAAAATATTATCCTGGTGCAATAACATATTTCTTCGATAAAATTTCGGATGAACAGAAAAAAAAGGGACAAACACCCGGAAGCTTGGACAGACTTTTATCTACACATCCGCTTCCTCAGGATAGAATAGATAATGTAAAATACCAGCTAAGTATTTTGAAAAACAAACCTGACCCTACAAAAGGTTTGAACACTGAACAATACCAATTAATTAAACAGAAACTGCCTTAATAATGAAAATAATGAATAAAACTTTAATATATGCAGTCATTTTATTTTTTACAATTATTCAGATTTCAATTTCACAGGGAAAGAAAATTGATATAACTGATAATGATTATAAATTTAAACTGACTTTGCCCGATAGCTGGGTGAAAATGAAATATGAAGAAACAAAAAATCATGACGGAATTTCTTACGTTTATAATAATAAAAAAGATTCGACCATTACCTGCATGATTATGTCATTTAAAGTGCCTGAATCAAAAGATATAAACGATTTTATATACGTTCTTGAACTGGATGCTTCTTTAAATATTCCTCAGAGGAATTCCGATTTTACTAATTTCGATTTTGGAAGCTATGACGGGAAATATGCAATATATAAAGATTTGCAGTCTACTGAACTTATTTATTATATAAGAACAAAAAATGATAACAGTAAAAGTAATTTTGTCTATATGCTGAGATTTATTACGACAAATTATAATAAAAAAGTAGAGCAGTCATTTAAAGATATTGCAGGCACTTTCCAGCTAATAGACTAAAAAAATATTTTCTCTCTTTTTCCCCGTCAGAGGGAATCAATACGTTTCCCCCCTTGAAGGGGGAGTGAATACTTTTCCCCCTTTGAAGGGGGGCTAGGGAGGATGATTTGTTTACTTCTTAGTTTCATATACTTTAGTTTCTAACTTCTCTAACTTCTTTAACTTCTAAAACTCCTCATCTCAAATATGGATTATTCCTCTTTTCCTCTCCAATTGTAGTATCCTCAAGATGTCCCGGATATAATGCATAATCATTATTACAAAGAACAAATAATTTGTTGTTAATTGAATTCATCAAAATATCATAATCTCCGCCCGGCAGGTCAGTCCTTCCTATCGAATCTTTAAATATCAAATCACCGCAGAAAATTTTTTTGTCATCGTGATTCACTATACAAATACTTCCCGGAGTATGACCGGGAGTATGAATAAATTCAATTTTATTTTTTCCTATTTCCAGAATTAAATCTTCAGTAATAAATTTATCGGGTTGCGGTGAAGGCTCAATATCAATACCGTACCTTTTTCCTTGCTCTTTCGAACGCTCAAGGAGAAACAGGTCTTCTTTATGAATTAAAAGAGGTGCTTCAAAACTATTTTTTGCAAAACGATTTCCTAATATATGGTCTATATGACCGTGAGTGTTGATAATATATTTTATCTTAATATTATTTTTTGATACAAAAGATATTAATTCGTTCCGGTCATCGGGGGTATAAACTCCCGGGTCAATTAATATTGCATCAAATGTTATATCATCGTAATACAAATAACAATTCATCTGAAATGGGTTAACAATAAATTTTTTTATTTTCATTAATATATAAATTGATTTTACCTTTTAGTTTAAATAATTTTAATATTTTACATTTGGAAAGCAATAGCAAAATTAAAGTAATCGGTACAAACCGAAAAGCAAGTTTTCAATATGAAATATTGAACAGGTATGAAGCCGGTTTAGTGCTTCTCGGTACCGAAGTGAAAGCGTTAAGGGAAGCGAAGGTTAACCTTCAGGATGCCTATGGGAAATTTATTGGTAACGAATTCTGGCTGGTAAATGCGCATATTAGTGAATATAAGTTTGGAAACCTGAACAACCATGAACCTTTGAGAAACAGGAAACTGCTCTTATCAAAAAGAGAACTCAGGAAAATAAAATCGAAACTGGATGAAAAAGGATTGACGATGGTGCCGACGAAAATATATTTTAAAGACTCGCTCGTTAAAATTGAAATGTGCCTGGCAAAAGGGAAAAAATTATACGATAAAAGAGAATCTATTAAATTAAGAGAAACAGAAAGGAAATTAAAGAGGTTTTGAAGATGTCCGGAAATTTAAATGAACAGATGGATGTAATCAGAAAAGGAACTGTTGAAATAATTCCTGAGGAAGATCTCATCCGTAAAATCGAAAAATCTATAAAAAATAAAACTCCACTCAACATTAAACTCGGATGTGACCCGTCTAAACCTGATTTACATATAGGTCACTCGGTAGTATTAAATAAACTCCGTGAGTTTCAGGATTTCGGACATATTGCAATTCTTATTGTCGGAGATTTTACAGGGATGATAGGGGACCCGAGCGGCAAAAAGAAAACACGTCCGCAGTTGACATTTGAACAAACACGTGAAAATGGAATTTCCTATTTTGAGCAAGCTGCACATATACTTGATAAGGAAAAGACAAGAATTGTGTATAATTCCGAATGGCTTGGTAAAATAGATATTCATAAATTAATAAATATTTTAAGCAAATTTACCGTACAGAGAATTCTTGAACGTGATGATTTTACGAAAAGACTTAAGGAGCAGCAGGAAATATCCTTGCATGAAATGCTTTACCCGATAATGCAGGGCTACGATTCGTTTGCCATAAATTCCGATGTAGAACTCGGCGGAACAGACCAGAAATTTAATAATCTCATCGGAAGGGATATGCAGAAACGGTTCGGACAGGAACCGCAGGTTGTAATCTTAATGCCCTTACTCGAAGGAACGGATGGCAGTGAAAAAATGAGTAAGTCCCTGAATAATTATATCGGAATTACAGAAGAGCCGAAAGAGATATTCGGAAAAACAATGAGCATTCCGGATAAACTGATTTATAAATATTTTGAACTCGCAACAAGAATTTCGCGTCAGGAATTAAATAAGATAAAAATCGAACTGAATACTCCCGGTATTAATCCGCGTGATTTAAAAAGAAGGCTTGGTTTTGAACTTGTTAAACTTTATTATAACGAGGATATTGCAAATACTGCGGTGGATGAGTTTGATAAAATATTTATAAAAAAAGAAAATCCGGATAATATTCCCGAATATGTGCTGAGGGAATACAGCATTAAACTGGTAAATCTTATAGTGCTTACAAAATTAAGCGATTCCAATGCGAGTGCAAGACGATTAATCGAACAGGGCGGCGTTGCAATAGATGGAGAAAAAATTCATGATATTAATTACGTCGTAAAACAGGGACAGGAATTTATACTTAAAGTCGGTAAGAGGAAATTTTTAAAAATTAAAAGTATTTAATTAAATAACAGAATAAGGAGAAAAATAAATTGTTTAAACCGTCTAAAATATTTTTTACGAAAGGTGTCGGAAGACATAAAGATTATTTGCAATCATTCGAGTTGGCGCTTCGCCATGCGGGAATTGAAAAATTTAATCTTGTAATGGTATCGAGTATTTATCCGCCGGGATGTAAAAGGGTTACAAAAGAGCAGGGAGTTTCTTTAATCGAGCCCGGACAAATTACTTTTTGTGTAATGGCAAGGAATTTCACAAATGAGCCAAACCGACTAATCGCATCTTCTATCGGAGTTGCACTTCCATCTGATGATAGTCATTACGGGTATATATCCGAACACCATCCTTTCGGAGAAACTGAAAAGATAGCCGGTGATTATGCAGAAGATTTAGCCGCTACAATGCTTGCAACAACTCTTGGTGTAGAATTTGAATCTGAAACTGCCTGGAATGAAAGGGAACAGGTTTATAAACAAAGCGGAAAAATATTTAAGACTTTTAATATTACTCAATCAGCCGAAGGTGATAAAAATGGATTGTGGACAACTTCTATTGCCTGCGCTGTCCTTCTGCCGTAATATAATTTATTAATTTAATCATTTTTTCCCCTCTCCTCCCAGGAGAGGGGTAGGGGTCGAAAATTCATTAGTAATAATATAGAATCAAAATAATTTAAACTTCATAAACTTTCTGACCTAATAATCTTCCAACTTTTAAACTGACAAAGCTCTTAACTTTTAATTCTTAATTTTTAATTCTTAATTGTAACAGTCATACTGCACCAGTTCCCATTTAAAATCACTCATATGAAAAGCAAGCTCACACGCTATATTCTGTTTGTCGCAGGTAACAGTAAAATGATATTCATACGAATTCTGCGCGGGTATCCTCCACTGGGAATTGATTTTGGTTACGTTAAACACATCATCTTTCCATTTAAATCTTAATATTTCAAGATGTAAATTATGGAAATATGCTATTACTTCTACTGCCTCCGATACCTGTCTGTTCATTGTAATTATTTAAGCCATAATAAAATAGGGGTATTTGATATAAATGTCAAGACTGAAAAAAATAATTATATGGAAAACGGAAAAACTGATAGTGACCACAGCTTATAGATTGCATGGAACAGGAAGTTATGTTTTAAATTAATATTGAAGTTTTTAAATTAAGTTATCTTGAAAATTTATTGTAACTTGTTTAAAAATTAGCAGTATATTATATAATAATAGGAATTTTTACATATTTTTAAAGTTTGGATATTTAAATTGTCACACAACCGATTGAATGTTGTCTAATAGTATAAAATGAAAGAAAATTAATGAATAATCCTTTTTCTAAAGAATATGCAGAAGATAAGACAGATTTAAATCTGATTGAATCTGCATTAAAAGGAGATAAGGATGCACTCGAAGAACTCATTACGAGGCATCAGGACTGGATTTATAATATTGCATTACATATGGTTTTCTATTCAGATGAAGCTAAAGACATAACGCAGGAAGTGTTAATAAAAATTATAACTAACCTGTCATCATTTAAAGGAAAAAGTCAGTTCAGAACATGGGTTTATAGAATAGTAGTCAATCATGTGCTGAATATGAAAAAGAGCAAAGGTGAAAAAATGCATTCAACTAATTTTAAGCAATACGGAGAGACGATTGATAAAACACCGGACATAGAATTACAGGTAAACAAAGACGATGATTTTGATATGAATCTTGTAGTAGAAGAAGTAAAATTCAGTTGTATTTTTGGAATGTTAATGTGTCTCGACAGGGAACAGAGAATTATTTTTATATTAGGAGCTCTATTTGGAATTCCGGATTACGCAGGGAGTGAAATTATGCAAATCACAAAAAGTAATTTCAGGAAAAAACTTTCGCGCGCAAGATATGATTTATTTAATTTCATGAATAATAAATGCGGATTAATTAATAAATCAAATCCGTGTCACTGCACAAATAAAACGAGAGCTTTGATTAATTCGGGATATATTAATCCGAAAAAATTGTTATTTAATACTAACTACATTTACAGAATAAAACAGGTAGCCGGGCGAAAGGTCGAAATATTCACGGATTATTTCGAAAGAAAAGGGAGTGAACTGCTTCTTGATTTACCTTTTCAAAAATCACCTGACTTTGTCGAATATATAAGAAAATTAATAAATAACGATGAGTTTAAAGAAATATTTAATTTTAATTAAATAAAAAAGAATAATATAAAGGAGAACAAATGATGAAAAAAATTACACTGACGATATTTCTACTTTTATGTGTTACAACCTTCGCAAGTGCATCAATGAGAGTTGTACCTACAAGTTATGCATCTATTCAATCTGCAATTAATTCTTGCATTAATGGCGACACTGTTTTAGTGATGCCCGGCACATATTATGAAAATATTAATTTTCGAGGAAAGAAAATTGTTGTGACAAGTATGTTTTATCAGAACAACGCCGTTTCTTATATAAGTTCGACTATAATAAACGGAAGTACGCCGGTTTATCCGGATACAGGCAGTTGCGTTGTATTTCATACGGGTGAAGATTCAACAACGGTATTACAGGGATTTACAATTACGGGTGGAACAGGAACTAAATGGCTGGATATTCACGGAGCGGGTGTTTACAGGGAAGGCGGCGGTGTTTTAATCGAATTATGTTCGCCGGTTGTTAAAAATAATATTATAATAAATAATTTTGTGATGAATACTACTGGAGTAACTAGTACGGGAGGCGGAGGATTAAGAATAGGTGATTCAAAAGCGATAGTATTAAATAATATTGTTATGAATAACACGGGTCATTATGGTGCAGGTATCGTTCTGAATTATTCCGGAGGAACGTTCAGGAATAATATCATCTGTTTCAACTCACAAAGCGATAGTTATAATGCCGGTTCTGCATTTTGGTCGTACGGTAGTTTAACTGATGCAACAAAAGTGATTGAAAATAATACAATCATTCATAATTCTGCAGCAGCAGGAACTGGCGGTGTTTTATGTCAGCAGACAAATTTTGTTATAAGAAACAATATTATCTGGGGAAATACGTCACCCGGAAATACGCAAATATTACTTAGTGGCGGAAGCGTTGCTGTGACTTATAATGATGTTCAGAATGGTTACACCGGAGCAGGAAATATAAGTGCTTATCCTATCTTTGCAGATACGAATTATATTCTTGCAAATACTTCGCCATGCATCGATGCAGGTGATTCGAGCACTGTTTATAATGATTTAGAAGATTCCGGTAATCCGGGTTACGGTAAATTTCCTGCAAAAGGAACAATTAGAAATGATATGGGTGCGTACGGTGGTCCGGGAAGTCTGCTTTTATCTAACAGCACTGTTATAAACGTGAATAATAATAACAATAATATTCCTGAATCGTTTAGATTAGACCAAAATTTTCCAAACCCGTTCAATCCGAATACCATAATCAGATTTAATATTAAAAATTCCAGATTTATTAGTTTAAAAGTTTATGATATTTTAGGTAAAGAAGTTCAAACACTTGTGAATGACAGAAAAGATGCAGGAACGTATGAAGTGAATTTTAACGGAAATAATTTGTCAAGTGGAGTTTATATATATGCGCTTTATTTAGATGGAATCAGGTTTGATAGTAAAAGGTTATTGCTGGTGAAATAAATAATATTTTGTAGGGCGTAAGATATTTTTTTGATTCAAAATATAAGCCGTAAGGAGAATTTTTTTTTTACGGCTTTTCATTTTTCGGCTACAATCAATTTTTATTTCACATATGTTTGAACATTACTTAGTAAATCTTATTCGAAATAAATATTAACATTGAATTCTGAAATAAATAACAAAACCTCACCCCTGCCCCTCTCCTAAAAGGAGAGGGGTTTTGATTTGTCATTTTAATCTTCATTTCTAATAAAAATATATTCAATTAATTTTGAATATAAAACAATTTAAATTAGATAATATTTATGTCAATAATAACTACTCCCGAATATATAAAAAATTTAAAACCTTACATACCCGGAAAACCAATCGAGGAAATACAAAAAGAATTTGGATTAAAGGAAATTTATAAAATCGCATCGAATGAAAATCCGCTCGGACCTTCGCCGAAAGCAGTTGAAGCAATGATGAAACATACATCCGAATTACACAGGTATCCTGATATCGGGGCAATTGATTTGAGAGAAAAGATCGGAAATAAATTCAATGTAAACATCGATAATATTGCGGTCGGAAGCGGAAGTGAAGGTATTATGGCGAATATACTGAGATGTTTTTTATGTGAAGGAGATGAGATAATAACATCAAAAAATACTTTTATAGGATTTCAGGTACTGGCACGCGGAAGAAACAACAAATTTATCGAGGTACCTATGTCGAATGATTATAAATTCAAATTGGATAGAATAATCAACAGCATAAATGAAAAAACAAAAATAATTTATCTTTGCAATCCAAATAATCCTACAGGAACAATTTTTACTAAAGAAGAATTTGATTTAATCTATTCTAAAATTCCATCGAATATTTTAATAATTTTGGACGAAGCCTATTTTGAATATGCTGAACAACATCCCGAATATCCAGATTCGCTGAAATACAGATATGATAATATTATCACATTGAGAACATTTTCAAAAATTTATGGAATTGCGGGAATCAGAATTGGATATGGTTTTGCTGACGAAGAAATTGTTCAAACATTAATGAAAGTGAAACTTCCATTCGAACCGGGCAATTTAGCACAGGCGGGAGCAATTGGTGCATTGGATGATAATGAGTTTATCGAAAAATCCAAATTGCTGAATCAAACAGGATATAAATTACTGACAAAAGATCTGGATGCATTAAATTATAAAGTTATTCCGTCTTATGCGAATTTTTTAATGATTGATTTAAATACTGAAGAAGCAGTTAATTCTATGAATCAATATATGCTTCAAAAGGGCGTGATAATAAGACCGCTCAAGCCTTTCGGACTGCCGCACTGCATAAGGGTAACTGTCGGAACGGAAAAAGAAAATATGGCATTTCTGAACGCACTAAGAACATTAAATTAATATTATTAATATGGGTGATTATCAGAGTTTAATACTTAGTGCTTTACTGATTATGTGTCTCAGAATAATCGATGTTTCTCTCGGAACAATTCGGATGTTAATGACTGTACAGGGGAAAAAATATATTGCGGGTATGATTGGTTTTTTTGAAGTTACTATTTGGGTTGTTGCTATCAGGCATATTATGCAAAACCTCGATAATGTATTTAACATTTTCGGATATTCATCGGGTTTTGCCCTGGGAACAATTATAGGAATCACAATTGAACAAAAACTTGGTTCGGGATATTTGTCATTACATATTATATCCATGAATTTTGCGGATAAAATTGCGGATGAGTTGCGTATAAATAAAATCGGAGTTACAATGCTGCCCGGTGAAGGCGGAAGTGGCGGTGTTACAGTATTAATGGCAACTGTAATAAGGAAGAGACACAGCGAAGTAATAAATCTGATAGAAACCATAGACCCGAAAGCTTTCATTACAGTCAACTCCGCAATTCCATATAGGGGATACGTGCAAACGAAAACTTAAGATTTCTTATTTTTTATTATAAAAGATAAGGTCATAGAAATTGCAAGGACTAAAAGCAATACCACTAATGAAATTGATGTGGAGATATGAAAAACATCACTCAACAACATTTTAAATCCGATAAAAACTAATATTACAGATAAACCGTATTTTAAATATTTAAATTTATCAACAATACCTGCGAGAGCAAAATAAAGTGACCTGAGCCCGAGTATCGCAAATGCATTGGAAGTGAAGACAATGAATGTATCCTGTGTGATCGCGAGAATTGCAGGAATGGAATCAAGAGCGAAAATCAAATCGGTTGTTTCAACAATCACAAGAACAATAAGGAGGGGAGTTACCATTATTCCGGTTTTATATTTTACGAAAAATTTACCTCCGACATAATTTTCGGTTACAGGAAATAATTTTTTAACAATTTTAACTATTGGATTTTTATTGGGTTCAACTTTTTCTTCTTTATGAAAAGCCATCCTTGAACCTGATATTACCAGGAATGCTCCGAAAATAATAATAATCCAGTGAAAAGTAATTATAAGAGTTGCGCCGATAATAATTAATACACCCCGCATCAGGAAAGCACCTATAATTCCCCAGAACAAAACTTTATGCTGAAAACGCTTTGGAACATTGAAAAAAGAGAACAGTAATATGAATACAAATATATTATCGACACTAAGAGAATATTCAAGCAAATAACCCGTCAGAAATTCCAGCCCGCGCTGATGTCCGAAATAATAAAACACCCATATATTAAAAATTATTGCAAGTGTAATCCAGATGCCGCTGAAAAGCAATGCCTCTTTGCTGTTAATCGTATGGGATTTTCTATTAAATATACCCAAATCAAGAGCGAGCATAATTATCAGAAAGATAACGAATAAAACCCAGTAGATAATACCTATTTGCAAAATATTTTTATAATTTGAGAATTCGAAAAAGATAATTAAAAATGTGTTGTAATGATATTAAAAAATTTAAGTACAATATTATATCCTATTTATTTTAAAATACATATCCATTTTATTTGATAATTCGTATCCATTTTACTTTAATAAATTAAATCCCGTAGGGATTTCCCGATTATAGGATATGATGACTCGAGAGTTCAAACCCCGCAGGGGTTTTCCGTTTCTTTTTATTATTCGAATTTATAATTTCGTTAAATTATTATATTATCAAAAAATTTACATACATGAAAAAAATTTACGCATTCGCATTTCTGATTCTTACCTGTTTTACTCTCGATATTTATTCCCAGCAATCAGAAATCATTAAAAAAGAAATCATTGACAGCAGTACTGTTCCTCAAAATCATTATATTGAAATACAATATCCGGTTCTGAAAGGTTTATATGATACTAAAATTCAGGATTTCATAAATTCTGAAATCGAAATCTACATAAAATCATCAGTGGATACTTTTAAAAATGAACTAAAAGATTGGGAGCTTCCTACTATGGAGCCAAATATGCAAAGCGGGTTTTATATTGACTATGATGCTGCTATAAATAAAAATACTTTCAGTGTTATTCTTTTTATCGAGCCGTTCTTTGCAGGTTCTGCGCACCCTTCTCACGAGAGTCATTCGATGAATTTTGATTTATCAACCGGAAAACAAATCCGGTTTGCTGATTTATTTGACAATCAAAAAAAATATTTATCTAAAATTTCTAAATTTTGTATCAATTATTTAAAGAACAATAAGGAGGATTTGGCTTTTGATGATGAATGGCTGAAAGCCGGAGCGGGACCTGATCCGGAAAATTTTAAAAATTTCAATATTCAAAAGGACGGCTTAACAATCACTTTCGACCCTTATCAGGTAGCTGCGTATGTATATGGTTACCAGAATGTTATTATTCCGTATAAAGAAATTAAAGATATAGTGAACAAAGAAGGACCTCTGAAGGAATTTTATAAATAGTTGATGCTGACTTTATCAATTTAATAAAATTTTATTTTTCAATTGCCACGAGCTTTAGCTCGTGGTCATAAATGACTTAAACCGGGCTTTAGCCCAAAATTAATTTAAATGATATTGCAAAAAATAAAATAATAAACGTTCAATTTGATTATATGTATTAAGAATTGGTTATTTTCGTGAATCAACTATTAAACTATATATCACCTTTAATCGGGCGAACAATCAAATCTTCTATCGCTACTTTTTTCGGTTGCTCAAACATCATTAAAACTATGTGAGCTATATCGGAAGGGGACATCATTCTTGATTTATAACGTTGCCTTGTTCTGCTGTCCCACATAGGTGTTTCAACCGCACCCGGAAGAATGTTACTGATTTTGATATTGTGTCTTCGAACTTCACTTCTTAATGAATTGCTCATCGCAAGCAAACCCGCCTTTGATGCCGCATAAATACTGCTGTCTTCGAATGCCGTATTTGCAGAAACGGATAAGATATTTATTATGTGACCTTTTTTTAATTTTATCATTTGGGGAAGAACGGATTTCATACAAAGAAAAGAACCTCTTAAATTGATATCGAGAACGTAATCATATTCATAAACTTTTGTATCCACAAAAGATTTAAAAATTGTAACACCCGCATTGTTAATCAGGCAGTCTATTTTTCCGTATTTTTCTCTGATTCTTTTTGCAGTGAGCTGAACACTTCGTTCTGAGGAAACATTGCACACGAATGCAGTTGCTTCACGTCCGGCAAATTTAATTTCGCTAACAAGAGTTACAAGACGTGATTTTCTCCTTGAAGATACAACAACGATATGACCTGCCTTTGAAAACTCGGTTGCGATTTCCTTTCCGATACCTGTGGATGCTCCTGTGACCCAGATAACCTTTTGACTCATACAAAAGAAATTAAATTCTTTAAATAAATCTATATAACAAAAAATATTAATTAAAAGTGAGAACTTGCGTAATATTAAATAAATTTTTTTAAATTGAAATTCAGAATGTTGTACACTTTAAAAATTAAGAATGAAAAATTTTATATCATTAAAAATCTGAAGGAGAATTTTATTCGTAGATAATTTTCGTTTTCAATGAGGACATTGGGAACGAGGGTAAAATTGAATTTGCTCGTTGGATAGTCATTTATTAATTGATGGGGATCCCCGATATACAGAGCATCGGGATGCAAAGAACGCACATTCGGGGATGATACGAAGCAATTGTGTCGGGAGTCCCTAAAGAACAGGAGACTCCCCGACACAAAAAATAAGATCATTCGGGGATGACATACATAAATAGAAACGTTCCCAAGCTGGGGCTTGGGAAAGAGAGGAAAAACCTTATGTTTCGTCTGGATTCCCGCATTCGCGGGAATGACAATGTCCAAAAAAAAACGTTCCCAATGAGGACATTGGGAACGAGGGTATTATTATTTATAAAGCTCTTACTTTAACATTTAACATTTACAATTTAACATTGAATGTGTTACATTATCATTCCGCCGTCGACGCAGATAGTTTGTCCTGTGATGTAATCGGCTTTTGGTGATGCGAGGAATGTAACGACTCCGGCGACTTCATCGGGTTTGGTTGCGCGCTTTAATGGAATTACATTCAGAAAAGCATTTCTTTGCTCTTCAGTTAAAATCGCTGTCATTTCGGTTTCAACATAGCCGGGAGCAACACAATTAACATTTATATTTCTTCCGCCCATTTCCTTTGCAGTAGATTTTGATAAGCCAATCAAGCCTGCTTTGGATGCGGAATAATTTGCCTGTCCGGCGTTTCCCATAATTCCGACTACCGAAGTAATGTTAATTATTTTTCCGCTTCTTTGTTTTGCCATTGTGCGGATTACAGCTTTAGTTGTATTGAATGCGCCCTTCAAATTTACAGATAGTACTGCATCCCAATCCGATTCTTCCATACGAAGTAAAAGTTTATCGCGCGTTATTCCTGCATTGTTGACGAGTATATCAATTCTTCCGAATTCTTTTGCTATTTCGTCAAATATTTTTTGTGTGTCGCTCGTATTTGTAACGTCGAGAGTTTTTGAAAAAACTTTTTGTCCCTGCGAAGTTTTTTCGTTTACGAATGAATTAAAATCATCAGGAAAAAATTTATCGAGTATTATAACGGTGGAACCTTCTTTAAGAAAATCTGAAACTATAGCCCTCCCAATACCTCTGCCACCGCCGGTGACAACAGATATTTTATCCTGTAATAGTTTATTCATATTCTTTTAAGTTTTTTTTGTGAAAAATATTATCTTTCTTCTGATTCGCAATATCCAATCTTTTAATTTCAGAGATTTTAATTATCTGGTGGTGCTCATCATGACGGGGAAGATGAGGCTTTTTATTTAAGCTTTTATAATTTTTTTCATAATAATCATTTAAAAAATTATAACAATCTATTCCCAGAACAAAAATTAATTCCTCTTTCATTGCATCGAAAACTGTTTGCACAAAATTATCTTCGTGATTTATTCCGCAGTAGTGAAGTTTTGCCGAGTGTTCTTCGTCGTATGTAAGAATATTATCTACGATAGTGAGCGGATACATTATGCAGTATTTAGGTTTGACAGCCCATTTGTGCATGTTATTTTTCATCGCCATCACCTGTATTGAACAGAAACCATTTGAATCTTTGAATACACATTGTTCATTTCCTGATTTTGTAGTATATGTTTCCGTACCTATTGCAAATCCGGATGGAAAATCAGAATCAACTTCGATGTCTTTTTCATACCATTCGGAAGAGTCCTTGATTTGATTTTCATCCATCACATCCTGAATTTCTTTCTCGAACTTGGTTAAAACATCTTTGAAATCTCTATCCATATAGACACCCCAGTCACAACATTCACCACCACAGATTCCAATATTACATGCGGGTACGAACCCCTGTGTAAAAATTACAGGGTCTATCTTTAATCCTTTATATTCTAACGGAAATATTTTTTCAGTCATTAATTATTTAATAAATTTTCCAAATCCTGAGCAGATGAAATATTAAAAACTTCTGCATCAGGTACAATTTTTTTTATTAATCCGGTGAGTACTTTCCCCGAGCCAATTTCATAGAATTTAGTTACACTGTTGTTAACCATGTTTCTTACAGATAGTTCCCATTTTACGGGCGAAATGAGCTGTTTTGACAATGATTCCTTGATAACAATTTTATCAGTTACGGGTAATGCATCAACATTCGTGTAGACAGGAATACTTGCATTATTAAACTCAAGATTTTGCAAAGCAATATTCAATTCCGCGGCAGAAGTTCTCATAAGTTCGGAATGAAATGCACCGCTGACTTCGAGTTTTTTTGCAATTCTGCATTTAAATGGTTCTGCTTTTGCAACTTCAATAGCTTTATCAATTGCAGAGATATCACCTGAAATCACTATTTGTCCGGGACAATTAAAATTTGCAGGTTGAACGATTCCGGCAACGGAAGCTAATTTGCAGATTTCAAAAACCTGTTCTTCAGTCATTCCGATAAGTGCAGCCATTGTACCGGGTTGTATTTCACCGGATTTTCTCATTAAAGAGCCGCGGGTTTTTACAAGTCTGAGTCCGTTTTCAAAATCAAATGTTCCGGCGTAAGCATTTGCGGTGTATTCTCCGAGCGAATGCCCGGCACAGCAATCTGCTTTTATTTTATCACCGATAAGTTTAGTTAAAACGAATGAATGAATAAATAATGCAGGTTGAGTATAATTTGTAAGTTTTAGTGTATCTGCGGGACCTTCGAAGGAAATAGTGCTTATGCTTTCACCCATTATATCATCTGCTTTTTTATATAATTCCTTTGCAATATCAAATTTATCGTATAAATCTTTTCCCATTCCAACTGACTGGGAACCCTGTCCGGGAAATAGAAACGCAATTTTGCTCATAAATATATTTTTAGTTTAGAAAAATAAATATCATCAAATCGTTCAACTCCTACGGAGTTGGAATTATTACCAAAAACTTTCTACAAATATTCAACTCCTATGGAGTTGTTCAAATTAAAAATTTTAAATGTAATTTAGTTATTTCTTTTTTTTAAATATATCATTTCAAAGTAAATTTTATCCAACGATCTTCAATTTAACATTTAAAATTTAACATTTAAAACTGAATTTACTGCTCTTTCAATATCGTATTCTCAATTCCAAATAAATACGCTATTAATGCTGTACGTATCCACATTCCATTTCTTTCCTGCCTCCAGAACTTTGCTCTCGGGTCTTTATCAATTTCAACATCCAGTTCCTGACGACGGGGAAGGGGATGCATAATTATAGCGTCTTTCTTCATCAGCTTCAAATGTTCTTTTTTCAAATGGAATTTTGAATAGTCGATATTTTTAGATTCATTGTTAATATCATATTCATCCTGAATTCTCGTAATGTAAACTGCATCAGCATTCTTCAAAGATTTTTCCAGATTATCCGATTCTGTGAAGGGCATTTTTTGTTTTTTCAAAAATGATTTTATATCATTTCCGATTTTAAGATAATCAGGAGAGACATAAGTGATTTTTACATTTTTATAATTCTTCAAAAGGTAAGTTAACGAGCGGACAGTTCTGCCCCGTTTTAAATCTCCTACCATCACGATATTTTTATTATCAATTCCGCCTCTCTCTTTGAAGGAAAGTGCAAGTGTATATAAATCGAGTAATGCCTGGGTAGGATGCTGGTCTTTACCTGAGCCTCCGTTTATCACGCTTATAGGTCGTTTGATTCGATTCAGCATCCATGCTGATTTTTCAGCCATGCCTTCTTCGAAGTGTCTCATTATAATCAAATCAGCGTAAGAACTGAATGTTCTGATTGTATCTTCCGCGGATTCACCTTTTATTTCGGAGGATGTAGAAGTTGAACGAATTTCACTCACTTTAAGTCCGAGAATATAACAGGCGCTTTGAAATGATACAAAAGTTCTTGTAGAAGGCTGAACAAAATATAACATTGCTCTTTTATGCGACAATAGAGTCTGAAGCCAATCGAGACCTGCTTTAGTTTTTGAAATTTTTCTTATTTCGTTTGCCGTATCGAATAAAGTATTAATAATTTTTGGGGTTAGCTGTTGGGCAAAAAGCATATCAAAAAGTTTACCGTCTTTTTCGAAATAGACTAACTTTTTATTAAGAGGCAAAGAATAAAAATCATCCCAGCTTAATTTTTTTAAATCCTCTAAATTTTTCTTTTTCATATTAAAAATTTTCTTTAAATAAATTTTTTATTAACTCATTAATAATTTGAGAACTGCTTTTTGAGCGTGAAGTCTGTTTTCTGCCTGGTCGAATACGATTGAATTAGGACCATCGATAACTTCATCGGTGATTTCCTCTCCTCTGTGAGCGGGCAAACAATGCATTACGAGTACATCTTTTTTTGCCTTCTTCATCAACTCTCCGTTAAGCTGAAAATCTTTTAAGTCTTTTTTCCTTTTCGCATTTTCTGCTTCCTGTCCCATACTTACCCAAACGTCGGTATAAATTACGTCGGCATCCTGAATTGCTTCGTGAGCATTTTCTGTAGCTTTTAATTTCGAGCCTGTGCCCTTTGCGAAATCAACTGCTTCATGAACCACTTCCGGTAACGGTTTATATCCCTTCGGTGAAGCGTAGTTTATATTCATTCCAACTTTTACACAACCCTGAATTAATGAATGAAGAACATTATTTCCATCGCCAATGTAAGCGAGGGTTAAACCTTTGAACTTTCCTTTCTTTTCATAAACTGTTAACAAGTCTGCTAATATCTGGCACGGATGGTCATAATCAGTCAAACCGTTGATTACGGGAACAGTCGAAAATCTCGCAAGGTCAAGCACAGTCTGATGTTTAAAAGTTCTTGCCATTATACCATCTACATATCTCGACAAGACTTTTGCTGTATCGTGAATAGTTTCGCCTCTTCCCATCTGCAAATCCTGTGAAGAAAAATACATACCTTCACCTCCGAGCTGATACATACCTGTTTGAAAAGAAACTCTTGTTCTCGTGGAAGATTTTTCGAAAATCATTGCGAGTGTTTTGCCTGCCAGATAATTTGTGTTCCGCGGTCCTTTTTTCAAATCTTCCGCTACTTTCAAAATCAATTCGATTTCTTCGATGGATAGCAGATTCAGTGAAATGAGGTCTTTAGATTTTAATTTGTCCATTTGTGTATAATTTATATTTATTTAAATTATTTAGTATAATATTCCAATTTTATTTCACCTTTCACCTTTCACCTTTCACGTTTCACAGTACTTTTTATTGATGTATAATCGTTCCTGCATTGCCTTTAAGCGCATCGGATAATTTTTCAATACTTGTAATTATAGCTTTGTTTCCCGTGTTTGTTACGAAATCCAAAGCTGCTAAAACTTTCGGTCCCATGCTTCCGGCGGAAAAATGTCCCTGGTCATAATATGTTTGTGCTTCATCGAGATTTAAATCCCGCAGTGAAATTTGATTCGGTTTTTTAAAATTTATGTAGCAGCATTCAACGTTAGTTAATATAATCAGTTCATCTGCTTTTAAATCTATTGCAAGCTGGGATGAAGCTAAATCTTTATCTATAACGGCTTCCATTCCGCGAATTTCATTATCTTTTATCCATACAGGAATTCCGCCGCCACCGACTGCAATAACAATGTAATCTGATAAGATTAAATCATTAATTATTTTATCCTGCAATATTTTAATTGGTTTAGGTGAAGCAACGACTCTTCTGTATCCTTTTCCACCCGGGTCTTCCCTGAATTTCCAGTCTTTTTCATCTAAAATTTTCTTAGTCTGCTCGAGTGAATAATAAGGACCGACCGGTTTAGATAAATTTGAAAACGCAGGATCATTTTCATTTACAAGAACCTGTGTTAATATTGTCAGAATATTTTTTTTAATATCATTTTTTTGAAATGTATTTTGAATAGCTTTTTGAAGTATAAAACCGATTTCACCCTGCGTTTCAGCGACACAAACATCGAGAGGCATAGCCGGAACTTTAGCAATCGCTTCATCATTTTGTATCAGGAGATTACCTACCTGCGGACCATTCCCGTGAGTTAAAATAATACTATAATCGGATGCGAGAACGTTCAGAAGTTGTGCGGCTGTTTCATCTGCAGCGGCTTCTCTTTCTTCAATAGTTCCCTTTGATTTGGAGTTTAAAAGTGCATTTCCCCCCAAAGCAATAACCAAAAGCTCTTTTGTGCTATCCATTTATAATTATATTAGTTCGAAATATCATATAAGTTACTTAAAATATTGAACTTCTTCAATTCGATAATTTCGTTTCTTAAAAACTGATTTTTTAATATTAAACAACTTTTTTTCGAGACATTTTATTATATATGTTAAAGGAGTTAGAGAAGTTAAGGAAGTTATAGAAGTTAGAGAAGTTAAATCCCGATAACGAGCATCAGGACGCAAAGAACGCGGAAGCCAAGAAGTTAATGACAGCAGGAAATTTAAGGAAATAAGATTCTAATGTGGAATTCTGATTAAAAAAATCTGATGTAATATAAGGGTTAGTTAATAAAATTAAAAATTATATCTCAGTTGTAATTTTCACTCCTTTTCTTTAATTTACTAAAAATGAATTCACTCAGGAGGTGACAAATTTACTGTTCCAACCGAAAAAATGAAAAACGAGAAATAATTATTTTATTTTTTGAAAATCTAATAAATAAATTATGAATCGCATAATCATTATTTTTTTCAGTTTATTTTTTATTTCTTCAGTATTATTCGCTCAAAAAGACGGACCTATAAGCGAACCGGATTTTTATACTAATCCCGGTTGGGAATATTATTCGGATAATACATTATCATCAGTGGCATCCGGCAAAGGATATACGGGTATTGCAGGTTTGGGAGATATTTCTTTTGTATCTTTGAATCCTGCATCATTAGATGTGAATAAAAAATTTCAATTATATTTAGGTTACACTTATAAAAGTAGTTTAGACAGATCATATTATTCACCTGATTTGTTTTTCAAACCTGCTTTTCCTTCCGTTTTTGTTGGAGGAGCGTTCAGAATTAACAAATATCTTCAGGCAGGTTTAATATATCAGAATAGCTACAGTTATAAAGTTGTTTTCGAAAACTTTGTTTATACTAATAACGAGGGACAAATAATAGGTATTGGTGAATTTGGTGATAAATTTGTCGCACATTCTTTAACTGTTCCCATTGTATTTAATTATAACTGGTTAAGAATCGGAGCCAATTTGAATATTACTTATTCAAGGACAGACATGATACAGGATTACAGCAGTCCCGAATTCCCGTATAATAGTTTTCGTTCAAATCTCTGGAGATTTAATCCTAAGTTGGGATTTATTATTTCTCCGAATAAATATTTTTCATTTGGCGGTACTTTTGAACCCGGATTCTCCGATAGTACGGAGTGGATTAGCGATAATCCCACATATAATACGAAACAACCCGTAAAATATCCGAATAGAATTTCACTTGGAACAGAATTAAGATTATTAGATGATAAATTAAATATTTCATTGGATTATCTTTATGCAAATACCAAAGCAAATTTATATATGAAAGATATGAGTAACGTTCATATAGGTCTGGAATACAAAATTAATGAAACATGGAAATTACGAAGCGGGTTTTTTACTCTATATGATTACCGGGAACTTGACCCGAGAATTGGTTATGGCGATGAACTTGGTTCGTATGACCAATATTTCATAACATTCGGAGGAACGTATAAATTAAATAATTTTTCTTTCAATCTCGCTTTTCTTGACAGCCATTTACTTAACACTACAAAGGCAGCACATACTAAAATTACAGGCGGGATAAGTTATGATTTTTAAATTTATCATTATTAATAAAATTACTTTTTAAAAAATTATTATGTATACATTATGAAAACATTTTGTAATATCGTTTTATTTTTTCTGATAATAACTTCATCTGAATTATTATCTCAGACAATTGATAGTACTGTTTTAAACAAATATTCAAGCGAAATTAAAAAAGGGGATTTTGCTGTTACGTTTGATGTAGGTACAATTTTTGGTTCATCTTCGAGAATAGAATCTTATACGTTATCAGGAAAATATCATTTATCGGATAAGTTATCTTTGCGACTGGAAGTAAGTGAAAATGCTGTAGAAGAAACCAGTTCTGATGCGATTATTGGATATAACTCCCATAATTATTCTCATAATATTGTATTAAATATGCAATATTATTTTTCAAAATCCAGAAAAATAAAAGGTTTTCTATCTGCAGGTCCGGTTTATTCGTATTCGGGATACGGGGATCAGTCTCAAAATTACGCCGAAAACCGTTATAATTGGGGCTTAGGATTATTTGCTTCACTTGGTGCAGAATATTTTATCATAGATAATGTAAGTTTATCAGGAGAATATGTAGCAAAGGCAACGCTTGGTAAAGATCATGATCAATTTATGAATGATGGTGGTGTTTTAACCGAATATGTATTTGATGTGAAAACTTTAAAAGCCAATACTATTCGTTTCGGTCTGTGTGTTTATTTTTAAAATTATTAGACAATGAAAAAAATTATTATATTTTTCTTATTAGCATTTATAAATACAGGATTTTGTCAGGACAATCCTGATACATCCGAAACAATCACAACCAAATATATTACCGGAACGCAGCAATTAGTAATCATGCACGAACAGATAAAATCACTATATCCTGTTCTTGAAAAATTATACCCGATAGCTGTAGCAGAAAACCATTCGCTTTATATTTTCGATTTGGATTCAAATTCAAATTACACATTTATAAAAAAAGTACCTGAAAATTTTCCTGTTCCGGACGGTATCCGGGCTGCTATGCCGCTTCAGGGTTATGATTTCAAGCCGGTTTGCATTGTGACAGGGGATGCATTTGATAATACAAAAGAGATGGTTCTGATATTTCATGAGTTCGTTCACTGTGCTCAGTTTTATTCAGTAGAAATGAAAATAAAAGGAACATTGGATATTTATAAAAAATCTATGGAAAAAAAGGATTATATGTGGGAATTAACACATGCATTTCCGTACGACAATGCGCAATTTGTAGAGAATTATACAAGTTTTTTAAACGCGCTGAAAGATTCCGATTCGATTAAAATTGTAAGTTTAAGAAATTCAATAAAAAAAATATTATCCAAAGAAGATTATGAATATATGATATGGCAGGAATGGAAAGAAGGATATGCGCGATATATTGAAAATAAACTGAATATATTTTTTAACTTTAAAATTAACGAGCACGGTAAAAATATTCCTTACGACAGAGTTGCTTTTTATTACAGCGGCTCGGGCTATATTGCATACCTGAATTCAAAATATCCGGGAATAGATATGAATATGGAAAAATTATTTATGGCAATGAAGTAAAACTATCTAATACCTAACGATATTCAATGTACAATGTTCAATGTTCAGTCAATAACCTCAAGAATAATTTAATGAATAAGGGAGACTTCTCGGTGAAAAAGTAAAGATTCAGAAAAAATTTAAAATACAAAACCTCACCCTTGCCCCAAGAAACTCTTCCCGACAAGTCGGGATTTCGCAAAGAACACTCAACCTGGAAGGAGAGGGGTTTTACATATATAGTTTCATTTTCTATTATTTATTTTTTATCCCTCCGGGATATAAGTTATATCAATACTAATATTTTTGTTCTCTGTTATTTGTTTTTTGTTTTTTGTAAATTGCTATTATGTTTATAAATAATTTAATAATTTATAGATTCTATTTAATAGAATTTAAATAACATAAACTCAATGAATTACTTTGAAATTGACGGGAAAAATCTGAAATTAAAAAATTCTATCTGAATAACGGAAAATAATGTTAAAATTAAGATTTCAAAAAAACAGGTATAATAAAATAGAAAATACTTATTGAATTTTAAAAAAATAAATATTAAATCCCCCGGATTAAAAAATATTTTTGATAATATTATTTATTATACAAAAGAAATAATTAATAAATTCGAAAAAGATCATATATGGGTATTATCTTCGGGAATTGCATTCAATATAGTAATAAGTATAATTCCTTTTCTTTTAATTGCTCTTACAATATTGGGAATTTACCTTGACTCTTCGAATGTATTAGACCAAATCAATAATTACATTTCAAATATATTGCCATTCCAGGGTGAGTTCAAGCAGAAATTTATTATGCAAATGTCGGAACGAGCCAAAGAGTTAACATCTTACACATTTATTACAGGACTGTTAGGAATTGTAGGATTAACGTGGACAATGAGCGGATTATTCAGCACGATGCGTGATGTTCTTAATAAAATATACGATTTTGAGTTTTCAGTTAATTATTTTTACAGCAAGCTTCACGATTTTATTTTAGTAATCATTACATTAGTGTTATTCCTGATTTCACTGACGTTTGCTTCCTTGCTGCAGGTTTTTCATGATATTTCTTATTATGCATTCGGTGAAGTAATAACATCCAATATTACAAATATATTAATTCCTGTTTTTGGTTCGTTTTTTATTTCGTATTTAATGTTTTTTATATTATTCAGATATCTTCCGCAATTCAAACTTCCCGCTAAAGTTATTAACTTTTCTACAATATGTTCAACAATTTTATTTGAACTTATGAAATACATTTATGCTTTTTATATCTTAAAATTATCAAACTTCAGAAAAATATACGGTACTTATGCATTCATTGTAGTAACAATTTTCTGGATATATTATATATCTGTGATATTTTCAACCGTAGCTTCTTTGGGGAAATTATATTTAGATAAAAACAATTTAAAAATAACATACAGGGAGAAACGAAATTAATGGAACAAAGGAAATTTTACAGGACATTAAATAATATATTAAAAGAAGCGCCTAAGTTTTCTTCGTCGGAAATGCTATCTTATGTATTGAAACAAATTATAAAAAATGAGGATATAAATATTCTCGGAGGCAGGCTCTGGAAATTAAATGAAAAAAAAGATGCATATAAAATAATAGAACAAATCGGTGAGGTTGATTTAATTGATAAAAATTACCAGATGAAAGTGAAAGATTTTCCTGTTTTCAAAGAAATCGGAATAGCAAGAACGATAATGAGCACGGAAACCGATGAATATTTATTGTCAAAAGGAATATTTCATTATTCAGCCACGGGTGTCGGGGAAAGATTTAAAATAAAAAATAATAATGAAGTTTATTTTTTATATAAATATTTACTTGCTGTGAACAGTAAAATACTCGACAATGAATTTCATTATATTTTAAATATCATAAGCAGTACTTTAAGTTCGGTTTTAAGAGCCAAAAATATTGAAATCAAAGCTAAAGAAAATATTGCAGATTTAGAAAAAGCCAGTGAAATACAAAAAAGCATTTTACCGGAACATAATTTTATTTTCGGAAACTATGATATATTCGGAATATCCATTCCCGATAAAATTGTAGGAGGCGATTTTTTTGATTATATAGAGACAGGTGAGAATTCCAAATTGTGTGTAGCGATTGCCGATGCTGCTTCAAAGGGTATTTCTGCTGCTGCACAGGCCTTGTACGTTTCAGGAGCTTTGAAGATGGGTGTGGAATATGATATTAACATGACTTCACTTGTAAAAAAAATCAGTAACCTTGTAAACGAAACATTTCCTTACGAAAGATTCGTAACTTTATTTTATTGTGAATTATATAAAGATAAAAAAGGACTCTGCGTATTTGTTAATGCGGGGCACAACTCACCGTATTATTACAATTCGGAAAAAAATGAAATCGAAGAATTAAAATCCACCGGGCCGGTACTCGGACCGGCGCCGAATCAAAAATACTATACTGACAGTATTTACCTGAACAAAAATGACCTGGTGGTTTTATATACGGACGGAATTGTTGAAGCAACAAATAATAATTTCGAGTTCTACGGTGATGATAGATTGAAAAAATTTATTATTAACAATAAAGATAAAAGCCCAAAAGAACTTTGCGAGATGATAATTCAGGATGTACAGGAATATTCCGCCCAGGGGAAATATACCGACGATAAAACGCTGGTGATAATTAAAAGGGTAAAATAATTATTAAATTGAATTTATATATTATCAAATTAAAGAAATTATTTTGAGAATTAAAATAACATCATTGCCGATTCTTATAACATTTTTGACAGTCTTATTTATTACTATACATTTTTCTGTTCCGTTAAAATCACAAACTAAAGACCCCGAGATTGAAAGCGGAATAAGTTATATTTATCATACGAAATTTGATTCAGCGGATATTAAATTCAATTCCTATATAAAAAAACATTCTAATAATCCTGAAGGTTATTTTTTCCTTGCTATGCTCGATTACTGGAAGATTCTTTTGAATAAAAAAGATGAAGCATACGATGATGAGTTTAACGAAAGAATTAAAAAAGTTATAGATGTATCGGATAAAATATTAGATAAGAATGAAAATGATTTTAATGCAATATTTTATAAAGGCGGAGCACTCGGATACAGGGGACTGCTTCGGAGTATTCGTGAAAGCTGGCTGAAAGCAGCTGAAGACGGAAAAGAAGCATTGAACCTTTTTCATACAGCAATCGAGTTACAGCCTGATAATAAAGAAGCATTGTTCGGAATCGGAATTTATAATTATTTTGCCGATTTCATTCCGGAGAAATATCCTATGCTTAAACCATTAATGATTATTTTTCCGAAAGGCGATAAAATAAAAGGACTGATGCAAATTAAAGAAATTGCATCGGGAAATGGTTATGCTTCTACAGAAGCAAAATATACACTTGCATATTTATATATTAATTACGAAAAGAACTATTTTGAATCGGAAAAATATTCAAGGTTATTATTTGATACATTTCCTGAAAATCCCGTATTCGATAAATTCCTTTGTTCGAGTTTAATAGGATTAGCACGTTTTACCGAAGCATTGGAAGGCTATAAAAATATTTTGCAGAATTGCCAAAATAATGTTAAGGGATACGACAACAAATATACTGAACGGGAAGCAAATTATTACATTGCATTAGCCCTGATTAGAATGGATAGAGCGCCTGAAGCCGAACCATATATAAAAGAGTCATTAACGCTATCTAAAACATTAGACAATGAAGAGACGTCATTCGGTGTATTTTCTAATTTGTTGTATGGAATGTATCTCGACGTTATGAAAAATCACGGGGAAGCTGTAAAATATTATGACAAAGTACTTGGAATGAAGAATTTCGAAAATTCCAGGGAACAGGCGGAAAATTATAAAAAAAATGGATATAAATAGGGTATTATTTTGTTATAAACTGTAATAATAGGATATAATGTAATCATAATTGATATGATTTGAGTCTGTATAATAATCATTTTTTTTTATAAAAGATTAAATATAACATTGAATAAATTATTTAAAATTACTATTTTGAAGATTAATATTAAAAAAAGGGGTAATATAATTGATTAAAGTTATCGTACAAGATAATGAATCTTTGGATAAAGCTTTAAAAAGATTCAAGAAAAAATACGAAAAAGCCGGAATTTTAAAGGAATTCAGGCGTCGACAATTTTATGTTAAGCCGTCAGTTGAAAAGAAAATGCTGAAGGAAAGAGCTATAAGAAAAACCCAAAGACTTATTGATGAAGAAAATGTTTAAGGAATAATAATAAATTTTTAAAACCCACTGAATCATATGTTTTCTGTGGGTTTTTTTATTTGTTTATTAAAAATATTATATTCGCTATCATTAATAAAACAAGATAAATATAAATGAAGAAAATTGAGAAAGGTAAGCCCCAGCTTTTCATAAGTGCCAGGCAAATAAGAAAGAGAATTGATGAACTGGCAAACCAGATAAATGAAGATTACAGGGACAGGATACCGATATTTATTGGTGTATTGAACGGAGCTTTCATTTTTCTTTCGGATTTGATAAGAGAAATAAAAATTAATTGTGAAATTGATTTTATGAAATTATCAAGTTACGGCGACCAAAAAATTACAAGCGGTCAGGTAAAAATGATAAAAGAACTTAATTGCGATGTTAAGGGAAGGGATGTGATTATAGTTGAAGATATAGTCGATACAGGTTTATCTATAAAATTTATTAACAAATTAATTAAAAAAGGTAAACCAAGAAGCGTAAAAATTGCAACTTTATTGTATAAAACAGGTATATCTAAATTAGATTTTAAAGTGGATTATATAGGGTTTGAAATTGATAATAAATTTGTAGTTGGTTACGGCCTGGATTTTGCCCAAAAATACAGGAATTTAAAAGATGTATATGTGTTATAATAATAAATTCATTAGAGATGGATCAAAAACCAAATAAAGACCTTAAAAATAAAAATAACGAAGATTTTAACTGGAACAGAGTATTCAAAATCGTATTGGGATGGAGTATTATTCTTATTGGATTTTTCCTGATAATGATTTATACAAAGAGTTCCGATGGGAAACATGTTGATGTGACATTCGACCAGTATCAAAAATTTCTTACTGATAAGAAAATTGAGTCCGCAACATTAAAAAAATCAGATAATAATTATGAATTATTCGGGAAACTGCGAAACCCTGAAACAGTTGTTGTAGCAGGAAAATCAATTACGGTGGATAAATTCAGTATTTACCTGCCTTATACTAACGTCGATGATGCTCTAATTAAATCGTGGAACGATAATATTCCTTCTTTCAGTGTGGAAAAAGATGATGGAGGATGGTTAGGACCTATTCTGAACGCTTTGCCTTGGGTATTAATCATTGTATTCTGGATAGTTATTATGAGAAGAATGCAAAACGGTGCAGGCGGAACAAAAGGTATATTTTCTTTCGGAAAATCGAGAGCAAAATTATTAAGTGCGAGTGCTGCTAAAGTTACATTTAACGATGTTGCCGGCGCAGATGAAGCAAAAGTGGAATTATCCGAAATAATAGAATTTCTTAAAACACCAGTCAGATTTCAAAAGCTTGGCGGAAAAATTCCTAAAGGTGTTTTGCTGTTAGGTCCTCCGGGAACAGGAAAAACTTTACTCGCAAGAGCAGTAGCCGGCGAAGCCGGCGTTCCATTTTTTTCTATCAGTGGTGCTGATTTCGTGGAAATGTTTGTCGGAGTTGGTGCATCGAGAGTTAGAGATTTATTTGAACAGGGAAAGAAAAATGCGCCATGTATAATTTTTATAGACGAAATCGATGCTGTCGGAAGACATCGCGGTGCGGGACTCGGCGGAGGTCACGATGAACGGGAACAGACTTTAAATCAGCTTCTCATCGAGATGGATGGTTTTGAACAAAACAGCGGAGTTATTATTATAGCCGCAACTAACAGACCTGATATTTTAGACCCTGCTCTTTTGAGACCGGGAAGATTTGACAGACAGGTTGTTGTCGACAGACCGGACGTTAAAGGCAGAGAAGGAATTTTAAAAGTCCATACGAGACAAATACCATTAGATAAGGATGTTAAGATAGATGTTATTGCGAAAGGAACACCGGGATTTTCCGGTGCTGATTTAGCTAATCTCGTAAACGAAGCGGCTTTACTCGCTGCAAGGAAAAATTCGAATGCAGTTGCAATGCGGGACCTTGAAGATGCAAAGGATAAAGTTCTAATGGGTACAGAGAGAAAAAGTTTAATTATTTCAGAACGTGAAAAGAAAACTACTTCATATCACGAAATCGGACACGTTCTTGTAGCTAAGATGACTCCCGAAGCTGACCCCGTTCACAAAGTTACAATTATTCCGCGCGGAAGAGCATTAGGAGTAACAACATATCTTCCGATAGACGAGAAACATACTTATTCCAAAGAATATCTCGAAGCAATGATCGCCTATGCAATGGGCGGGCGCGCTGCGGAAAAACTAATTTTCAATGAATATACTACCGGTGCAAGTAATGATATTGAAAGAGCAACGAATTTAGCACGCAAAATGGTCTGCGAATACGGAATGAGTGAAAAGTTAGGACCTATTATGTATGGCAATAAACAGGAAGAAGTATTTTTAGGAAAAGAACTTCACGAACATAAAAATTACAGTGAAGATACACAAATTATAATTGATGATGAGATTAAAAGAATAGTCGAAAATGGTATGAACAGGGCTGAAAAAATATTAAGGGATAACATAGATGTAATGCACAGACTTGCCGAAGTACTGCTTGAAAGAGAAATTCTTGATTCTGAAGAAATAGACCTTGTTATGCATGGTAAAGAATTACCTCCTGTAATAAAGGAAGATAATAATGGGTATAAAACTGAAAATGATGTTCCGGGAAAAAAAGAATCTAAAATTGTGGATACGCCGGTTTCGGCGAATTGATGTTTTTTTATCGCGAGAATTTTAATAATGATTGATTGCGCAGGCTGAATTCTGCGATTGCAAGAAATTTTCGCAAGCTAAAGCTTGCGTTCACTAGAGCAGCTACGAGGACAAATTTAAATTTTAAGACACCTTTTTCTTATTGGAAGAGATAAAAGATAAAATCAGTTACGGTAATGAGCTATTGAGAAAAGGGATACATCTTACATCTGTTGTAATTCCTATCTTAATCTATATTCTTGAAAAAGAATTAATTGTATATATCACACTTACTGCCGCTTCATTAATGATTCTTTTCGATTTATTAAGAAAAGTCAGTTCCGGCTTTAATAAATTTTATCTAATGATATTACATCCTGTTTTAAGGTCAAGAGAGTTAGATGTAAAAAAACATTTATTTACCGGCGGAACATATTACGTCATAGGAATTTTTCTGACAGTCTGGATTTTTCCGAAGGAAATTGCAGCTGTCGCTATTTTAATTATGATACTTTGTGATACAGCGGCGGCTTTAATAGGAAAAAAGTTTGGTAAGCATAAAATTTTAAACAAAACATTAGAAGGAAGTTTAAGTTTTTTAATTATTGGCATTATTATTATAGCAGTTACGCCCAGAATCTCACAATTTCCTTTAGAGTATTTAATCGCTTTCATAGCATTAATTTTAACGACTATACTTGAACTTTTGCCATTAAAAATCGATGATAATTTATCAATACCGATTTTCTTTTCTTTAGTTTATGTTTTATTAAATAAAATAATTTTGAATATATAATGCCATTACAGACAGGAATAATAGGATTACCGAATGTTGGAAAATCGACATTGTTTAATGCATTAACTGAATCAAGAAATGCTGAAGCTTCAAACTATCCTTTTTGCACCATTGAGCCGAATGTCGGAACAATATTCGTACCGGACTACAGGATGGATGAACTTCAAAAAATTTACAATGCAAAGAAGATTGTGCCAAGTACAATTGAATTCGTTGATATTGCCGGATTAGTTCGTGGAGCTTCAAAAGGTGAAGGACTCGGAAACCAGTTTCTTTCTCATATAAAGGAAGTTAATGCAATTATTCACATCGTAAGGTGTTTTGAAGATGAAAATGTAATACACGTTGACAATAAAATTGACCCAGCAAGCGACATTGAAACTGTAGAGACTGAGTTAATTTTAAAAGATATAGATTCACTTGAAAGACGTCTTGAAAGAATATCAAAAAGTTTAAAAACAGGAGATAAAAAAGTAAAAAAAGAAGTTGAAGTTCTTGAAGGTCTAAAAGCTCATTTTGCACAGTCAAGACTTGCGAGATATTATACGATTACGCTCGATGATGAAGGAAAAGAAATTATGAAGATGATGCAGTTTCTGACTGATGTTCCCGTTTTATACGTGGCTAATGTCGATGAAAAAGGTGTTAAGGGAAATAAATATTCTCAAGTCGTGAAAGACATAGCAGAAAAAGAAGGCGCAAGATTTCTAAATCTTTCCGTACAAATCGAATCTGAAATTGCCAACCTCGAAACAAAAGAGGAGAAATTGGAATTCATAAAAGACCTGGGATTGGAAGAATCAGGATTAAACAGGCTAATAAGGAAAGCTTACAAACTTCTCGAGTTAATAACATTTTATACAGCAAACGAAAAAGAACTTCATTCGTGGACTATAGGTAATAATTTGAAAGCTCCGCAGGCAGCAGGAAAAATCCATACAGATATCGAGAGGGGATTTATAAGAGCAGAAATTATGAAATACAAAGATTTAATTGAATTACGTTCGGAGCATGCAGTTAAAGAAAAAGGATTGATTCACATCGAAGGAAAAGATTATATAATTGAAGACGGAGATTTAACTTATTTCCGGTTTAACGTTTAATTAATTCCGGAAATAATAAACCGTTTAAAATAATCTTAGTGAGACTAAATTTGTAACCACAGCGCAAATATTCACGACATATAATTTATCCGCATAGAAATTACTTTTATCGAAAGCGCTTATTTGAGAATCTTCCTTTAATGATGCTATATATTTTAATTAAGATTATCTAACAAGAAATCTTTTATACATCTTTAATTATTTTATCAAGAATATCTATTCCCATATCAATTTCATCTTTCGTAACGCAAAGTGTAGGTCTGAATCGAATAGTTTTTTCGCCGCAGCCGAGAATTAATAATCCGTTTTTCATTGCCAGTTGTGAAATCGAATTTCGCATATCCGAATCTTTTGTATCGAATGCACAGAATAAACCGAGTCCTCTCGGATTAAATACTTTATCAGGATATTTTATAAATAATTCCTGAATTCTTGTTTGTAAATGAACTCCTGTGACCTCTGCATTTTTCACTAAGTCATCCTGTTCGATTATTTCAAGAATACGTTTGAACCTGAACATATCGACAATGTTTCCGCCCCAGGTAGAATTAATTCTGCTGGGTTTTCTAAATACATTCTCTTCTACTTCATCCAGACGTTTTGTTGCAAGAATGCCGCAAACCTGAGTTTTTTTACCGAAGGAAATTATATCAGGTTGCACGAAATGCTGATGTGCCCACCATTTTCCTGTCAAACCTATACCTGTTTGAACTTCATCAGCAATAAAAAGTACATCATTCTCATCACAAATTTCTCTTAGCTTCAAAAAGAATTCTTTTCTGAAATGGTTATCTCCGCCTTCACCTTGAATAATTTCAATTATTAATCCTGCTATGTCATCTTTATAATCAATAAGCGCCTGTTTGATTTGTTCGATGGCAATATTTTCAGATTTAATAACTTCAGCAAGATTTTCTTCATTAAGCGGGAAAGTAACTTTAGGATTTAATATTCTGGGCCATTTGAATTTTGGGAAATAATTTATTTTTACAGGGTCCGTATTTGTTAATGAAAGAGAATAACCTGACCTACCGTGAAATGACTGATGAAAGTGAATAATTTTCGAACCTTTTTCTTCTTTATATCCTTTTTCAAAATTTTTTCTGACTTTCCAATCAAATGCAGCCTTTAATGTATTCTCAACAGCCATTGTTCCACCTTCGATAAAGAAAGCATACTTAAAATAAGAGGGGACAGCAATTTTAAAAAAAGTCTCAACAAATTCAGCTTGTTCTTTTACATAGATATCCGATAAAGAAGGTTTACTGATTGCAATTTTTCCAATTAGATTAATGAATTCTTCGTTGTTCAGTTTTGGATGGTTCATACCCAGAGGGCTTGATGCAACAAATGTAAAAAAATCGAGTAATTTTTTTTTATGTTTTGAATCATAAAGGAAGGAACCAATAGAATCTGTTAAATCTAACGTCATATCGAACCCGTCGACAAGCATAAATTTCTTTAATGAATCTTGAACTTCTTCGGGACGAATAAAAATACCTGTACTCATAATACTCCTCGGTTTATATATTTTTTAAAAATTTATTTTACATTTCCAATTAAATAACTTTTTTCTTTAAAATTTTTATAAAGAAATTTTACGAAATTTTCAGCTTCGTTCTTTGAGAGAATAAAAATTAAACCTATACCGAGGTTAAATGTCCTTCTCATATCCAATTCACCCACATAGCCTTTTTTCTGTATTAAATCAAATATAAAAGGCCTCTTCCAGGATGTCCAATCTATATCAAGTATTTTGTCTTTAGGTATCACACGTTTTGTATTGCCTATAATACCGCCGCCTGTTATGTGCGAAATTGATTTTATTTTAAATGATTTCAATGAAGATTGAATTACTTTTAGATACGATTTATGAACTTTAAGTAATTCCAATCCGATTGTATTATTTATTTCTTTATAAAAAATATTCAATTTCTTTTTCGAATCAAATATTTTTCTAACCAGTGAATATCCGTTTGTATGCAATCCGTTTGAACCCAATCCCACTAATACATCCCCGGATTTTACATTACGTGAATTAAGAATATTTTTCTTATCTATAACACCAACTATAGCTCCGGCAAGGTCAAAATCATTTTTTTCATATAGTCCCGGCATTTCAGCGGTTTCACCTCCGATGAGAGACAGGTTATTATTCCTGCAGCCTCTTGCAAGACCACTTACAATATCATATGCATCGGATTTATTAAGTTTGCCTGTGGCATAATAATCGAGAAAGAACAACGGAATTGCGCCGCATACAGCGATATCGTTTACACAATGATTAACGAGGTCCTCGCCGACTGTGTCGAATTTGTTTAAAGCCGCGGCAATTTTGATTTTTGTGCCTACTCCATCAACACTTGAAACGAGTACGGGTTTAGTTAAATTTTTAAATTCCGGTTCAAAAAATGCACCAAAATTTCCAATTCCACTTAAAACACTTTTCGTAAATGTTTTTTTTGCAAGGGGTTTTATTTGATGGACAAAATCGTCGGCTTTCTTAATATCTACTCCCGAAGTTTTGTATGATATAATCACCTGTAAATCTACTAAAATTAGGCGCTTTTATCAATTCAGAAATAAGTTCATCAAGTTTATCAAGTTCATCAAGTTTATCAAGATATTTTGTGTCGGGAGTAGCTAAAGAACGTGGACTCCCTGACATAAACGAATTGGTAAGTCTTTAAATTCGCACAAGATGCAAGGAACCCCTTGACCCTCAAAGGGGGAAGAAAAAATGAAGATTTATTTTCTTACGACGATAACGAATTCGCCTTTGAGATTTTCTTTGTTTTGTGCAGAGAGTTGTGATAATATTTCTGAAGCTTTGCCGCGTAAATGCATTTCATCCTTAGTAGTTAAATCCATCCCGATAAATAAATCTCTATCGGGTAGTTCTTCTGCAATATCTTTTATTATTGTGTTCAATCTGTATGGTGTTTCAAGCAGTATAAAAGTTTTTTGCATATTTTTAAGATTGCGCAGTTCTTTCTTTCTTATTTCTCTTTTTTGAGATAAAAATCCTATGTAATGAAATCTGCTTATATCAAATCCGGAAATCACCAGTGCGGCAAGAATTGAGTTTGAACCATTAATAAAATCGAGGTGAATTTTTAATTCGATGCATCTTTCTAATAGTTTTTTCCCGGGGTCAGCCCAGACAGGTGTTCCGCAATCTGAAACTAATGAAATATTTTTGCCGTTCAGTAAATCATTAATAAATTCATCAATAATTATTTCATCTTTCTCATTATGTTCATTTAATAATTTGAGTTCTTTTTGAATATTGAAAAACTTGATTAAGCGGGATGTTGTTTTAAAATCTTCACAAATGATGTAATCGCTTAATTTAAGTATATTAAATGCCCGCAAAGTTAAATCGGAGTAGTTTCCTATGGGAGTAGATACTATGTATAGATTTCCTAAAATTAGTTTTAAAGTTTTAAAGTTTGTCAAAAGTTCATTCCCAATCAGGGATTGGGAATGAGAGAAAAAATCTGATACTTCTTATTATCTGCGTGCTATATTCTTAATCTTACTTCACTATTTCGCCATTTCGCTATTTCATTATTTATTTTGTTCCTGTGCTGCCGTATCCGCCTTCATTTCTTTCAGTATCAGATAAGGATTCTGCTATCACCAGATCAGCTTTTTGATATCCGGATATTATCAACTGAGCAATCCTGTCACCAAAGTTAATAGTGAATCTTTCTTTGCCGAGATTAATCAATAAAACTTTTATTTCGCCGCGGTAATCTGCATCAATTGTTCCGGGAGTATTTAAAACGGTTATGTTATGTTTTAATGCAAGTCCGCTGCGAGGTCTGACCTGACCTTCAAAGCCGTGCGGTATTTCAAAAACCCAATTAGTAGGAATTATTTTTGTTTCCAGGGGCTGAATTATGATAGGTTCTTCTGATGAAGAAGCCAAATCCAGCCCTGATGAATGTTCGGTTTTATAAACCGGTAAAACGGAATTTATTTTCGGATTAAACTTTTTAATTAAAATTTTCAATATTACTAATTCTTTAATATATCAGACAATAATCCAAGGCTAAGCAAAACGATTAAAGCAATAATAGCCAATATTCCTAAAATAGTTTGAATTATTCCCAACCACATTCCTACAGTTGCCATAGTTTTACCTGCCTGCGAAGAACGTCCTGAATTAATTTTATTTATTTCAATCTTTCCAACAATCCATGCAGGTATAGCAGCTAAAAATCCGCAAAGAACCCACGAAGCAATTCCAAGTACCAATGCCCAAACAGCTGCAGAACTTGCTTTGTCTTGTTGCATGTTAAATCCGGATGGTGCCGGAGGAGGCGGAGGAGGAACAAAACTTGCCGGAGGCACCGGTGGTGGTGGAGGAGTATAACCGCCTAAATTGCTGTCCTGATAAAAATGTAATTGATTGTTCATAATTTGGTCGTTTAATTAAATAATTTGGAATAAAAATAAATTAATATATTATAATAATAAATAGATAAATTTATATTCGTTAATGTTGATACTTATTTTTATTACGCTTCCTGCGTATAATTGTTACAACTGTTTCTTATTTAAAAGAAAAGTTTAGTATTATTTTCGTAAATTATTTTTATCATTTCCTCATAATTGCATTTTTTTATCTCTGCAATTTTATTCAGAGTATAAATTACTCTCGACGGTTCATTCGTTTTTCCACGGAAAGGTTCCGGTGACAGAAAAGGGGAGTCAGTTTCCGATAATAATTTTTCGACAGGAGTTAATTCTATAATTTTATTTTCGGAAAATTTTTTAAAAGTGATATTACCGCAAAAGGAAATGTAAAAATTTTCAAAAGCGAGTATATTCTTTAAATCATTTTCATCCCCGCTAAAACAGTGAAACTGACCCGATAAATTTTCATTATTTCCTTTAATAATTTCAATTGCATCCTTAACAGAATTTCTTGTGTGAATTATAACCGGCAGGTTAATTGATTTTGCAAAATCAATCTGCTCTTTAAAAAAAGCTTTTTGCTTGTCTATATAAGATGTATCCCAGAAATAATCAAGACCTATTTCACCAATAGCCAGTACTTTAGGATGTTTAATAAAATTTTCAAGTAATCTGACATCCTCAGGATTAAATCCGGCAATATCACACGGGTGAAATCCAACCGCTGCATAAATCATAGAATATTTATCGGCGAGAAACAAAATTTGCTCTGCTGTTTTTAAATCTACCGAGGGAACAATAATTTTTTCGATGCCCGCATTTACAGCTCTTTCAAGCACATTATCAATATCTTTTAAAATTTCATCATAATATAAATGTGCGTGGCAGTCAATTATCATTTATTATCAGGTTAATCAGTTTCAGAAAATTTTCATAAGCTTTTTTACCTGCTTTCAAGACTTCGCTGTGGTCGAGTATAACGGATGAATGCGGTGAAAGTAAATTTGTTATGCAGGAAATTGCAATTGTTTTTATTCCGAGTTTATTTGCATAAATAATTTCGGGAATTGTAGACATTCCAACCGCATCCGCATTGATTTTTTTAAGGAATTCAATTTCTTTATTTGTCTCGTATAAAGGTCCTGAACCGGCACAATACACTCCGGAGTGTAATCTTAGTTTATTTTTCCGTGCTAAAGATATAATTTTCGAAAATAATTTCTTATCGTAGAAATTCTGAACATCAGTATATTGGATTCTTTTAAAAAGCAGATTAATATGAGACGAAATAATCATTAAATCTGCAACTTTATAATTTGGATTTAAACCTCCGGCGGCATTTGTAATAATCAGCAAATCGATACCATATACTTTCGCTTTATCTACATTCATAAGTACTTTTTCATCCGATACCTTCTCGTAATAATGATTTCTGCCTTCAAATATAATAATTTCTCTGCCGGATAATTTACCCGAAAGTATTTTCTTTTTATGAATTCCTTTAAAATCTTTAAAAAGAACAATTTTATCTTCAAGTACAGACGATAATTTATTCAACCCCGAGCCAAGTATTATACCTATTTTCTTCATATTTATAAAATAAAAAATTTAAAACATTAATACAAAACAAATATAAAATA